>ERZ773008.1297-NODE-1297-length-17800-cov-3.368836_pt1 | contig 17800 bp, 19 predicted proteins | sample MGYA00580664_ERZ773008 | MGnify/ENA primary metagenome ERZ773008 (study PRJEB29015, sample SAMEA2738016) | human oral metagenome | biome: human oral; feature: human-associated habitat; material: dental | place: China | collected 2048 ... | reverse complement strand
AAAAGCGTTTTCTAAGCATGAGGGAGTAAAATAAGTCTGATTTACATTTAGAAAGAAAGGGGAAGTTTATGCTGAAAGCAATTCCTGAAATGAAAAATAAAAAAATTCAGATTTTATTTTTAATTTTTTTAAGTGCGTTGAGTCATGGAGCAACTTTGGATGATGTCATATCAGAATATGAGCAGAAATCATATACTACAAAAATAAATCAAGCTAACTTAAGAACATACGATATAAAAGATAAAGCGTTGAAGAAAGGAGACTGGAACACAATAAAACTTACTTCTGAAAATACTTATGAAAAAAATAAGACATACGACGGAATAAGTATGGAAAACACCGCAACTTTTGGAATGCTTTATTATAAAAACGGATATAATTTCACTAATAAGGAATTTACTGAAAACAAAGTCGGTGTAACTAAAACGCTAAATGATTTCTTTTATGGAGACAATAAATACAATAAAAATGTAAATGATATTTCGAGAGATATACAAAAAATCAATAATGAAACAACAAAAAATACGGAAATTCGTAATTTGATTGATTTGTATAAAAATTATAAGAATAAGGAAAAAGAACTGAGTCAAAATAAGATTTCCATGGATGGTAAGAAAAAAGATTACGATATCCTTACCAGAAAATATCAGTTAGGAACTTCTTCTAAATATGATTATGATTTGGCAAAAACTGAATATGAAACTGCTGAACTGAAATATCAGAATACAGAACGTGAATTGAAAATACTTGGTGAAACATTTATGATTTATAATGTATCACTTCCTAAGAAGGAAAAACTGGAAGATTTAAAAGCGATAGAGCTGAAAAAAGAGGATTTTTATAACTTGAAATTATCAGAAGCAGAAAAAATAAAACTTAATGAAACTCTTAACAGCGAAAAGATGAAAAAAGAAAAATTTGATTACAATATTCCAAAAATTACAGCCGATGCGGGATATTCTTTTGAAAAAAAGAGCTTTACAGTGGGAGTAGGTGTAACTAAATCTTTCAAGTTATACAATGATACTATTGAAGACTTGAAAAATGAAGCAGAAAAACTGAGACTGGAATATGAACAGAAAAAGAATGAGATATTATCCAATGTGGGACAGGAAATGCTGAATTATACCACATATCAGACAAATGAGCTGATAAGCAAAAAAGCTCTGGATATAGCAAAAGAGGACTATACAATATATGCTAAAAAATATCAGCTGGGAACGGATACTTTTGCTAATTATGTAGAAAAAAGAAATACTTATGAAAAAGCCATTATGGATTATGAAATAGCCAAAAATGAACTTGCGGCTTATACAAGAAAAATCAAATATTATAAATAATTATATTAAAAGAAAGTTTTATGAGGTGATTTTGTGTTAAAGGAGAAATTGACCCCGCTTTATAAAAGCAGTAAAATAATAAGTTTTTTTATATTATTCTTATTATTTCTAATTGCCTGCGGGAAGAAAAATGATGCTCAGGAGTATGAAGTTACTACTGTAGAAAGAGGAGACATCAGTCTTTCCATTGAAAAAACAGGACAAGTAGTATCTGAAAATGAGGTTGCCGTCTATACTACGGCAAGTCAGAGAGTCAGCAAAGTATTTTTTAAAGCCGGAGATAATGTAAAAAAAGGCGATATCGTTCTGACATTTTATCCTGCCGATAAAAATGAAATTCAGAGAAAAATCCAGATAAAGAGTTTGGAAGTACAGCAAAAACAAAGAGATTTAAGAAATGCTTCCGAACTGAAAAAGATAGGAGGAGCTTCTGCCGTATCGGTAGATGACGCGAGAATAGCCTTACAGACTGCTCAACTGGAACTCTCTTCACTGAGAGAAGATTATTCACTGTTAGTGGATAATATAAAAAGTCCTGTTGACGGAGTAATAACGGCAATGACAGCTGATGAAAATTATCGTGTAAATACTGAAACAACATTATTTAAAGTATCGGATTCTAAAAATATGAAAGTGGAAGTCAGCCTGACCGATACTCAAATACAAAAAGTTGCCATAGGACAGAGGGTAGAAATAACATCCGATGCACTGCCTGCCGGTGAAAAAATTGAAGGAACGGTTTCCCAAATATCGGGAGTAGCAACTAAAAATACCAACTTAGATGAAAGTGATACAAAAGTTACTATAAAACTGAATGATGTTAAAAGTCTAAGACCCGGTGCTACAATAAATGCAACAATTTTTTACAATGAAAGTAAAAACATAATAAAAATTCCTTATAGTGCCGTAATGAATGAAAATAATAAATATTATGTATTTACAGTAGATAAAAGTAACAAAATAACTAAAAAAGAAATAGGAATAGGAACTAATGATGATTCCTATTATGAAATTACTTCGGGATTATCAGTGGGAGAAAGAATAATTACAGTAGTTGACGAAGCTCTCAAAGACGGAGATAAAATAAAAATAGCAGATCCTTCAAAAAATAGAAATAGCAATGAAGAGAATGCTCAAAAACAAAGTAAAAGGAAAAAAGGGGGTCCCGGAGGCCCTCCAATGTAAAAAATAATAGTCAGAGGTAATTTTTATGATAAAAGTAAGCGATATAGTAAAAGTTTATAAAAACGGTAATATGGAATTGGAAGTTTTAAAAAAATTGAATCTTTCAGTAAGTGAAGGAGAATATGTGGCTTTTATGGGTCCTTCTGGAAGCGGGAAATCCACTCTTATGAATATTTTAGGCTGTTTGGACAGTCTGACATCAGGAAAATATATTTTGGATAAACAGGATGTATCGACTATAAAAGGGGACGCACTGGCAGAAGTAAGAAATAAAAAGATAGGATTTGTTTTTCAAACTTTTAATTTGCTTCCTAAAATGACGGCAGTTGAAAATGTGGCACTTCCTGCCCTTTATGCAGGACTTAAAAAAAGTGAAAGAATAAAAAAAGCAACAGAAGCATTGAAAAGTGTCGGATTAGGAGACAGAATTCATCATAAACCTAATGAAATGTCGGGTGGACAAAGACAGAGAGTAGCAATTGCAAGAGCGATAATAAATAATCCGAGAATACTTTTAGCCGATGAGCCTACAGGAAATTTGGATACAAAATCAGGAGAAGAAGTCCTTGAAATATTTAAAAATCTGAATGATAAAGGTACGACTATAGTAATGGTTACCCACGAAGAAGATGTTGCTGAACATTGTAAACGAATAATAAGATTAAAAGACGGAGTAATAGAAAAAGATGAAATTGTTCATAACAGGAGAGGAGTATAAATGGATTTTCTTGAATTATTAAAACTGTCCGTATCAAATCTATTTAGTTATAAAGTACGTTCTTTTCTGACAATGCTTGGGATAATAATCGGAATATCCGCTGTTGTAATGATGTCATCCCTCGGTGCGGGAGTTCAGGAAAATATTACAGGAGACCTGAATAAATTAGGAGTATCAAATTTTGATATATCAGTAGATACTTCACCCGGACAAACATATAAGACACAGGATTTGCTTACAACAAAAGACATAGAAAAATTGAAAAAAATAGAAGGAATTGAAGCAGTTACACCTACGTCAAGTACTTATGCAAGAATATCAGTAGGAGATGACACCAAAATGTTTATAGGAACGGGAGTAACGGAAGATTACTTTAAAATGTCAAATTATACAGTATTAAGGGGAAGAAAGTTTTTACCTAACGAATATAGAAAAGACGGGAAATACGTAATGATAGATAGTACAACGGCTGAAAAAATGTATCCGGGACAAAATCCGATAGGTAAAAAATTGACTTTAAATTTTAGAAAAAACAGCCAGACTGTAACAATCGTCGGAGTATTTAAAGATCCTTTTGCAAGTCTGAGTATGGGTGAAGACGATCAGGTGCCTGCAATGGGGCTTCTTCCGAATAATTATCTGAACCATATAAATGGTAATGAACAGGATAAATTTACCGCTTTACAGGCAAAGGCGACGGATGCCAATGATATGGCAAGAGTAATGGAAGTGGTCAAACAATCTTTAAAATCAAGAGGAAGCTCTCCCAATACTTATAGTGTAAGTTCGACAAGTCAGGGACTTGACCAGTTTAACAATATTCTTAGTATGCTTTCACTGTTTATAAGCGGAGTTGCTGCTATTTCGCTATTTGTAGGAGGAATAGGAGTTATGAACATAATGCTTGTAAGTGTTACAGAAAGGATTAGAGAAGTTGGACTTAGAAAGGCTATTGGAGCAAAGACAAAAGATATTCTTGTTCAGTTTTTAATTGAAGCTATTATTTTAACATTTTTTGGTGGTATAATCGGAGCAGTATTTGGGTATTTGACAGCTCTGCTGATAGGTATTTTTATAAAAACCACACCAATATTAAGTCCTACGGTAGTAGTCATATGTATATTTGTTTCGACTATGATTGGATTGATATTTGGAGTATATCCGGCTAAAAAGGCGGCTTCACTGGAACCTATGGAAGCGTTGAGAGTTGATTAAAAATTATTATTAAATATTTTTGCAATTTGAAAAAAGTTATTTTCAAAATGAAGAAAACAAGGATATAAGTAATTATATTCAAGAATAATTATAAAATATGATAAAATCAGGAGAGTATAAAAATGAAAAAAAAGATAATTTTAGACTGCGATCCGGGACATGATGACGCTATAGCAATAATGCTTGCAGGAGTTCATGAAAAATTTGATTTACTCGGAATAACTACTGTTGCAGGAAATCAAACTATAGAAAAAGTAACAATCAATGCTTTAAAAATATGTGATTATCTGAATTTGAACATTCCTATCTATAAAGGAATGACAGCTCCTCTAATGAGAAAAAGACAGATAATAGCTGAAGATTTTCATGGAAAAACAGGGCTTGACGGGATTAAACTTCCTGATACTGATAAAAAAGAAAAATCGGAACACGCTGTCAATTTTATAATAGATACTCTCTTGAAGAGCAATGAAAAGATAACACTTGTTCCTGTAGGGCCGTTGACTAATATTGCAATGGCATTAAAATTTGAACCGTTAATAAAAGAAAAGATTGAAAAAATAGTTCTTATGGGAGGAAGCTGTAAAGGTGGAAATGTAACTCCTTATGCCGAATTTAATATCTATGCCGACCCTGAAGCTGCATCAATAGTTTTTTCTTCAGGAGTTCCGATAAGAATGATGTCCCTTGAAGTAACAAATAAAACTCTGCCTGATGAGAGCATAATAAAAAAAATTAGAGACACAAATACAAAAAAGTCGGATTTTTTATATCAGATATTACATTTTCCTAAGAGATATGATGAAAACGGGAATTTTATCTATCATACACTGCATGATGTAGTTACTTTGGTTTATTTGATTGATGAAAATATAGTAAAATTGGAAAAAACTGACTGCGAGATAGAAATAAGAGATAGTGAAAGATATGGACAGACAATATGCGGTAAATGCGGCTGTTCGGATAGTTCGGAAAAATCAAGCTTGGATATTTATACATCTATAGAAATTAATCTGGACAAATTTTGGGATATTATCTTTAATGCAATAGAAAAATAATAAAGAATTATATGTCAGAATAAAAAAGAAAAGGTTTAAAGAAAACAGATTTCAAAAAGATAATATAACATTATTCAGTATAATGAAAATATAAAAATAACAATAAAAAGAACAAATAACGAAAAATAAAATATAGTAAGATATAATTCCTAAATAGGACTGTTTTAAATCGGAAATTATTATTTTTAATGACATTGAAAAAAATTTCTTGTCAATAAAGTGCTTATTTCCTATTTTAAAGCAGTCTTTTTGAATTTATTTTATTTTTTGCTCTTGATTTTTGTAAAAAATGAGGTATATTTATAATAAGAAAGTTATGTAAACGGTTACATTTTGAAAAAAAATGAAATTTTTTGAAAAGAGGAGGTGAAAAAATGAAAAAAGCACTTGTAATAGGTAGTTTAAATATGGATATGACTGCAAAAGTTGAAAATCTTCCTAAATTAGGTGAAACTATTTTCAGCAATGAATTTTATGAGAGCTGTGGAGGAAAAGGAGCAAATCAGGCTGTTGCCATAGCAAAATTAGGAATGAATGTTGAAATGATCGGAATGACAGGAAATGACACTCAAGGAGAAAATTTAGTCCAAAACCTGATTAAAAATAACGTTAAGTCCGATAATATAATTAAAAGTGATAAATTAACAGGAAGGGCAATCATAACAGTAGATAAAAACGGTAATAATAACATTATCGTAATTCCGGGAAGTAATTTTGAAATTACACAGGAACATATTCAGAATAAAATTAATGTAATAGCTGAAAGCGATATAGTGATACTTCAAAATGAAATTCCCCTTGATGTGGTCAAATTTTCCCTTTCAAAGGCGAAAGAACTTGGAAAAATCACAATATTTAATCCTGCCCCCGCATCAAAATTAGATGATAAAATTTTTGCCAATACAGATTATTTAATATTAAATGAAACTGAAATGGAAGAAATTTTCGATATAGGAATTAATGATAAAGTCTATATAGGGAAAATATTTCATAAAAAGAAAGAGAACAATATAAAAAATATTATCCTCACATTAGGAGATAATGGCAGTGTTCTTTTTGATGAAAATGATAATGTCAAAAAATATGATGCTTATGAAGTAAAAGCGGTCGATACTACGGCAGCGGGAGATTCATTTATCGGTGCATTTGCTATGAAAATATGTGATTGCGGAGATACGGACAAAGCAATAAAATATGCAACAGCAGTTTCAGCCATAGTTGTTACAAGACAGGGAGCACAGGATTCAATTCCTACTAAGGAAGAAATAGAAGAATTTATTGAAAAAAATAGAGATAACTAAAATTTTTTATTTATTAATGTAAGCGATTACATAATACAGAATAATAATACTGGATTACAAGCTTTCATAAAACATAATTATATTAATTTGGAGGTAAATAAAATGAAAAAGTTTTTAAAAGTAACGTTATTATTATTAATCGGTTTATTATTAATTTCCTGTGGAAACGGGAAGAAAAATGACGAAAATGTAAAAAATGGCAACGGAAAGAAAAAAATGAAAGTTGCAGTTGTATTTGCAGGATTTTTAGGAGATAAATCATTTAATGACTCTGCTTATGAAGGATTGAAAAAGGCACAGGAAGAATTTGGAATAGAATTTAAAGTTCTCGAATCTAAAGTTCCGTCCGATTGGGAAACAAATTTTGTTTCAGCCGCTTCAGATGACAGCTATGACTTGGTTTTGGCAATATCTTCACAATTTACAGATATAGTAAATAATCACGCAGATGAGTTTAAAGATATGAAAATAGGGATTATTGACAGTGTAGTCAAAAAACCTAATGTTTCTTCGGTTATATTTGCTCAAAATGAAGGTTCTTTCTTAGCAGGTGCAGCAGCAGCGTTGTTTACTCAAAAAACAGATATTCCTAATGTCAATGGAGAAAAAATAATAGGTTGGGTAGGCGGAATGGATATACCCGTATTACAGGATTTTTTGACTGGATATAAACAGGGAGCTGCTTATATCGATCCTCAGACAAAAGTATTAGTATCTTTTGCAGGAACTTTCAATGACCCGTTAAAAGGAAAAGAGCTGACTCTTGCCCAATACAGTCAGGGAGCAGATATTATAATGAATGTAGCTTCAAATACAGGTAACGGAATATTGGAAGCGGCTAAAGACAGTAAAAAATATGCAATAGGAGTAGATATAAATCAGGATGACATATATCCCGGTTTTATACTGACATCTATGCTTAAAAGAGTGGATGTTGCGACATACAATATGATAAAACAGGCATATGAAGGCAGTTTTAAAGGTGGAGAAATCGTAAGAATGGATGCAAGTAATGGCGGAGTTGGTTTGACAGATATGGCAGTAATAAAAAGTGCCTTAAAAGATAAATTTCCTGAGGACATACTGACAAAGATTAATGAATTAACTGAAAAAATAAAAAAAGGAGAAATAAAAGTAGAATCTTATCCGGGATTTAAAGTTGAATAAGTTCTAAAATAGGAGGAATTATTTTGAAAGAAATAATTAAAATGACAGATATTGTGAAAACTTTTGGAGAAGTTCAGGCAATAAAAAACGGAAATTTTAATTTATTTGAAGGAGAAATTCATTCATTAATAGGAGAAAACGGTGCAGGAAAATCTACAATGATGAAAATATTATATGGCATATATCCTATTGATGAAGGAAATATAGAAATATATAATAAAAAAATGAAAGATTATACTACAAAAGAGGCGATAAATCTCGGAATAGGTATGGTTCATCAGGAATTTATGTTAGTAAATGAAATGACAGTTCTTGAAAACATAATTCTCGGTTTTGAACCTAAACAGTCAATGGTCATGGTTGATTTTAATAAAGCTAAGACAAAGGTTCTGGAATATGTAAAAAAATATAATTTGGATATTCAGATAAATAAAAAAATAAAGGATATATCAGTTGGAGAAGCCCAAAGAGTCGAAATAATAAAAACTCTGTATAGAGGTGCGGATATTCTTATTTTAGACGAGCCTACAGCTGTTCTTACGCCTCAGGAAACTGAAAAACTGTTTGAAATTTTGGATAATCTGAAAAAATCCGGAAAATCAATTATTTTCATATCTCATAAATTAAATGAAGTAATGAAAATCAGCGACAGGATTACAGTAATGAGAGACAGTAAATACATTGATACCGTATTGAAAAAAGATACTTCACCGACAAAACTGGCAAAAATGATGGTAGGCAGGGAAGTATTACTGGAAGTAAAAAAGAAGAAAATGGAAGCAGAAGAAGTTATTTTAAAAGTAGAAGATATTTATGTTCCAAGTGATAGAGAGCTATCAAAAATAAGAGGACTGTCCTTTTCATTAAAAAGAGGCGAAATACTGGGAATAGCAGGGGTCGACGGAAATGGGCAAAAAGAACTTGTAGAAGCAATAACAGGTTTAAGAGAAGTTGAAAAAGGTAAAATACATTTCAAAAATACTCAAATATCAAATATGACGCCTCAATTTATAAGAAAAACAGGTATTGCACATATTCCCGATGATAGAAATAAAAGAGGTCTGAACAGAGAGATGAACATAAAAGAAAATTTAATAGCTACGAAATTTTTAGACAGTGCATTTTCAGGCGTGATTAATCTGAAAGAAAAAGAAATTAATAAATTTTCTGAAGATACGATAAAAAAATTTGATATAAGACCTGCCAATTTTAATATTACGACTAAAAATCTATCAGGAGGAAATGCTCAGAAAATAGTAGTTGCAAGAGAGCTGGAAAGCGATACTGATTTACTGATTGCATCCCAGCCTACAAGAGGAATAGATATAGGCTCAATAGAAACTATAAGAAAAAATATAGTTGAATATCGGGATAAAAATAAAGGTGTTTTGCTTATTTCCGCAGAACTGGAAGAAATATTGACGTTATCTGATAGAATACTGGTAATGTATGAAGGGAAAATAGTCGGAGACTTGGATTCAAAAAATGCAAATGAAGAAAACGTAGGATTTTTAATGACCGGAGGTAAAGAAAAAGATGTTGTATAAAAAGATAATAAACAGTAAATATCTAAGTGTCTTATTTTCTATAATAGTCTGCATTGTATTGAGCGGAATGGTTATGGCATTTATGGGAGAAAATCCTTTTGAAGTATATACTCAGTTGTTTAAAAGTGCTTTTATAGGAAACTTTAATCTTGGAACGACAATTGAGAAGTTTGTTCCGTTATTACTGACAGGACTTGCTTTTATTGTTTCATCACGTGTCGGTGTCTTTAATGTAGGAGTAGAAGGAGAACTGTACTTAGGAGCCATAGCGGCAGCATATGTAGGATACATGTTAAAAGGTATGCCGTCTTTACTGCATATATTGATATGTTTTTTGGCAGCGATGATTATTGGAGCATTATGGGCATTTATTCCGGGATTTTTAAAGGCTTTTTATAATGTAAATGAAGTATGTGTAACCATATTGATGAATTATGTAGCAGTATATATAACTTCATATCTTGTAAGTGGACCTTTATCAGGAAAAACAGGGATTTCCCAGACTAAACCTATCGAGAAAAGTGCGGCACTCATAAAAATATTGAAACCGAGCAGAGCCAATGCAGGTATATTTATCGCGATAATAGTATGTATTTTAGTATATTACCTGCTGAAAAAGACAAAGTTAGGATTTGAAATACGTTCTACAGGAATGAATCCTAATTTTTCGGAATATGTAGGAATAAAATCAAAAAAAATAATGGTAACAGGGATGATGTTGAGCGGTGCAATAGGTGGATTGACAGGAGCTATCGAAGTTATGGGTATCTACGGCGTATTTTTGGATAATTTTTCTTCAAATATTGCATTTGACGGTATGCTGGCAGCATTAATCGCCAAAGGAAGTATAGTGGCATTACCGTTTTTAAGTCTATTTATTGCGGCTTTGAAATCAGGTTCATTGGGCTTGGAAAGACATACAGGTATTCCCAAATCTTTAATAGATATAATTATAGCAGTGTTTATTTTACTGGTAACAATGGAAAAACTGTTTGAATTTAGGAAAAAAATCAAAAAAGGAAAAGAGGTGTAGTTATGAATAGGATTTTTTCAGTAATAGACTATACGATTATTCATGCAACTGTCAGAGCAACTACACCAATTCTTCTGGCAGCTTTTGCATCTGTTATAACTCAGCAGGCTGATATACTGAATGTCGGAGTAGAAGGAATAATGCTGATGGGAGCATTTATAGCGGTTTATGTATGTTTTATAACAGGAAGCTGGATACTGGCAGTAATAGCTGCGGTAATAGCCGGCGTAATCATAGCAGCAATTATGGGAGTAGCACATTTGAAATATAAAGGGGATATATTTGCAGTGGGTACTATCATTAATTTATTAGTCTTGGCATTGACAAGATTTTTATTACAGCAGTTACTGGGAGTTTCGGGAAGTTTTACACTAAAAGATAATGTTTCAATACCTCAAATTCATTTGAAAATATTTGAAGGAAATAAAGTATTGAACAGTCTTTTCAATGATTATTCATTATTTGAAATTTTAAGCATACCTTTAATAATATTTTTATGGTTCTTACTTTATAAAACTGTATGGGGACTTAGAACAAGAAGTATAGGTCTAAATCCTGAAGCTGCAAAAACAGCAGGAATAGATGTATATAAAAGAAAATTTGAAGTAATATTGATTTCAGGAGTAATAGGCGGACTTGCAGGAGCTCATTTGTCTTTGGGATATTCAAACCTGTTTACTGAAAATATGACAAACGGACGTGGATTTATGGGAGTGGCTGCGATGTTCTTCGGTGCGGCAAATCCTATTTTTACAACTATCGGATGTCTAATATTCGGATTTACAGATTCAGTAGGAGCAAGATTGCAGGCTTACGGTTTTCCGTCCCAATTTGTACTTATGCTGCCGTATATTATTACGATTTCAATATTGAGTATCTCGATGATAAGACAGTATAAAAAAATAAAGAAAAGAAGAAGTGCAATATAAAAGGAGGAATATAGAAAATGCAAAAGGAAAAAATAATTTTGGATTGCGACCCCGGACATGATGATGCCGTAGCGATAATGCTGGCTGCGATAAATCCAAAAATTGAATTATTAGGAATTACAGTTGTCGCAGGAAATCAAAAACTTGAAAAAACGGTAAATAATGCTCTTAAGATTTGTAATCATCTGAATTTGAATGTTCCTGTCTATTCAGGAATGTCAAGACCTATGATAAGAGAACAGCTAATAGCGGATGATATTCATGGAGAAACAGGATTAGATGGTCCAAAATTTGACTTTTTGGTGAAGAAATTTATGAAAAAAATGTAAAAGCACTTGTAAATACAAATCCTAAAAGGCTAAAAATAAAAGCCGAAGATAAACACGCAGTAAACTTTATTATAGATACGTTAATGAATTCAGATGAAAAAATAACTCTTGTTCCTACAGGTCCGTTAACTAATATCGGAATGGCAATAAGATTTGAACCTAAAATAATAGAAAAAATTAATAGAATAGTATTAATGGGAGGTTCATATCAGTTAGGAAATATGACTCCAGCAGCAGAGTTTAATATTCTTGCAGACCCCGATGCGGCACATATCGTATTCAGTTCGGGAGTAAAGCTGGTAATGATGGGACTGGACTTGACAAGACAGGCTTCGGCAACTAAAGAAGTAGTGGAAAAAATAAAATCACTGAATAACAAAGCATCAAAATTATTTGTAGACTTAATGGAATTTTTTGCAGCTTCTCAGAAAAATGTCTTTGGTTGGACTGCTCCTCCTGTTCATGATCCTACTACTATTGCATATATAATTGACCCTGAATGTATAGAAGTGAAACCTATGTTCTGTGAAATTGAACTTTGGAGCGAAAGGTCATATGGTAGAACATTATGTGATTATTTTGGAATACTTAAGAAAAAACCTAATGTCGACGTAGCAGTAAAACTTGATTTTGACAGGTTCTGGAACCTTGTTTATGAGAATCTGAAATTATATAATAATCACGTTTAGGAAGTGATATAATTGAGTGAATTATTAAACGTATTTGAAAAAAAGAAATCTGAATATTTAGACTATTTAAAAAAATTCATAGAAATAGATACTCAGACAATTGGTCATGGAATAAAAGGCGGAAATGAAAAAAACGGACAACTTTTTCTGGAAAATTTATTCAATGAATTAGGTGCTTTTAAAATTGAAAGAGAATATTTGGACGATGATATTTTGAAAAAAGCATTGGAAAAATATAATGAAGGAAACTTAGGACATAATAATAATGACAGATATAACCTTATAGCCGAATTTAAGGGAAAAAATGATAAAACATTGATATTTAACGGTCATGTGGATACAATGCCAATCGGAAATAGGGAAGATTGGAAGTATAATCCCTTTGGTGAAATTACCGAAAAGTATATTTATGGACGGGGTACGACCGATATGAAAGGCGGATTAATGGCAGCAATTATGGCTATAAAACTGCTGAAAGACTCAAATATGGAATTACCCTGTAACATAATAATAAACTCCGTAGCAGATGAAGAGGGCGGAGGAAACGGCAGCATTGTTACGGCAATAAACGAAAATATTCAGGGAGACGGAGTTATTGTATGTGAGCCGTCAGATAATAAAATTTTAGTTGCCCATATGGGATTTGTATTTTTCAAAGTAAAAGTAAAAGGCATTGCACTACATTCGGCTGAAAAATGGAAAGGGATAAATGCGATTGAAAAAGCAATCAAACTTATAGAAGCCATTAATGAACTTGAGAAAAAATGGCTTATGAAATACAAACATCCGTTACTTCCGCCTCCTACAATAAATGTAGGAGTAATAAAAGGAGGAAGTGCGGGTTCTACAGTTCCTGATTATTGTGAATTTGATTTGTGTATACATTATATTCCGGGTGAGATGTCATATAGTCAGGTAAAAAAAGAATTTGAAGAAAAAATATTTGAAAGGGCACAAGGAGACGAATTTTTGAAAAATAATATTCCTGAACTGGAAATATATCAAATGGGAAGCGGTTTTGAAATAAATCAGGAAGATAAATTTGTCAAATATATAAAGGAAACTTGTGCATTAACTGACAATAATATTGATATTGCAGGAGGAACGGCAGGAAATGATGCAAGAGTTTTTTCAAATATATCAAAAATACCAACTGTAATATTAGGTCCGGGACTTTTAAAAGATTGTCATACAATAGATGAAAAACTGGATATTAATGAATATTACAAATATATAATTAATTATGCCAATATTATATTGAATTTTAAATAAAAAATTTAGGAGGAAGATATGTCAAAAATATTAATAGCAGGAGAATCATGGACAAGTCATACTATACATATAAAAGGGTTTGATACATTTACAACAAGCACTTATGAAGAAGGTGTAAAATGGTTGAAAGAAGCTCTTGAAAAAGCAAATCATCAGGTAACTTTTATTCCAAATCATTATGCGAGTGAGAAATTTCCGAAAACTAAAGAAGAAATTTCGGAATATGATGTCGTAATATTGTCGGATATAGGCTCAAATACTCTGTTGCTGCCGGCAGCCACTTTTTCAAGAAGCGAAAAAACTCCCAACAGATGTGAACTGATAAAAGAATATGTTGAAAATGGAGGCGGATTTTGCATGGTAGGAGGATATATGTCTTTTACAGGAATAGATGCTAAAACAAGATATGGAGAAACGGAAGTAAAAGATATTTTACCTGTAAATTTGTTGAAATATGATGACAGGGTTGAAAAACCTGAAGGAATTGTACCTAAAACTGTGAAAAAACATGAAATATTTGAAGGTATAGAAGGTGAATTTCCTTTCTTTTTAGGATATAATAAAACTATAGCCGATAATACGAAAGGAGAAGTAATAGCGATTATAAACGAAGATCCGTTTATAGTGACAGGAAAATTTGGAAAAGGAAAAAGTGTGGCATTCACTTCCGACTGTGCACCTCACTGGGGCTCAAAAGAATTTGTGGAATGGAAATATTATGATAAATTATGGCAGAATATTATAAAGTGGCTCACTTCATAATAAATAAACATTGACAAGCACACCGTTAAAAATATAAAATAATGGGAAATAAAAAACGAAACGAGTGAAACGGTGGTATTATGAAAATACAGGATATAGCAAGACTGGCAAATGTATCTGTGGCAACAGTCTCAAGAGTAATCAATAATAATGACAATGTAAAAGAAGAAACAAGGAACAGAATAAACAGGATTATAAAAGAAAATAATTATTATCCTAATCTGATTGCGAGAAATCTGTCCAAAAATGAGAATAATACAATAGGAGTAATCATTCCTGATATAAAAAATTTGTATTTTGCAAGTATAATGGATGGTATAGTGAATGAAGCCAATAAAAAGGAACTGAATATTATTTTAGGATGTACTAATGAAAGTTTCAGATTGCAGAAAAAATATATAGAATTATTTATAGAACAGAGAGTGAAAGGCATAATAATTGCAGTAACACAGAATTCTTATGACAAAGTCGAATTTTTTGAACAGATTTCTTCTAAAATACCATTAGTATTAATTGATAGAAAAATAAACAGACAAATGCCGGGAGTATTTTTTGAAAATTTTTATTCATCTTATGGAGTTATAGAAAAATTTATAAAAAATAATAGAAAAAAAATAGGATTTTTAGCAGGCCCCCAGACAATAAGTACAGCAAAAGAAAGACTGGAAGGCTATAAAAAAGCTCTAAAAGATTATAATATTAAATGTAACGAAAAATTAATACTCTATGGAGATTTTACATTGGAAAGTGGATATGATTTGGGGAAAAAAATTTTAAAAAGGAAAATAGACGCCATATATATATCCAACAATTCAATGACTTTAGGTTTTTTAAAGGCTCTGAAAGAATTAAACATAGACTCAAAAGATATGGAAATAGCAACTTATGAAGATAATGAAATTATAAAATTTATTGATGAAAAAATAATTTCATACGATATACCTTTCTCGGAGCTTTCCCGAAAGAGTATAGAGATACTCGAATTATTATTGAAAAATGATACTTTAGATACAGTGATTGAATTAAATCTTTAGAAAATAAAAAAGTTGCCTAAAAATAGGAGAATAATCATAAAAATATTGAAACTATATTTATTCTCAATCTTATTATTTTTAAGACAGCTTTTTTCATATCTTTCAGATTAATTATATTCTATATTCGTTCCTTTTAGTTTCCTACATAATATATAAAAAAATTAAATTTCTTTCAGTTATATATTCATGTAGTCATTAAGTTCATTGTCAATATTTTTTACTGTTTTATTCCTGATAGTATTCTTTAAAAAGTATCCGCACGTCAATTTATATTTTATCAAGTTTTATTATTTAAGGTATGATATTTCCCGCTGTTCTATATATGTCATACCATTCTTCTCTTGTGAGAAAGATATTTGACGCTTCTGATATATCTGAAATACGTTTGGAATTCATAGTTCCAATTATTACCTGAATTTTAGCCGGATGTCTCAAAATCCATGCTGTTGCAATAGCAGTATCCATAACATTATATTTATTGGCAAGTTTGTTTATAAGAATATTTAATTCTTTAAATTTATCATTATTAAGAAACACTCCCTCAAAAAAACCATACTGAAAAGGAGACCATGCCTGTATAGTTATATCGTTGAGACGACAATATTCAAGAATTCCGTCATCTCTGTTGATAGAGTTATCATTTTTCATATTTACATTTAATCCGTTATCTATAATTCCGGAGTGCATAATACTGAATTGTAACTGATTTACGATTAATTTTTGATTTATATATTTTTGCAGAAGCTCTATTTGCCCACGGTTTTGATTACTTACTCCGAAGTATTTTACTTTTCCCTCTTTATGGAGAATATCAAAAGCAGAAGCTACTTCTTCAGGTTCCATTAATGTATCAGGCCTATGAAGCAGAAAGACATCTATATAATCCGTGTTCAGACGTCTCAGGCTTTCATTTGCAGAATTAATAATGTGTTCTTTAGAAAAATCAAAATGTGTTTTATAACTTCCGTCAGAATAATCGCAAACTTTTATACCGCATTTTGTCTGAATAAATATACTTTCCCTTTTAATATTATTTTTCTTTCATTGCAATATATTTATTTAAAAAAATATCTGTATTAATTCAGAATTTTTTAATTTCAATATCTTTTTCAACAAAAATATTTCTTCTTGTGTAAAAAAATACTTTCCATTTATTTTCTTATTAAATCCACTCTCTGAAATTCTCATTTTTTCAGATAACTTTTTATAACTCAATTTTTTCTCTCTAATCTTCTCTTTCAAAATATTATACATTTCTTTTTTTAATTCTAAATTCAATTAAATCACTCTCCATTTCATTTTCAAAAATTTCTTTATTAAATTGGAAGAGTGTGATAGAATAAAAGTGCTTACGAGGGGCTTTTATAAAGTCCTTCCTTTTATTTATATCTACACTCATCATATTTCTCCTATTACTTTAATTTTGTTTAATAATTTAAAACATTTTTTAATGTTATAATCTTGATTTATAACCATTTATTGTCTAATTATCCTTCTTATTGTTGATTTTACTAAGTAAATCATACCTCGTATCTTTATATATAGGTTTAAAATTTTCTTACTTTCTCGGTTCGTTTATCTTTTCTAGCCTATATTTCCACAAAGGACAACTCTTATAAGGACAATTTATAACTTTTTCCTTGTCATCATCCCAGCACTCAAGGCAATGCTTTTCAATGGATTTTTTCATATCGTCTTTTTCATCCATTTTTTCTCCTTCCTTTGCTTGTATTTAAGTATAGTTATTTAATTTCAGTTCTTTTAATACATTTTTACTCCAAACAAAAAATCTTTTATTCCGAGTTACTTCTAAATGAACCTTAACTACATTATTACCTAAATTAAACAAATTATATAACTGTTTTTTATTATCTCTTGTTAAATAAGACACCTCCTTTTCTATTTTTTTCTTTGTTCCTAAACTTTTTAAATACACATTGGCATTGAATCCTTTTAAATTTCCCCATTCTTTTATAATCATATTCTTAAATTCACTTATCTTAAAATGCTTGTATATTCCTTTTATTGTGAATAAAATAATATGGATATGTGGAAGAGAATCATAACCAGTATATTTAATTTCAATTACTTTAAAATATCCTCTCACAACTTTCTCAATAAAGGGCCTGCTCAATAATATTTTTAGCTTTTCATTGTTATCCTTTATTTCCTTATTTATCTTATCAGTTTCAATTTCAACATTATTACCATTTAAGACTAA
>ERZ773008.1289-NODE-1289-length-17874-cov-10.407262_pt1 | contig 17874 bp, 13 predicted proteins | sample MGYA00580664_ERZ773008 | MGnify/ENA primary metagenome ERZ773008 (study PRJEB29015, sample SAMEA2738016) | human oral metagenome | biome: human oral; feature: human-associated habitat; material: dental | place: China | collected 2048 ... | reverse complement strand
GATCTATCGGTGGAGATAGTGGCTCTAAGGGCATGGCGGATATTCTCAAACCAGCGCTTTCTCGCGGTGAACTGACTGTCATCGGGGCTACTACTCAAGACGAGTACCGTAATACTATTCTCAAAAATGCAGCTTTGGCCCGTCGTTTCAATGAAGTTAAAGTCAATGCACCGTCTGCCGAAGATACCTATCAGATCCTTCGAGGCATTCGGGACCTGTATGAAAAGCACCACAATGTCATCCTGCCGGATGAAGTGCTGAAAGCGGCTGTGGATTACTCTGTTCAGTATATTCCACAACGAAGTTTGCCTGACAAGGCGATTGACTTAGTTGACGTGACTGCGGCTCACTTGGCAGCTCAGCATCCAGTGACTGATGTTCATGCGGTTGAACGCGAAATCGAAGAGCAAAAGGCTAAGCAGGAAGCAGCCGTAGAAAAAGAAGATTTCGAAGCAGCTCTAAATACCAAGATTCGTATCGAAGAGCTTGAAAAGAAAATGCAGAACCATACTGAAGATATGAAAGTAACGGCAACAGTCAACGATGTAGCAGAGTCTGTTGAGCGAATGACAGGAGTGCCAGTATCTCAAATGGGAGCTACGGATATTGAGCGTCTCAAAGGTATGAATGACCGCCTCAAAGCCAAGGTGATTGGCCAAAACAAGGCTGTAGAAGCTGTGGCTAGAGCTATCCGCCGAAATCGTGCAGGTTTTGATGAAGGTAACCGTCCAATCGGAAGCTTCCTCTTTGTTGGTCCAACAGGTGTTGGAAAGACTGAGTTGGCTAAGCAACTGGCTCTGGATATGTTCGGTACCAAGGAAGCGATTATCCGTCTAGATATGTCCGAGTACTCTGATCGGACTGCCGTTTCCAAGCTGATTGGTACGACTGCGGGCTATGTAGGTTATGATGACAACAACAACACCCTAACCGAGCGTGTGCGTCGCAATCCTTACTCTATCATTCTCTTGGATGAGATTGAAAAGGCGGATCCACAAGTGATTACCCTTCTCCTTCAAGTTCTGGATGACGGTCGTTTGACAGATGGTCAAGGTAATACTGTCAACTTCAAGAACACGGTTATCATTGCGACTTCCAATGCAGGATTCGGTTATGAAGCAGGTCTGGAAGAAGATGCGGAAAAGCCTGATTTGATGGATCGACTCAAAGCTTATTTCCGTCCGGAATTTCTCAATCGTTTCAATGCAGTGATTGAGTTCTCTCATCTCAAGAAGGAAGATCTGATGGAAATTGTGGATCTAATGTTAATCGAAGTGAATAAAACCTTGAGCAAGAAAGAAATCGATCTGGCTGTGTCTGATGCAGCTAAGGAATTCTTGCGCGATGCTGGTTATGATCAAGTGATGGGTGTTCGTCCACTCCGTAGAGTTATCGAGCAACAAATCCGTGACAAAGTGACTGATTTCCACTTGGATCATTTAGATGCTAAGCATTTGTTGGCAGATATCAAAGATGGCGAACTTGTTATAGAGGAAATGCCAGAAAATAGATAACTTACTAAGCAAAATATTGATCAGAAGATATGGAAGTAAAGCGAAGTATTGTGCTTTACTTCTTTTGATTTTAGCCAGAAATGGCTGTCCTCTCTTGTAAAAATACCAAAAATTTGATATAGTGATGAAGACACAAAAATAAAAGGAGACAACTATGGGAATCCAAATGATTATCATGTTTGTGGTTATGGCAGGATTGATTTTCTACATGAACCGCACGCAAAAGAAACAAGCGCAAAAACGGATGGAGAGCTTGAACAAACTTCAAAAAGGTTACGAAGTAATCACGATTGGTGGCTTGTACGGAAAAGTTGATGAAGTCGATACAGACAAACGTACGGTTGTTTTGGATGTTGATGGCGTTTATTTGACGTTTGAATTGACAGCTATCAAGACTGTTTTGCCTCAAGCAGAAGCAGAAGCATCTGAAGAATCAGCTATTGAAGAATAGGACTAAAGAATCAGAGGAAATCCTCAGATTCTTTTTATTTTATAAAAGCGTTTGGCAAATAAGTTTGAGACAAAATGAAGAAGCAACTCTGGCAATAGATTCTCCTGGTAGAACGAAGCCTAGTAATAGGAATAGGGCTATAGAGAAAGCAATCAAGAGATTATGTGAATATTTTCAAATTGAACAGATGGAACAAAGTACTGTTATTCCTAAGTCAAAGTTAAAAATAGTAAAACCACATTATGCATGAACTCTATATTTTCTATTAAGTGAATAAATACTTAGCCAGACAAATACGACGGCAAGATAAATGAAGTAGAAACGTGGGATCAGGGAAAAGAAATTAGTCACTGTTTCTTTTGTATCAATGTTTTGGATTTGTAGTCCCATTAGAGTTGTTCGTGTATCATTGTAAATCTGAAATAGTTCAATCCCAGAATCTGTAATGAAAGCTAACAGCCAAGTCAGGCTGGCATCGGTGATTTGTTGTAAATAGCTTTTCATAGAGTAATCTCACAATATATGCTAATAGTAGAATAAGCGTTCCGAAAAATAGAAATTAGATGAGTGTATTTTTATTCTCTCAAATAGACTATTCGTGATTCTATGAAAAAATAAAGTGAATTTTTAAATTTATATTTAACAATTTATTGGAAAGTCTCATAACATAGTGTGGAAAACTAGTAGAATGAACGATCCAAGTAATGAAACAAATAAAAAAAGATCGCCAAATCTTGTGAAAATAATACAAGTAGTCTATTCTGGACTAGTTATGGCATTTATCTTACTTTTATTGCTTTATCTACAATTCACGACGTAATGCTCAAAAGAAAATGGATTGATGATAGAACAGATAATTTGAGCTCAAAACGTACCAAACTCACACTTTTACAAGATTTATGGTATAATAAAATGATTAAATTTTAGGATAAAGCTATGTTTCACTTTAAGAAAAAAGAAAAAATAAACATTCCTCTACAGGTACCTAAGCATATTGGGATCATTATGGATGGGAATGGTCGATGGGCTAAGAAACGGATGCAACCACGTGTCTTTGGGCATAAGGCTGGTATGGAAGCTTTACAAGAGGTTACCATTGCTGCTAAAGAAATGGGCGTGCAGGTTTTAACGGTTTATGCCTTTTCGACAGAAAATTGGGCGAGGCCGGAAAAAGAAGTCAAGTTTATTATGAATTTGCCGGTTGAATTTTACGATCGCTACGTGCCCGAGCTACATAAAAATAATGTAAAAATTCAAATGATTGGTGACGTGGCAAGATTGCCAAGAGAGACCTATCAAGCTTTGCTTAAAGCAGAAGAATTGACCAAGCTCAATACAGGATTGATTTTGAACTTTGCTCTCAATTATGGAGGCCGTGCAGAGTTAACCCAAGCTATTCGAAATATTGCTCAAGAAGTATTGGATGCAAAATTTAATCCAGGTGATATTAACGAGGAGATGATAGGAGATTATCTTCAAACAAGTACATTGCCTCGTGTTTTGAGAGATCCAGATTTGATCATCCGGACGAGTGGGGAATTGCGACTTAGTAATTTTTTGCCTTGGCAAAGTGCATATAGTGAGCTGTATTTCACCAAGACCTTGTGGCCGGATTTTGATGAAAAATCATTAAAAGAAGCTATCGAAGAATATAGCAAACGTCAGAGACGCTTCGGTGGTGTTTAGGAGAGTTTATGGATAAGGAATTACAAACGAGATTGATTTTTGCGGGAGTTGCGCTTGCGATTTTCCTTCCCCTAGTTGTATTAGGAGGAGTTGTTTTTCAAATAGGAGTTGGCCTCTTAGCTATGTTAGCTGTGCATGAGTTGCTCCGAATGAAAGGCTTGGCTACTGCTACGCTAGAAGGAATGCTGGCTATGCTGGCAGCTTTTGTCTTGGCTGTTCCAATTGAGTATTATTTTACTTTCTTACCAATTGATGGCAATGTGGTTGCCTATACTTTAGTTGTTTTTTTACTGTTGGGTTCTACAGTTTTTGGAAAAACCTATACTTTTGATGATGTGGTGTATCCTATCGCGGTGAGCTTTTATGTTGGCTCTGGATTCAATGCTTTATTGGATGCGCGGATCGCTGGTTTGGATAAGGTGCTCTTGGCTCTCTTTATTGTTTGGGCTACGGATAGTGGTGCCTATCTTGCTGGACGACGCTTTGGCACTCGTAAACTAGCACCGACTATCTCACCTAACAAGACCATTGAAGGTGCTCTTGGAGGGATTTTGTCCGCTATGTTAGTCACATCTATTTTCGTCTTTTTTGATGCTGCAGTTGCTGCTCCGCACAGTCAGTGGTTGTTAGTTATTTACTCAATTTTCTTTAGCTTGGCAGGTCAATTTGGTGATTTGGTGGAAAGCGCAATAAAGCGTCACTATGGAGTCAAAGATTCTGGGAAGTTCATTCCAGGGCATGGCGGTGTTTTAGATCGCTTTGATAGCCTATTGTTTGTTTTTCCTTTGATGCGAGTATTAGGTCTATTCTAACCATCTTGATTTAGTAAAGCGAAATCGTTAAAAATGATCAAAGAGAACAGGAGGTTTATTCCAGCCTCTTTGATTTATTTATAGCTAGAATTTAGAAAGGGATGCGTATCAGAACAATATGGGAATCATGGGAATTATTACCTTTATCATTGTCTTTGGTATAATTGTTGTCGTTCATGAATTTGGACATTTCTATTTTGCGAAAAGGTCTGGTATTCTCGTTCGAGAATTTGCCATTGGAATGGGACCTAAAATCTTTGCACATATTGGCAAAGACGGCACGGCGTATACAATTCGGATTCTTCCTTTGGGAGGATATGTTCGTATGGCTGGTTGGAGTGATGATGCAACAGAAATTAAAACTGGGACTCCTGTTAGCTTGACGCTTAACGAAGAAGGAAAAGTTGTACGTATCAATTTGTCTGGTAAGAAAATCGATCAGACAGCTCTGCCAATGAACGTAACTAGCTTTGATTTTGAAGACAAACTAGAAATCACTGGTTTGGTCTTAGAAGAAAGCAAGACCTACTCTGTAGATCATGATGCAACTGTTGTAGAAGCAGACGGAACCGAAGTGCGCATCGCTCCGTTAGATGTGCAATATCAGAATGCTACGATTTGGGGTCGTCTAATCACTAACTTTGCAGGTCCTATGAATAATTTTATTTTAGGGATTGTGGCTTTCTGGGTCTTGATTGCTTTACAAGGTGGAGTGCAAGATCTTGCTAGTAACCATATTCGCGTCACATCAGATGGCGTTTTAGCACAAGCTGGTATTCGAAATAATGATCAGATTCTTAAAGTTGGTCAAACTGAAGTCTCAAATTGGAATGATTTGACACGAGCTGTGGAGAAGGAAACGAAAAATCAAAAGAATCCGAAACTTGATTTGACGGTTAAAAGTGGCAATGAAACGAAGGAGATAACTGTTACGCCCCAAAAAGAAGGCGACCGTTACTTGCTCGGTGTCACACCAGGTATGAAATCAGATCTTCTATCTATGTTGGCTGGAGGCCTTACCATGGCTTGGGATGCGGCATTTCGGATTTTAAATGCGTTAAAGAATTTGATTTTCCATCCAAGTCTCAACCAGCTAGGTGGACCAGTTGCTATTTTCCGTGTCAGCAGTCAAGCAGCGCAAGCTGGTTTAAATCAGGTTATTGGGCTTTTGGCCTTGTTGTCTATTAATATCGGTATTTTCAACTTGATTCCTATTCCAGCTCTTGATGGAGGGAAAATCGTGCTCAATATTCTCGAGGCCATTCGCAGAAAACCCCTTAAGAGAGAAACAGAGACCTATGTTACCTTAGCAGGTGTTGCTATTATGGTGATTCTTATGATTGCTGTGACTTGGAATGATATCATGCGTACATTCTTCTGATCAAGCTACATGATGTGAAGTTTAGATAATGCTCAGTGCTTCCAAACAAGATTAAAGGAGTTTTTATGAAACAAAGTAAAATGTTAATCCCAACTTTGCGTGAGATGCCAAGCGATGCGCAGGTGATCAGTCATGCTCTACTCTTGCGGGCAGGCTATGTTCGCCAAGTTTCAGCAGGTGTGTATTCTTACCTCCCTTTAGCCAATCGTGTTATTGAAAAGGCAAAGAAGATCATGCGTCAGGAATTTGAAAAAATTGGTGCAGTGGAAATGCTAGCTCCTGCTCTTTTGAGTGCAGATCTTTGGCGTGAATCAGGTCGTTATGAAACTTATGGAGACGACCTCTTTAAGTTGAAAAACCGTGAAGGTTCCGACTTTATTTTAGGTCCGACCCATGAAGAAACTTTCACTGCCTTAGTACGTGATTCAGTTAAGTCTTACAAACAGTTACCACTTAACCTTTATCAAATCCAATCTAAATACCGTGATGAGAAACGCCCTCGCAATGGTCTCTTACGGACACGTGAATTTATCATGAAGGATGGATATAGCTTCCATGCTAACTATGATAGCTTAGATGTGACCTATGATGAGTACAAAACTGCTTACGAGAACATCTTCACACGCAGTGAGATTGATTTTAAAGCTATTATTGGAGATGGCGGAGCAATGGGCGGTAAGGACAGTCAAGAATTTATGGCCATTACTCCTGATCGAACAGACCTAAATCGCTGGTTAGTTTTAGATAAGTCTGTTGCAAGCATTGATGAGATTCCGGCAGATGTCTTAGAAGCAATCAAAACGGAATTAAGTAATTGGATGGTTTCTGGTGAAGATACGATTGCTTATTCAAGTGAATCTAGCTATGCAGCGAACTTGGAAATGGCTACGAATGAATACAAACCAAGTAACCGCGTTGAGACTGAAAGTGAGCTTGTGCGTGTTGAGACGCCGAATTGTAAGAGCATTGATGAAGTTGCAGCCTTCCTGGAAGTTTCTGAGGAGCAAACCATCAAGACCTTGGTTTACATTGCAGATGAAAAGCCTGTTGTTGCCTTGCTTGTTGGGAATGATCAACTGAATGAAGTTAAATTAAAAAACCATCTGGGAGCTGATTTCTTTGAGGCTGCAACAGAGGCGGAAGTCCAAGAATTACTAGGAGCAAGCTTTGGTTCTCTTGGTCCAGTTAATCTACCAAACGATGTGACCGTTATCGCTGATCGCAAGGTTCAGGACTTGTCCAATGCTGTTGCAGGAGCTAATGAAGATGGTTACCACTTGACTGGAGTGAATCCTGGCCGTGACTTTACAGCAGAGTATGTTGATATTCGTGAAGTTCGTGAAGGAGAGATTTCTCCAGACGGAAAAGGTGTTCTACAGTTTGCGCGTGGTATCGAGATTGGGCATATCTTTAAATTGGGGACTCGCTATTCTGATAGCATGAATGCAACAGTCTTGGATGAAAATGGCCGAGCAGTTCCCCTTGTGATGGGATGCTATGGTATCGGTGTGAGTCGCTTACTCTCAGCAGTCATGGAGCAACATGCTCGACTCTTTGTCAATAAGACACCTAAAGGTGAGTATCGCTACACTTGGGGAATTAATTTTCCTAAAGAGTTGGCTCCGTTTGATGTTCACTTGATTCCAGTTAATGTCAAGGATGAAGAAAGTCAAAGTTTGACAAATAAACTAGAAGAAAGCTTGGTTGCGGCTGGCTATGAGGTATTGGTAGACGATCGCAATGAACGCGCAGGGGTTAAGTTTAGCGATAGCGACTTGATTGGTCTACCAATCCGTGTGACTGTTGGTAAAAAAGCAGCCGAAGGTATCGTAGAAGTGAAAATCAAAGCTACTGGTGATACGATTGAAGTTCATGCGGATAACTTAATTGAAACATTGTCTATTTTGACTAAATAAAAAAAGCCTCGCTTGGAGTACATCAATCCAGCGAGGTTTATTTTTTAAAGATTCTGCGGTAATCACTAGGATTGTGTCCAAAACGTTTCTTGAAAAAATCATTAATATTTTGAGGTTTTTGATAGCCAACTAATTCTGTGATTGTTTTGATTTTTAAGCTTGTTGTTAGAAGTAGCTTCTTCATTTTCTGTAGGCGTTGTTCAAGGATGAACTGAGATAGATTTTCTCCAGTTTTCTCCTTATATATTTTAGATAGATAGGTTGGGTGGATATGAACTTTGTCCGCTAATATCTCTAGAGATAAGGGGCTGTCAAGATTTTCTAAGATATAGGATTGCAGTGAAGAGATATTAATAGCTGCATCTTGTGTTAGGTGATTAGAGAGCGGTAATTGATTTTGTAGCCAGCGATCTAGGTTATCTGCTAGAGCTAGATGAATGGTCTGTGATACATCAAATTCTTGTAAAAGAAACGGGAAATGCTTATAGATATGATATAGGATATTAAGTTTGAGAAATATAGATTGAGCACTGGTACTATTTACATCGAGTTTATCCAGTTGCTCTAGCAGGCTCCTCCAATCTTGTTGTTGGACAAGGTCTTTGGTCCATTCATGCCGCTGGATAGGCTCTTTAAAATCTGTTTGAAAAATGATGTCAAACAGTTCTCGGATAGGCTCTTTACATTGACGATTGTATTCTTCTAAAACAAAACCAAACTCAAACTCATTTAGGCAAAATGGCAGAAATCTCTCTTCATCAAGGCGAGCTTGTTTTAGTACATACCCTCCATTTAATAAGTGCTGCCAATAAGAAAGGGAGTCAGGTTCTTGAGGTAAATTTCCTGACAATAAACTGAGATAAAATAATTTGCTATCAACATCTTCTAGTACTTTTTTAATAGAAAGTTGAGGCATAATTTTCTCAATGAGTTCTTCAAGTTCCTCTGGAAATACTGGTTTTAGTAAATAGTCTACAACTCCATAGCGAATAGCTTGTTGGGCATATGTAAAGTCAGAGTATCCTGATATAATCACAACTTTTGTTAGTGGATCGATTCGTTGTGCCAAGTCCAAACCGCTGACCTCTGGCATACGAATGTCTGTTAAGAGTAGATTGGGAGATTCGCCTTTTTCGATTCGAAAGAGGACTTCTTTTGAGCTGGTAAAGGAAACAACTTCTTGGAATCCATGCTTTCTCCAATTAATCGTTTTAAATAAATAGTCTACGATATTTTTCTCATCGTCAACAATCCAACATTTCACGATATGTCCCCCCGCTTTCTTTGTTGATTGTGAAGTGAATAGTTAATCCACCTAAGTCGTTTATTTTCAAATGTAGTCCGGCCTCTTTTCCGTAAGCATTTTTAAGGCGCTGATTAACATTCCAAAGGCCTATAGAGTCCCCTTGGTGATGAGGCTGGTTGATGAAATGATACAATGTATCAAGATCATCTAGAAGCATACCAGGTCCATCATCAGAAACGCTAATGTATATACCTGAGTTTTCTCGCTTGACAGAAAGGTTAATTTGATGAGCTCCGTCTTTAGCTTCAATGCCGTGTTCGATGGCATTTTCGATAATTGGCTGAATCAATAAGGGAAGAATAAGTTTTTGCCCTACATGATCCTCTAATGAAATCTGAAATTGAAAATCTTTCCGTAGGGCTTGAATAGATAGATAGTGCCGAGCAAACTCCACTTCATCTTGGATACAGACTCGGTCTTTTGCTTTACTCAAATAGCGATAGTATTCGGCTAAGTGTCTGGTCATTTTTCTAACGTCTTGCGGTTGATCAGCCACAGAGACGATATAAAACAAACTATTATAGAGAAAGTGAGGCTGTATTTGAGATTGAAACTGTCGTTCTTCTGCTAAATCACGCTGTTGCATTTCTTTGACTAGCGTACGAAATAGTCGCTGTATACTTGAAGTCATAAGGTTAAATTGCTTAAACAAATAATCAAATTCATTCTGGTGGAGATGTTCTATGCGGGTATCATAATCTCCTTTTTCTACTAGCTTGAGCTTAGTAGTTAAAAGTGAAATCTCTGCTAAAACATTGCGGTGATAAAGAAAGATTAAGATAAAGCCAAAGCCAAGTACAAATAAGACTGCCGTTAAAGAGATTAGGGTATTGTGGGTATAAGTATCATCGAACTGTTTGGTTGGTAAAGTTGAGATGAGTTGTATTTGAGAGTCAGACACCTTCAAAGTCATGAAATACTTGAGTGATTGTTTGATATGAAAAGGTGAATTTGAGATGGATTTCTGAAATACATTACGATTTTTTTGAATCAAATTTTGTAATTCTCTAGATCCTCCCCAGACTTGTCCATCTGGAAGTAATAGCGCAGCTTCATCAGAGTTACTAGCTAAGGCTTCTTGGGCTTCAAGTAAGAGTGAGTCAGAAGCTTTGATAGCAACGATAGTTTCTTCTTCGGTATTACCAAAAGTGTAGGACATAAGAAAGTACAGTCCTCTATTGGTATTTCGCCATCCTTTTATTGGTGGGGCTTGTTTCATCTCATTTTTGAGGTTGGGACTGGATTCGGTTGAAATAAGAATGTCTTTTTGTGGCCAATATAGGCTAATATCCGCCATATCTGAGCTGTTAATCAACCGCTCTTTCAGTTTGGCACTGATGCGATTGAGTTGCAGCAAATAGGAATAGTCATCTGTAGGCTTTTCATCTGTGCGGAGTTCTCTGACATCGCTATCTACAAGAAGAGTACCTGCATTATCCTCAATAGATCGTTGTCCCATGAGTAGTCGCTGGCTGGCATATTCTAAACGATTTTGTGCCAGTCTAGTGATGTTTTTATGGTTGGTATCTATTGTCTGATAATAGAAGAAACCTATAAAAGCAAGAATAACTAAAATAAAAAGAATTAATAAGGCTAATACAATGGTTAATTTCTTTTTCATTGGCAGCTCTTTCTTTATAAAAACGACATTCCCTTTATATAAATTATATAACAATATGATGATTGATTCTAGTAGAAAATAGCGACTGAAACAAATTTATTTCAGCCGTTTTAAGGGGGGCATATTTAAAGATTATCGATTTTTTTAAAGACAAGTGGCTCACCATAGGTAGCTTCGAAATGGAAATATTGTCCAGTACTATCTATGATTGTATCTTTATGTTCCCAGTGCCCTTTTGGAAGATAGACTTGACGTCCGGTTTGGTTTGGTGTAACAATTGGAGCAACTAAGAGTTGTGGGCCAAGCATAAATTGATCGGTAATCATTTCGACAGGTTCACTAGGAAATTCATAACTCATATAGCGAATAACTGGTTCACCTGTGTAGCTAGCTTGTTCAACTAAGTCTAAAATTTCATGGATGAACTTTTCTCTGATTTGAATGGTCTTCTTGATTGCATTGTAGTGTGGCTCATCTAAGACGCGATAAGGTGCCGCTGAAAACTGCATGGCAGGCATGAGGCAGGCGATTTCAGCATATCGAACAAATAGATCTTGATCCAAACTTTTGCTAGCTTGTCCGAAATTGACATATTCTCCTCCTCCAATCATGTCAGGACAAGTAAAAGCATGGCCAGTGATACCTTGAGCCAGGCTGTTTGGAATGAGAGAGGAAATACCATTATCGTCCCAAGAATGGTTTTTATCACAAAGGCGTTGAAGGAGCGGACGCCCTCCAGCAGCAAAAGTCACGCGGAATTCATTAAAAGAGTATTGTTCACCAAAGTTAGACCAAGCTTGAGATTGCTGATCAGGGCTTGCTTTTTTATAAGTCAAAGCATCTGCTGGATAAAAGAAACTGTCTCCTGCATCAAATTTAAAGCCGTCTACACCCATTGCTTGAAGTTTATCTAATTGATTCTTTAACCAATCTCGGGAAGCAGGATTTGTCATATCTAGTAGGGCGGAGTGACCATTCCACCAATGGATAATATAAGCCTCTCCGTCAGGCCGCTTTACTAATAAATCTTTTGCAAGAGCATCACGGTAAGCTACTGTATCTGCAGTAATAAAAGGGCAAATCCATAGCATGACCTTGAATCCAGCTTGATGAAGTTTTTTTAGCATTTTCTCAGGATGGGGAAACTTTCCTGAATGAAATTGCCAATCGCCGTAGTAATTAGACCAACCATCGTCAATCATGAGTACACCGGCAGGTAAGCCGTTTTCTAAAATCGTTTGGCTATACTGTTCGATAGCTTCCTGTGTTTGATAGAATGTCAATTCAATCCAAGAATTATAAATAGGTTGCTCAAACAGAGCACGATCGGGCATTGTTCCTGTTGGTGGGAAATATTTTTTTGCAGCTGCCAAATAGGCACCACGAAGAGTTTGATGGCCTGTTTCTAAGATAGCATTTTCTGATAGGAAAATTTCTCCTTGACGAAAATGTGCAGTAAACCCATTTTGGCTCCAAATATACCGTCCCTTAGAAGATAAGAGAAGTGGCGCAGCTTGATTGACAGATTGATTCGTTGTAAGATTGATTTCTTTTTCGCTTTGATTGTCTAGGGGCATCGCTGGTCCATCAACAGTGTAGCCACCATACCAGTATTCGTTTTCTAAAAATGTTAGTTTCATAGCTTACCTCAATATGATTATAATTTTCCGCCAGAAGTTGCAATACCTTCAATAAATCTTTTTTGGAACATGATAAAAATTAGAAGCATTGGCCAGATAGCAAGGAGAGAACCAGCCATCAACTCTGGATAGTTGGTAGAATACTGCCCTTGCAAGCTAGCAAGGCCGGCAGAGAGTGGCATTTTGTCTTCGGAAATATTGACAATAAGTGGCCACATCAAATCCTTGAAGGCAAACAAAGTAGTAAAAATCCCTAAAGCTACTAGTCCAGAACGTGCTAATGGAAGCATAATCTTAAAGAAGATTTGCCAAATGTTACAACCATCTAAGATAGCGGCTTCTTCTAATTCGTCAGGTAGTCCTTTGAAAAATTGTCGAAGTAAGAAGGTTCCGAACGCACTGACGAGACCAGGGAAGATAAGGCCGGGAATAGAGTCTAAAATTCCTAGTTTTTGTGCCAATAAAAATTGTGGTGTCAAAAAGATTTGAGACGGAATCATGATTTGCACTAGTACGATGCTAAAAAGAAATTCTCTAAAAGGGAACTCGATTCTAGCAAAGGCATAGGCTGCCATAGAGCTAAATGCTAATGCAAAGGCTACACGACCAATGATCAGAATGATGGTATTAATATAAAAGCTAAGAAACGGTAGCTTGTTGAGAATATCCACAAAATTATGCCATTGTGGAACCTTTGGAAAGAGTATAGGAGGGACTGTAATTGATTCGGAAAGCGTCTTGATAGAGGTCAAACACATCCAAATGAAAGGCAAAATCATGATAATGGCCCCAACTATTAGAACAGAGTGAATAATGACCTTGGTGTAAATTGTTCGTTTTTTCATGGCATAAACCTCCTAATAATGAACCCATTTCTTTTGTAATTTCATTTGAAGCGCTGTGATCAAACCAATAACAACAAGAAGTAGAACAACGATCGCTGCACCATATCCTTTATTACTTAAGATGAAAGAATGTTTGAAGAATAAGTAAACGAGAGATTGTGTGTGCATGATGACCTCGCTTTTAGAGTCGAACATGAGGTAGATGACGTCAAATACCTGTAATGCATTGATGACAGTTGTAATGACCACGAAAAAAAGAGAAGGAGAAACTAGGGGAAGTGTGATAGAGAAAAACTGCTTGATAGGACCCGCACCCTCTATGCTGGCAGATTCGTAGTAATCGCGAGGGATTTCTTGTAGGCCTGCTAGTAAAATAACCATGTTATAACCAATAGCGCTCCAGATCCCCACGATGGCAATGGCTAGTATAGAGAACTTAGGATCTCCTAGCCACCAAGGACCTTTGATTCCAATAAGGCTGAGTGCATAGTTAATGAGACCATAGTCAGAGTTGTAAAGCCAGCGCCAGACCATTGCAATCGCTGCGGGTGTGGAGACTACAGGAAGAAAGTAAATCACACGATAAAGGGATAAACCTTTAATCTTTTGATTGAGAAGTACAGCAACTAATAATGAGAAAACAATAATTCCTGGAACAGCAAAAATCGTATATTTGATAGTATTCCAGATAGCTAACGGAATCTGAGGGTCTTGAATCAAACGTTGGTAATTTTCCAATCCAGCGAATTTCGCATCTCCTAGTCCAGAAGACTTATAGAAGCTCATGAAAATCGTATCAAATGTTGGTTTAATGTTTAAAAAAAACATTCCCAAGCAAGTTGGTAAGATAAATAAATATCCCCACAAAATAGATGATTTTCGATAGCGCCGTTTACCGATAGTAATAAAGGTGCTTTTTTGATGTGTTTTTGTTTGTTGAATATTTTCCACAATAGACCTCCTTAAAAAAATAAGAGATAAACACTGACTAGGTTGTCGGTATTTATCTCTTTTCAAGACTCGTTATCCTATTCAGCTAAAATATCGTTGACATCTTTTGCAGCTTTTTCTGTTGCATCAGAAACGGTTGATTTTCCGCTAAAGATAGGAGCAAGATCCTCAGTAGCAGTACTTTCAGCACGATTGAAGTTTGCTCCGTTTGGTCTTAGTACACCATATTCAAGCATTTCAGAGAAGACTTCGGTGTTGAAAGTTGCTTTTGTTGCTTCGACAAATTTCTTATCAGCTCCTTTGTAAGCAGGGATGGCAGTAGCGGTACTACCTTGGATTTCCATACCTTTCTTGGAGCTCAAGAATTCTACAAATTTGACAGCAGCTTCTTTATTTTTTGTGTAAGCTGAAACTGCATTTCCTAGTCCATTATACACAGTAGCTCTGACTTTTCCTTTTGGAAGAACCGCAATGTCTGCATTTTTCTTCAAATATTCGTTACTAGCGTTGTCGTTGAACACCCAAGAACCATCAAAAATCATTGCAAGTTTACCAGAGGCAAAAAGGCTACGAATATCATTTTCTGCGGTTTGTGCTACAGTTGGTGAGCTTTTATCTTTGAGAGAGAAATCTGCCCACCACTGCAGTGCTTCTTGAGTCGCAGGGTTGTTTAGCTCTGATTTTTTCTTATCATCAGATAAGACCTTACCGCCGTTTTGGAAAATGGCATTGTAATAACCAACTTCAGTATCATTTGGAGCACCGAATCCGTAGATGCCTTGTTCTGTATCTGTTAATTGTTTAGCTACTTCTTTAAATTTGGCCCAATCCCACGTGTTGTCAGGATAGGCGATTCCTTTTTTATCAAAGATTTCCTTGTTATACCAGAGGCCAATGGTACTGATGTCTTTTGGAATAGCATAGGTCTTGTTATCTTTGCTATATAGTTTCACTAAGTCTTCTGGATAGTTGCCTTTTTCTTTGTTGTATGATTCTGTCAAATCCATCAAAGCATCAGCCTTGATGTAGCGTGCTGCCTCACTACCATTCATCCAAAATACGTCCGGCAAGTTTTTACCATTTGCACTTGCTTCCATCTTAGTCCAATATTCGTTCCAAGGAATGACTTGTACCTTGATTTTGACATTCTTATTTTCTTTCATGAATTCATCCGCTAGCTTCTGCATTCCAGGCTGTTGGATTTTATCCCAAATTGCGTATGTGATTTCAGTTTCTTTTCCACTGTCAGATTTATTATCTGTAGCGTTTTGGCCAGAACCACAAGCCGTTAGACCGGCTACTAGTAAGGTTGCTCCTACTGCACAGGCAAGTGTTTTTTTAAACTTAAACATAGACTTTCGCCCTCCTAAATGTTTGTAGATGTTGAATAAACTATTAGAAAATGAACAAATAAGAAATAGTAAAACAATAGATAAACTGTAGAAATAGGCGTTAACGGCTTATGATGTTTTATTATTTATGATTGGTCTATTTTCTAAATGTTATATCAAACTTCTCGTTTGTTTTTATATTTTTATTATAATAAAAACGCTTACATTTTCAAACTACCTATTTTTAAGAAAGCTACCCAATTTTTAAGCAAATAAAAAAGAGTGATAGAAAAATCATTTTCTTCACTCTCTAATAAATGAGGTATTAATTGTATTAGATTTTTTTAAAAATAATAGAACTATAAGGCGCTAATTCGATTTCATGTGTAGAAATGATTTGAGCAGGACCTCCCCATTCTACATGATAATCCTTCAAGTTACATTGAGGTAACTCTATCCGTTGAGGTTTGTCAGAAGGATTTCGTAAGGATAGGATTTCTTCTGAAATAGTTGAATGATGGCACCGATATCCATAAACTTCAAAATTTGCTGGATTGCCCCCAATCATGTGGCTGTGTTTCAGGATGGAATAGTTCTGTTCAACCCAATGGACAGCTCGAGCATTGGCTTGCCAGCGTTCTTCATCAAACATATCATAAGAGTAATGAAATTCCCAGAAACCATTCCCCCTAGTGGCAATAAACATTAAGTAATCTTCAAACTCCTTAACAGATGAAGACATTTGATGATCCATATAAGTGGAATGAGCAGTTTGAGCATAAATCGGTTCATGGTTATAGAGAGCCCAGAGTGGTAACTGAATATCTCGCTCTTTTAGGAATTTATAGTACTGTATATCTCGGTAAGTCATCATACGATTGAGATCACTTCCACCATTTTCAACGAAGCTAACGTCTTGCGAAATCTGGATCCAAAGACTATTAACCCATTGTAGAAACCAAGGGCTGGGATTGACATAGGAGGTCAGATTGAGCCAACAGTCTTTATCTTTTCTGTCTTTTCTTAAAGTGATTAAGAGATCAATCAGTGACTCGTATGAAGCTGTCATGGTATGCATAGCAAAAGGGCCAGAACAATCGGTTTTATCTGGTTTTAGGAGCCAGCCATCTATTTTCCAGTAGCTGATGTCGTAGTTGCGCTGGTGTTCGAGCATCTTTTCTTTCATCAGCTGAAGATAGCGAAGATCTCCTACATTTACGTCATTGGATAAATGATTTTTGCTGCCAAATTCTGGGTAAGCCTCCAGCCAATCACTCATGATCACTTCTGTTCCATTATAGCCACCTCTTGGTCCAATCCAAAGTCCTAAGTTTGAGCCGAATTGATTCACTAACTTCTTGATATTGTCTAGCCCTTGCGGGAACTTATCATTAAATTCCCAGATGCTTTGGTAGTCTGGCCAGCCATCATCAACGACATAAGCGTCTAGATGAACACCATAATCTTCAAAACCTTGCCGAATTTCTTTGAAACTATCTAGGATAATCTGCTCATTGATATTTGTCATATGATCATACCAAGAGTTGTATTGTTTTCGGAAATAGCTCGGTTGGGCAATATTAGCAATGTAAGTAAAAAAAGCGTTTTGGATGTCTTCCTTTTCAAAGGAGGCTGCGGAGCCGACGACACTAGGCCAGATGATTTTAGGATTATTAATCTGTTGTCCAACATAGTAGCGAGAAAAATAATGTTGTCCTTCTAGACGATTTTCTCCCATTGGAAATTCCATTCCGAAAAAGAAGGAGTTGGCGTAAATAGGTTGTCCTAGTTCGACATAGTAACCGGAGAAGCCGGCTAATTCACTGATATCATCTTGTTTCTTTGGGTAATAAATAGCTTTGTTAGTCTCAAAGTCGAAGTATTCGATGTCAATGGCATTGATGAACTTTTCAGAAGATAGCAGGGTAATTTCTTTACTAAGTACATCTTCTCGTGCTTGATAGTGGATACGTAAGCTTATTAGCGGATGTGAAAATTCTACTAGAAATTCCCTGTTAGATTCATTGAGAATATGAGCATTACACTCCTGAGATGATACCCGTTCTCCGTCTTCAAACAAAACTAAAAATTCTCTTTGATTTGTTAGAGAAATGGTATTTTTTGTCTGTAAATTAACAAAATAATCCGTATAAAAATGCTGATTCTCTAGTCGAAAGTGTCGCTCTAGTTGTTGATTTTGTATTTTCAAGTCTGTTGCCTCCAGTTATGTTTACTTTGGGCTTCTACAGCTTGTTTTCGTTAACGCTTACAGACATTATACATATTTCTGTTTTTTATTGCAAGACTCCAAAGAAGTTCCTTAGAAAAATTATCAAGCAATTATGTTCATGCTTGTACCTTTCTATCGAAAAAAGTGCTGATTTATGGTAAAATAAGGTCACTACTGTACGAGGAAATGT
>ERZ773008.1288-NODE-1288-length-17876-cov-4.652657_pt1 | contig 17876 bp, 13 predicted proteins | sample MGYA00580664_ERZ773008 | MGnify/ENA primary metagenome ERZ773008 (study PRJEB29015, sample SAMEA2738016) | human oral metagenome | biome: human oral; feature: human-associated habitat; material: dental | place: China | collected 2048 ... | reverse complement strand
TACTAACAAAATTGGAGATGGATTGCATGGAACACCAAAATATGATGTTAATGGAACGATTCCATTTATTAATGGAAACAATCTGATAGAAGGGAAAATAGTAATTCAAGAAAATACAAAATTTGTAAATGAAGTAGAGTATAAGAAATATTTTAAAGAAATGTCGATAAATACAGTATTCTTATCAATTAACGGAACATTAGGGAGATTAGCTTTTTATAATAATGAAAAGATAGTTTTAGGAAAGAGTGTGTGTTTTCTTGATTTAAAAAAAGAGATAAATAGAGTATTTGTTTATTACTTATTAAAAAATAAAAGAGTAGTTCATAAATTAGAAGAAAATTCGACAAAAAGTACAATAAAAAATATAAGTTTAAAATATGTAAGAAATTTTAATGTAATTTGCCCTCCATTAACTCTCCAAAACGAATTTGCTTCTTTTGTTACAAAAACAAATAAATTAAAGTTTCTTTACAACTTCATACTAGATTTTTTTGTTAATTTACTAAAAAAGTTGATAAAAGAAGTATTGTTTTTCTTGACTTTTTTGATAATTTCGGCTAATATAAGATTAGATATTGAATTGGCCGAAAAGGAGAAAAAAATGAAATATTATAGACGTTCAATAGAACAGGTTATCAATGAATACAAGGAACAATTTCCAATATTACTGCTTACTGGGCCAAGACAAGTTGGTAAAAGTACGCTTTTTAAGGAACTGTTTCGAGCAGAATATAAATATTTTTCATTAGATGATCCTATTTTAAAAGAACAGATAGTCAATGATCCAAGACTATTTTTGAAAAATAATCCTGAAAAATTAATAATAGATGAAGTACAATATGCACCATCAATATTTCCGTATTTGAAAATGAAAGTTGATGAAAATAGAGAAGACGGGATGTATCTGATGACAGGCTCTCAAGCTTTTGTTCTTATGAAAAATGTTTCTGAAACTCTGGCAGGAAGAGTAGGGATTCTAGAACTTCAGGGAATAAGCTTAAGAGAACAGTTTAATATAGAGTTTAATAAGCCTTTTATTCCTAATGAAGAATATATTTCTGAGAGGGAAAAAAATATAACAGAATATACAAATTTATGGCAAAGAATCCATAGAGGATATATGCCTGAACTCATATTTAACGACAGAAAGAAATGGGAATTTTTCTATTCATCATATGTACAGACATATATTGAAAGAGATGTAAGGGATTTAATAAATATATCCGATGAAAGCAAATTTTTGAAATTTATGATAAGTCTAGCATCAAGAAGCGGAGAATTGTTGAATTATGGAGCAGTTGCCAATGAAGTTGGAATAAGTAATGAAACAGTAAAAAGATGGGTATCAGTTTTAAGAACTTCAAGAATAATTTATTTACTGGAACCATATTTTAATAATCATTTAAAAAGAGTAATAAAGACACCAAAAATATATTTTATGGATGTAGGATTGCTGGCATACCTTACAAAATGGCCAACTCCTGAAACACTTGCAAATGGAGCTAAGGCCGGGAATATTTTTGAAACATTTATAATATCAGAAATAGTAAAAAGCTATCTGAATGCCGGTATTATAAATCCGCCGTTATATTTTTACAGAGACAAGGATAAAAAGGAAATAGACTTGATAATAGAAGAAGCAGAAAAAATATATCCTATTGAAATTAAAATGAGTGCATCGCCTAATAAAGAAATGGCAAAGAATTTTTCAGTTCTCAAAAGAAAAATAGATAAGGAAATTGGAACAGGGATAATTATATGTCAATATGATAATAAAGTTTACTTATCAGAAGATATTCTTGTTTTACCGGTTGAATATATATAAATGAATGATGATATTTTAGAATAATAAATATAGGAGTGGAAGAAAATGTCTAACTTTGAATTTTTAAAAAAGGATAACAGCTATAAAATATTTACAGATGCCTGTATAGAAGCAGAAGAACTTATGAATGTTTCCTATTCGGCAACAGTAACTTTTGTAAGGAAAGCATTGGAACTTGCTGTAAAATGGGTTTATGCAAATGATGCTGAATTAAGAATGCCGCAGCAGGCTAATTTGGCTACATTGATAAAAGGAAAAAAATTTAGAGATATAATTCCTTATAATATGAGTGGACTACTTTCTTACATACAGCAATTAGGAAATAAAGCTGTTCATTCTGGAAGGATTATAAAAAGAGAAGAGGCGGTTTTAAGTCTTAGAAATTTATTTTCATTTACTGCATGGATTGATTATTCATATTCAAGATATTACTCAAATGTGGAATTTGATGAATCAATACTTGGAGAAACTGATAAAATAATTAAAGTCCAGTCTGAAAAAGACAAATTATCTAAACAGCTCGCAGAAATTAATAAGAAACTTGAAGAATTATCTAATGAAAATCAGGCATTGAGAAAAGAAAATGAAGAAAAACGTAAAGTAAATGAAAAAGAAAGAGAATATAAAATAGATGAAATATCTGAAACTGAAACAAGGGAAAGATACATTGACCTGGTTATAGAAAATGAAGGTTGGACTATAGGAGAAGACTGTATGCCGGAAGTTGAAATTTCAGGTGTTTCAACTCCAAGTGGAAAAGGAAAGGCAGACTACGTACTTTATGGAGATAATGGAGTTCCACTGGCAGTAATAGAAGCAAAAAAGTTAAATATAGATCCTATGACAGGAAAAAATCAGGCTAAGGAGTATGCAGATGCACTTGAAAAAAAATATGGTGTAAGACCAGTAATATTTTTTACTAACGGTCTTGATTATTATATTTGGGATGATTTGAATTATCCTGAAAGACAAGTATCTAGTATATACAGTAAAAAGGATCTGGAAAAATTAATATTCAGAAGAGGAAACAGAAAATCTCTAAAGAACATAAGTACAGATATAAAAGATGAGATAACAAATAGGGTTTATCAAAAAGAAGCAGTTATAAGAGTTACAGAAGCATTGGAAAAAGGATATAGAAAAATGCTACTTGTAATGGCTACAGGAAGTGGTAAAACGAGAACAGCCGCTTCTATAGTGGATATCCTGACAAGATACAACTGGGTAAAGAATATATTGTTTCTTGCAGACAGGACAGCTTTAGTAAAGCAGGCGAAAAACAGTTTTAAGGAATATCTGCCGAATCTTTCGCTGTGTAATCTTTTAGATAACAAAGATGATGTGGAAAGTAGAATGATTTTTTCAACATATCCTACAATGATGAATGCAATTGATGACACTAAAAATAAGGATGAAAGCAGGATTTTTACAAGTGGGTATTTTGATTTGATAATAGTAGATGAAAGTCATAGAAGCATTTATAAAAAGTATCAGGCAATATTTGATTATTTTGATGCAAATTTATTAGGATTGACAGCCACTCCTAAAAATGAGATAGACAAAAATACATATAGAATATTTGAGTTGGAAAATGATAATCCTACATTTGCTTATGAACTAGACCAGGCTATAGAAGAAGGTTTTCTAGTTCATTATGGAAAACCGATAGATGTTGGACTGAAAATTGTAAGGGATGGATTGAAATATAGCGAACTAAGTGAAGAGGAAAAAGAAGAATTTGAAGAAACTTTTGATGAAGAGAAAGAAGAAATCTCAAGTGAAGAAGTGAATAAAACACTTTTTAACAAGGAAACAGTAGATCTTGTCATTAAAACGTTAATGAATAATGGACTAAAAGTTGAAGGTGGAGATAAACTTGGTAAAACCATAATTTTCGCTGTAAATCAGAGACATGCAAATTTTATCGTTGAAAGATTTAATAAACTCTATCCTGAATATAGAGGAAAATTTGCTCAGGCAATTTATCATAATATAAAATTTGTAGATGATGTTATTGATAATTTTAAAGATAAAATCTCATATCCTCAAATAGCAGTATCGGTGGATATGCTTGATACAGGAATTGATGTTCCTGAGATATTGAATCTTGTTTTCTTTAAGAAAATAAAATCAAAAGCTAAATTTTGGCAAATGATAGGAAGAGGAACAAGATTATGTAAAGATTTATTCGGACCTGGAATTGATAAGGAAAGATTTATGATTTTTGACTGTTATAAGAATTTTGAATTTTTTGAAGTAAATGTTGATGGTAAAGAAATAAAAATTACAAAATCAATTTCTGAGAGTATATTCGGAGCAAAAGTGGATATAATAAAATCTTTACAGCATTTAAATTATCAGGAAAAATCTCTAATTGAATATAGAAATAATTTGATAAGTGATATCATTAGCAGTATCTTGGATATAAATGATAATCGTTTTGATGTACGTATGAAGGGAGCAATAATTGATAAATATAAAAAAATAGATAGTTATAAAGCTCTTAATGAAAAAGATGTACAGGAATTAAAAAATATAATTGCCCCTCTTATAACATACAGGGAGGAAGAGGAACTGCCAAAAAGATTTGATTATCAGATGTATATAATTGAAAATGCCTATTTAGAAAAAAAGTCTTTTTTAAGAGCTAAAAATAGAGTAATAGAAACATCAGAAAAACTTAGTGAAAAAGGGACTATAGAAAAAATTTCTAAAAAAAAGGAAACAATAACTAAAATTCAAAAAGAAGAATTTTGGGAAAATGCAGATTTATTTCAGTTTGAAGAAGTAAGAAAAGAACTAAGGGATTTAGTAATACTCTTAGATGGAATAACAACAAAAATTTATTATACAGATTTTAGAGATGAAATAGTAGATTACGGAGAACGTGAAACAGAAGAAAATTTTAAAATTGTAAATAAATTTGAAAAATATAATAAACGGGTGGAAGAGTATCTTGAAAAATATAAAAACGATGATGTTATACAGAAATTAAAGAATAATATTCCACTAACAATGTATGACATAAAGTATTTAGAAAAGATTTTATGGGAAGATCTAGGAACAAAAGAAGAATATGAAAAGACTTATGGGAAAATTCCTTTACTAAAAATGGTTTCAAAGATTATAGGAATGGACAGGAAAGCTGTTGAAAAGGAATTCTCTTTATTTTTAAGTAATGAAAATCTGAATTCAGATCAAATTAATTTTGTGAAACATATTGTAGATTATATAGTGAAAAATGGAAGTATAGATAAAAAAGAATTGAAGGATTTTCCAGAAGCAGATAAGTTTGGTGGTTTATTTCAGTTATTTAATAATAAAAGGGATGTATTGACAAATATTGTAAAAATCATCGATAAAGTAAATGAAAGACTGGATTTAGTCCAATAAAACAAAAGAAATAATAAATAAAGTCATATCTAAGAAATAAGTAGTAAACTCACACTGGAAATAAACTGAATATAAAATTAAGGAGAGAGTATAAGGCAGATGAAAAGAAAAATTTTGATTTTACTAATAGGTAGTATCTTATTGTTAAGCTGTTCAGGAAAAACAGAAAAAAAGGACGTTAAAGAAAATAACACTGTCAATAATGAAAAAAATGTAGCAGAAAATAATAAAGAGGAATATTTAAAGAAAATTACCTATTCAAATTTATTGGATAAGGCAACTCAGGAGGAAGTTCAGAAGGAACTTAAAAATGCTGGAGTTTCAGAGAAAAATATAAAGGATTTTCTTGAGGGTGTAAATTATTTCAATAATATAGGCCAAAATAAAACATTTGTAAAAGAAGGATTTAAAACAACAGAAGAACTAAGTCCAACTTATGATCAGGCGGAAATACAGGAACAATGGAGTAAGAAAAGTCCTAAATTTGTAGGTCAGAACTGCAGAATTACTTCGTATGAACTTATGAGGGACTTTATTTCAGTAGGAAAACCTGAAATAAAAAACACGGAGCAGCTGTTTATTGATGAAGATGCATTGAATAATTTTCCAATAAAAGTATTTACTGATAATGAAAGAAATCAGTTTGAAAGTTTATTTTCTGCAATAAATACAGAAAACACAAAAGATGTGTCAGTTCATGTGAAAAAAGTAAAGGAAGACTGGGCAAAAAAGAATATTAAATTTACTAATCAGAATAAGATTTCATTGATTTCAGTATTTTTTCACTCGCTGATTACTCCTGAAGAAAACTTTTTGTTTATAGGTCATGTAGGAGTGTTAGTACCAACTTCAGATGGAAAATTGATGTTCATTGAGAAATTGGCATTCCAGGAACCTTTTCAGGCAATAAAATTTGATAATCGTAGCCAATTGAATGATTATCTGATGAATAAATATGATGTGGAATTTGATCAGCCAAATGCAAGACCGTTTATAATGGAGAACGATGAATTGCTGAAGGGATATAGATTGAATCCGAATAATAAAGGATAAAGTAAAAGGAGTTGTCTCAAAATATAGTTTTTACATTAGTTTTTAAGTTTTCTTTTTGAGACAGCCCTTTTTCTATCTTATGAGACATCCTTTTATTGGCAATTGCAATTATTCTTTTTCTTCTCTGAAAAAATCTAATCATTATTTAACGTTTGAATTTTTTCATTTTTTTAATATTAGGCTCTTTATCAAGAGTGGGGGTGGAAAAAGTTCGATAATCTTAAGAGATTCTAAGCTGAATAAGCTTTTTAAGGTTGTCGAATTTTTTTATCCCGTAAGATAGCCTCTTTATTACTTTTATCTTGTTATTTTTACCTTCAACAAATCCATTATTTATATTATATTTTTGTATATTATTTATTTCTTTTTCCCAGTTTGATAATGTTTCCCCTAACTTAATGCATTCCTTTATTCCTGACTCCCTTAGTTCTCCTATCAGGTTCTTCAGTTCATAACTGAATATAGTAACATCCTTTATTTCAAATATACTGAAAAATTTTGTCCTAAGATCATAAGCCCTTGAAAATATCTCTGAAAGGTTCTTCAGTTTCTTTAGTCTCTTCTTCTGTGAAGGACTGAATGTACTGTTTGGATTCTTTGCTATCAGCTTCCAGTATTTCTTGTATTCCCTGTACTTTATGTCTGAATTGAATAATCTTATCCTCACATCCCTTATCATCCAGTTTGCTTGCCTTATGACATGATATTTGTCTGCTACAATATCAGCATGTGGAAGACAGGAATACACTGTATTCCTGAACTGCATAAACATGTCCATTCCAACCTTTTTTATACTGTCTTTATGACAGAGAAGGAATTCCCTTATGGTTGATGATTTCCTGTCCTTTAAAATATCTATCAGGATATGGTTTGTATCATATATTGCCAGCTGATACTTTTCTTTATCTGCATTCCCCTTAAATTCATCAAGGTATACAGTTTCATAGTCCAATTCCTGATGAGGAACTTCAATGTCATGAAATATCCTCATGACAGTTGATATGCTAGTATTTTCTTCCCTTCCTATTTGAGTGAATGACTTCATCTCTGAAAGTTTTCTTCTTATTTCATCCTTGATTTCGTTTGAGATGCTGCAGTTTCTGTCTACAATATCTATTGAGGAAGTTGTTCTTTTATTGCATACAGGACAGACATACCTCTGTTTTTCTATATGAAGTATGACTTTCCTGTTTCCGTAACTGAGGCTTCTTATTGTAACAGTCCTGTAGTCATGTATATTCATCTTTCTGCCACAGCAGTTCTGCCTTATATCAGCTCTTATTCCATATACATGGTAGGTGTCACAGATAAGTTCCACTTTTTTTATTTTTACATCTTTTATTTCAGGTCTGAATGTGGTAAAATTATTTTGCATAAATACAAATTTCTTTCTTATGTTATTTTGGCAAAAACATAATACTATGAATTTGTTATTTATGCTATTTTTTTATTTCTTTTTCCACCCCCATATATATTATAGAGCCTTTTAAAACAAAAAATAGACAGCTAAAAACTGTAGCTGCATCAGGGACAATAACTGCACTATTTGGAATAACAGAGCCTGCTATTTATGGAGCAACATTGAGACTTAAAAAGCCTATGGTCTGTGGTGTAATATTTGGAGCAATTGCTGGAGGACTTATGGGATGGGGAGGATCATATGGAACTGCATTTGCAAATCAGGGAATACTGACAATAGCTGTTTATGCTGAAGCAGGAGCAAAAGCATTTGCATGTTACCTGACAGGATGCTGTATTGCGTTCTTTGGTACAGCAATTTCAACATATGTGATTGGATTTGAAGATATTCCCGAAGAGGAAGAAGTAAAAAAATCAGAGGATATAAGTGTTTTATCACCAGTAACAGGAAAAGTGAAATCTATAAAGGATAATGATATAAAAATTTTACCAGAAATAGGAGAAATAACAGCTTCTTCTGATTGTGAAGTAAAAGTTATATACCCTTCTTTACAGGCAATAGGTCTTACAATGAAAAATGACAGAAATCAAAAAATAGAGCTTTTCATTCATATAGGAAAAAATCTTTCTGAATTAAATGGAAAATATTTTGAAAAATATGTAGAAGTAGGGGATAAGATTAAAAAAGGAGATAAAATCCTGTCATTTGATATGGAAAAAATAAAAGAAGAAGGATATGATACAACTGTATCTATATCTGTGGCAAACAAAGAAAGCTACAATGAAATAGCTTCAGTTACTGAAGAAGGAAATTTTGTAAATGAGCGTACTGAAATAATGATAGCAGTTTTATAATAGCTTTGAAAGAAAAATAAAAAAATAATTCCAGTCTTATTGTATTTTAGTCAAGTTATACTGGATATAAACAGGGGTTGAAATATATGGATAATAATTTGAACAATAAATGTAATTTTCCTGAAGATTTTTTGTGGGGAAGTTCGTCAAGTGCATTTCAGATTGAAGGAGCTTGGAATGAAGATGGAAAAGGAATGACAGTTGCAGATTTTAATTCATTTAAAAAGTCTGACAGACAGGCAGATACAAAAGTGGCAAGTGATTTTTACCATCATTACAGGGAAGATATAGCTCTCATGAAAGAGATGGGAATGAAAGTATACAGATTTTCATTTTCGTGGGCAAGGATTATTCCTGATGGAGATGGTGAAATAAATGAAAAAGGACTTGAATTTTATCATAATGTAATAGATGAGCTCATAAAAAATGACATAATTCCTTTTGTTACTCTCTATCATTTTGATTTACCTTATTCACTTGTAGAAAAATATAACGGATGGGAGTCAAGGGAATGTGTTTATGCTTTTGAAAGATATGCACGTATATGTTTTGAAAGTTTTAAAAATAAAGTAAAATATTGGCAGCCTCACAATGAACAGAATCTGATGATAAGAGTTGACGAAAGAATGAATATTTATACTGAAAATGAAATGGAAGCAGATAAAATGAGATATCAGATGGATTATCACATGTGTCTTGCACATGCACTTGCTATAAGAGCATGTCATGAAATAATCCAAGATTCAAAAATAGGTGCCGCGATTTCATCAACAATGACTTATCCTTTGACAAACAAACCTTCAGATGTATGGGCAGCTGAAATGAATGACAGATTTAAAACAGAATATATGCTTGAAATGCACTGTACTGGGGAATATCCTGGATATTATCTGAAATTTCTGGAAGAAAGAGGTGTAACCTTAAACATTGAAGAAAATGATAAGGAAATACTGAAAAATGCAAAAATGGATTTTCTGGCAGTAAACTATTATCGAACTTTATGTGCAGAATATTATCCTTGTGAAAATGTGGAGGATATTGGAAAAAGAGAGTTAGGAGATAATGCAGTAGATTTTTATCAGAAGGGATATTTTAAAATTGTGAAAAATAAAAATCTGAGTGCAAGTGAATATGGAGCTCAGATTGATCCGATAGGATTAAGACTTGTACTGAATAGATATAATGAAAAATATAGATTACCTATGATAATTACTGAAAATGGACTGGGAGCACATGATATTTTGGAAAACTGTGAAATACATGATTCCTACAGAATAGACTACATAAAAGAACATGTAAAAGCCTGTGCTTTAGCAATAGAAGATGGAGTAAGACTTTTTGGATATTCTCCATGGTCTTTTATGGATCTACTGAGTTCACATCAGGGCTTTAGAAAAAGATATGGTTTTGTCTATGTAGATAGGGATGACTTCAACTTGAAGGAGTTAAAGCGTATAAAAAAAGACAGTTTTTACTGGTATAAGAATGTAATAGAATGTAATGGGAAGAATTTATAAAATTAAAAAAGAGCATATCCTGATGAAATATGAATTTAGAGGATATGTTCTTTATTTTCTGATTATTTTAGTCAGTCTAAAATAATGTAGATTACAAGTTATTAACTATCTGACTAAACTTGTTATGACAGCAACTACAATAGCAAATAAGACTGTACTTGTTGTAACAACATTTGTTGCATATTTCACGTCTCCATTTGACTCATTTGCCAATATAGGCAACACTGCCAGTGCAGGAGCAGAAGCTTGTATTATATAGGTCTTACTCTCAAGTGCAGCCATTGTTCCAAATATTTTTGTTCCTAAAATTATTAGTATGACCATTATACAAGGTGACATTATAAATCTTCCAAAAAGTGCAAAAATAGTATCTTTATCAAAATGTATACTTTTTAATCCTGCATTCGATAATACAATTCCAATATATATTAATGAAAGTGGAGTAACAATATTTCCGGTATAAGCCAGTGCAGAGTGTATAAAATCAGGCACTGGAATTTTAAATACAAGAAATACAAGGGCAACTAAAAATCCAAGTAAAGGTGGGGGTAAAAGTTTTTTCCAATTAAATCTCTTTTTTGTTTTATTTTTTTCAGGATTATCATTTTCAATAAGTATAACTCCAAAAGTCCATGTAGAAACTGTATTAGTTATATAATATACCAGAAAATAAGGGAGACTTTCATTTCCAAAAAGTGCTATATTTAATGGTAATCCAATGAATATAGTGTTTGCATTAACAACAGTATTTATAAAGGTACCTCTTCTACCAGGTTTAACTTTAAGTATTTTTACCATTATCCATGCAACGATATATCCTATAATGACAGACAAAAATGTATAAATCAATCCTCCGGATAATGAAACAAGTTTTTCAATTGTTAGATATTTAAGAACAGAAACAAAAATAGAAGCAGGTAATGCAATATTCATAATCAATTTTGATATATTATTGCTAAAACTGTCATCGAACCATTTCTTTTCTTTTAAAATATATCCTAATAGAATAATTAAAATTATAGAAAGTATACTTTCTAATGAAGTCAGAAAAGCCATATTATCCTTCTCCTATTCTTTAATTTCAGTATATTCCGGTTTCCATTTTAAAGATTTTATTGCTTTTTCTATATCATCAACAGGTTTTTTATTCAGTTTTTCTTCCAGAACACATTTTCCAACTGCCAATGCAACTGTTTCTGAAAATTCTGTTAATTTGGATACAGGCGGAAGGACAGCTGCTCCAGGTTTGGAAGTGTCTACGATTCCTCCAAGTGAATGAGCTGCTGCCGAAATCATTTTATCAGTAAGAATTTTTGCTTCTGATGCCAGTACTCCCAATCCTAATCCAGGATAAATCAAAGCATTGTTTGCTTGTCCAATTTCATATGTAATTCCTTTAAATTCAATTGGATCGTATGGAATTCCTGTAGCTATAAGAGCTTTTCCGTCAGTCCATTCAATTAAATCCTGTGCTGTAGCTTCAGCCAGCTTAGTAGGATTACTTAAAGGGAATATCATTGGACGTTCTTTATAGGAAGCCATTTCTTGTACAATTTCCTTAGTAAATGTTCCAGGAACAGTAGAAGTACCAACTAAAATTGTAGGGTGTACAGCTTTTACAGCAGCAGTAAGATTAGTCAGTTCATCCGCATTAGAGAATTCAGAACGTTTACGTGCAAAAGGTTTTTGTTCAGGTGTCAAGTCATCCATATCATCAAATAAAAGCCCCTGTTTATCTACCATATAGAATCTTTTATATGCTTCTTCCTCTGAAAGTCCTTCCTGAACCATTTCATCAAAGATACGTCTTGTAATTCCAGCACCGGCTGTTCCTGCTCCAAAACACATATATTTCTGATCGGTAAGTTTTTCACCGCTAATTTTAAGTCCACCTAAGATTCCTGCCAGTGTTATAATTCCTGTTCCTTGAATATCATCATTAAAGGTAGCTATTTTTTCCTTATACTTATTTAATATATTTGCGGCATTTGAACGACCAAAATCTTCCCAGTGGAGATAAAGCTTAGGAAATAATTTTTCTACAGTCTGAACAAATTTATCAACAAAATCATAGTATCTGTCACCTCTTATACGGTTATGACGGTTTCCAAGGTAAAGAGGGTCATTAAGTAAAGATTCGCGATTTGTTCCCACATCAAGGACAACAGGAAGAACACTTTTGGGATTTATCCCTGCAGCCGCAGTATAAACCATAAGCTTTCCTACAGAAATATCTACACCGTTTGTTCCCCAGTCTCCAATTCCTAATATTCCTTCAGCATCAGTAACTACAATAAGCTGTATTTCTCTGTCGTCAGCTGCATTTTTTAATGTTTCTTCCATACTTTCAGGTTCATCTATTGAAAGAAAAACGGCATTTTGCGGATTTACAAACAATTCACTGTAATTTTCGATACTTTCTGCAATTACAGGGTCATAAACAATAGGCATAAATTCTACAACATGTTGACTGAATAAGTAGTAAAATAATGTTCTGTTAGTATTGAAAATTTCCATCAAAAAATGACGTTTTTCAATAAGTGGACTTTTCTTTTGGAATTGTCCATAGGCTTGTTCTGCCTGTTCTTCAATATTCTGAACATACGGTGGAAGAAGCCCTGTTAATCCTAATTTTTCACGTTCTTCCTTAGTGAAAGCGGTTCCTTTGTTTAAAAAAGGATTGTTTAAAATTTGGTACGCTTTTTTCATATTCTCATCTCCTTATCTATTTATAAAAATACAGGAAGTCACCTATATTTTAAATAAATGTAAATAATTCCTGTATTTTATTATATAAAATTATACTGTTAGAAATATTCTGAATCTCAATTTTTTACTAATCCATAAACATTTGATTCAGTCCATCAAAATTCATAGTACCTTCAGAAATATCTTCAATTACAGAATTTCTTATTTTTAAATTGAATGGAACAGATTTAACTTTAAAGCCTGTTAAAATTGATTTGTCAAAATCATAGAAAACAGGGAAAGTATATTTGTTACTTTCAACATATTTTCTTACATTTAGCAATGAGCTTCTGTTACTTATAAATACTACAACTACATTGACTCTATCCTTATTTTCATCGTAAAATTTCTGAACTTCAGGTAATTCAGCCTGACAGTCAGGACACCATTCGGCTGCCACTATAAATAAAGTAGGTTTACCATTATTGAAAAATTTTCTACTTTTTACTTTTTGAGCTCTGAAGTCTTTTAGTTCAAAATTAGGAACTTTAGAACCTTTTTCCACGGTTACATTAAGGGGTTTACCATATCCAAATATAGTCATTATAAATAGTAACAATACAACTAATAATTTTTTTATTTTTACTTCCTTTCCTACAATAAATGTATTTTAAGATTTTCTAATTTCATTATATACCATTATTAGGAAGTTGTAAAATAAAATTTTCAGGAGGAAAAATTGACAAATTAGATTAGGCTTGTTATACTTGGGTACATTCAAAGTGAAGTAGAAAAAATAGGATTATAGAAAGGAGAGTATGATATTTATATAGTTATTTCTATATTATCATACAATTGAAAAATGATTACAGGAGAATTGAGAAACAAAGTAGATAAGATTTGGGAGACATTTTGGACAGGAGGAATAACTAATCCACTTTCTGTAATAGAACAATTTACTTATCTTATATTCATTAAATCATTAGATGATAAACAGATAAGAGAAGAAATGGATGCAAATCTTTTAGGAATAGAACCTAAAATAATCTTTAATGAAAACCAGCAAAATTTAAGATGGAGCAATTTTAAAGAATTTGAAGCACAAGAAATGTACAATACAATAGTAAATGAAGTTTTTCCATTTATAAAAAATTTAAATGAAGACAATAGTTCATCATTTTCAAAATATATGAAAGATGCTATTTTTCAAATTCCTACTCCTCAAATGCTTGAAAAAATAGTTACAGGAATTAATAACTTAGAGCTGGAAGGAGACATAAAAGGAAATCTTTATGAATATTTACTATCAAAGTTGTCAACATCTGGAACAAATGGTCAATTTAGAACACCGAGACATATTATAGATATGATGGTAAAGCTTGTTAAACCATTACCTACTGATATAATAATTGATCCAGCTTGTGGAACATCAGGATTTTTAGTAGGAGCAGGTGAATATTTACAAAAGAATCATGAAGAAATATTTAATTCCCCTGAATTAAAAAAGCATTATCAGAATGATATGTTTTACGGAAATGATATGGATACAACTATGCTTAGAATAGGTACTATGAATATGATGCTACATGATATAGAAAATCCTAATATAGATTATAAAGATTCACTATCAAAATTAAATACGGATAAGGAAAAATATACTTTAGTTCTTGCAAATCCACCGTTTAAAGGTTCGTTAGATGCAGAAACAGTTGCTGATGATATTTTAAAAATAACTAAAACAAAAAAAACAGAATTGTTATTTTTAGCACTGATGATAAGAATATTGAAAAAAGGAGGAAGATGTGCTGTTATTGTACCTGATGGAGTTTTATTTGGAACAAGTAATGCACATAAACAGCTGAGAAAAGAAATTATTGAAAATCATACTTTACAGGGAATAATTTCAATGCCAAGTGGGGTATTTAAACCTTATGCAGGGGTAAGTACAGCTATATTATTATTTACGAAAACAGGTGTTGGAGGAACAGACAAAGTATGGTTTTATGATATGCAGGCAGATGGTTATTCATTAGATGATAAGAGAACTAAAATAGAAGATAACGATATAGAGGATATCATTAATAGATTTTCAAATTTAGAAAATGAAACTGACAGAAAAAGAACTGAAAAATCTTTTTTAGTTCCAAAAGAAGAAATCATTGAAAATGATTATGATTTATCAATAAATAAATACAAGGAAATAGAATATGAAGAAATTGTTTATGAAAAGCCTGAAGTTATTATTGGAAAAATAAAAGAACTAGAAAAAGAGATAACATTAGGTTTGGAAGAACTTGAAAAGTTGGTGAAGTAGATGGAATATGTTGAGATAAGTAAAGTTATAAATATTGAATTAGGTAAAACTCCATCAAGAAATAATACTGATTATTGGAATGGTGAGAATACATGGATTACAATAGCAGATATGACCCAAAAATACATAGAAGAAAGTAAAGAAAAAATAACAGATATTGCTATTAAAAATACAAAAATAAAGAAAGTTCCTCAAAATACAGTTATTATGAGTTTTAAGTTATCAATTGGTAAAAGAGCAATAACGAAAGCTGAAGTCTATACAAATGAAGCAATTGCAGCTTTTCATATTAAAGATTTAAAATCTTTAATTCCAGAATATTTATACTATGCTTTAGAATCGGTTGATTTTTTAAGATATACTGATAAAGCTGTAAAAGGAAAAACTTTAAATAAAGAAAAATTAAAAAAAATTAAAATTCCTATATCTAGTTTATCAATACAATTAAAAATATATAAAATTTTAAATAAAATTAAAAAAATAATTGAAAATAAAAGAAAACAAATAATTTTATTTGATGAATTGATTAAATCCTGATTTTTAGGGAGGGAAATTTTATGGTTAGAATAGAATTGAAAGAAATTGTTAGTAATTATGATAATAAAAGAAAAGCTTTAAATGCAGTAGAAAGAGGAAATAAAAAAACAAATCCACAATATCCGTATTATGGTGCAAATGGAATAGTGGATTTTATAGATGAATATATTTTTGATGAAGAACTTTTATGTATAGCAGAAGATGGTGGTAATTGGGGATATAAACAAAACTGTAGTTATATTGTTAATGGAAAATACTGGGTGAATAATCATGTACATGTTTTAAAGCCTAAGAAAAATGTAGAAATAAAGTATTTAATGTATTATTTAAATTACACTGATTTAACTTCTTATATAACAGGAACAACAAGAGGAAAATTAACTAGGACAGCACTAGATAAAATACAAATTAATCTTCCAGAATTAGAAATACAAAGAGAAATAGTTATAATTTTAGATAAAATAAATAATCTAATAGAAAAGAATAAGAAAAGAATTATTTATTTAGAAGAATTAGTGAAGTCCCGATTTATAGAGATGTTTGGAGATCCTATTAAGAATGAAAAGGGATGGAAGGTTTCTAATTTTGGAAAAAATTTTGAAGTTTCAAGTGGTGGAACACCTTCAACTAAAATAAGTGAGTATTGGGAAAATGGAAATATCTCTTGGATAGGATCTAATTTATGTCAAAATAAAATATTAAATGAGAATGATGGGAAATATATAACGGAGTTAGGGTATGAAAACTCTTCAGCAAAATTATATGCAAAAGGAACAATTCTTATTGCATTGGTTGGTGCAACAATAGGAAAAACTGCTTTACTAAAGTTTCCAACCGCTACTAACCAAAATATAGCAGGAGTTGAAGTTGACAATAATAAATTTTCTTCAGACTTTGTTTTTTTTGTAGCTCAATTATTATATCCTAAATTTCAAGGAATTGGTAAAAATAAATTTAAGATGGCAAATTTAAAATTTATAAAAGATTTGCCAATAATTATACCTTCACTTCAACTCCAAAACGAATTTGCAGAGTTTGTTACAAAAACAAATAAATTAAAGTTTGAAGCTGAAAAATCATTAAAAGACATGGAAAATTTGTATGAATCTTTAATGCAAAAATTTTTTAAGTAGAATTAAAAGAGTTTGATAAATCAGAATTTCAATATTTATCTAAATAATTATATTGTATAATTTATTATATAGATAATAGAAAGGATGATTTATATGGAAAAAATAATTACTGAAATTGAACAAAAAATGCTTGGAATTTTGGATAATGCTCAAATGGAACATTTGCATAAAGTATTGATCTATTATTTGGAAAGTGAAGATATTTCTCTGCAGGAAGAGCTTTCTAACGAAAAAGTATTAGAAATGTTTTTAGCAGCAAAAAAGATTGAAGGATGTTCAGAAAAATCAATTTTATATTATCAGTCAACTATACAGAATATGTTTCAAAAAATTACTAAAACAATAAAACATATTGATACAAATGATTTACGAGAGTATTTGTCAAATTATCAGAATAAGGGAAATGCTGGGAAAGTAACTATAGATAACATTAGAAGAATTCTTTCTAGTTTCTTTTCCTGGCTTGAAGAAGAAAATTATATATTAAAAAGTCCCGTTCGTAGAATCAAAAAAGTAAAAACGGGGCAGCTTATAAAAGAAACTTATTCAGATGAATCATTAGAACTATTAAGAGATTTTTCTGGAAACATAAGAGATCTTGCTATGATAGATTTACTTTCTTCAACAGGAATGAGAGTAGGAGAATTAGTAAAACTTAATATATCAGATATTGATTTTGCAAATAGGGAATGTATAGTTTTAGGAAAAGGTGATAAAGAAAGAAAAGTGTATTTTGATGCAAGAACAAAAATTCATTTAACAAGATATCTTGAAAGTAGAAAAGATAATAATGAAGCTTTATTTGTCAGTTTATTAAAACCATATTCACGTTTAAAAATCAGTGGAGTAGAAATAAGACTTAGAGAATTAGGAAGAAAATTAAATATTCCCAAAGTTCATCCTCATAAATTTAGACGAACATTAGCTACAAGAGCCATTGATAAAGGGATGCCAATAGAACAAGTTCAAAAATTGTTAGGACATACAAAAATAGATACAACTTTGCAGTATGCAATGGTAAATCAGAATAATGTAAAAATTTCTCATCGTAAATATATTGGATAAGTTAAAAATTTCAAATCCCGATTTTTAGGGAGGGAAATTTTATGGTTAGAATAGAATTGAAAGAAATTGTTAGT
>ERZ773008.1284-NODE-1284-length-17895-cov-5.295572_pt1 | contig 17895 bp, 12 predicted proteins | sample MGYA00580664_ERZ773008 | MGnify/ENA primary metagenome ERZ773008 (study PRJEB29015, sample SAMEA2738016) | human oral metagenome | biome: human oral; feature: human-associated habitat; material: dental | place: China | collected 2048 ... | reverse complement strand
ATTATAGTAATTCTCAAATCATATTAATTCAAAATTTATTATTTTGCAAGTTCAACAAAGTATTTCAATGTTCTTACTAATTGAGCAGTGTAAGACATTTCATTGTCATACCATGAAACTGTTTTAACTAATTGTTTATCTCCACTTTCGATAACTTTTGTTTGAGTTGCGTCAAACAATGAACCGAAATGAATTCCAACTATATCTGAAGATACTAATGGCTCTTCAGTATAACCGAATGATTCGTTAGCTGCTGCTTTCATAGCTGCATTTACTTCATCTTTAGTAACTTTTTTACTCAAAACTGAAATTAACTCAGTCAATGAACCTGTAGGAACAGGTACTCTTTGAGCTGCTCCGTCCAATTTTCCTGCCAATTCAGGAATTACAAGTCCTATAGCTTTTGCTGCTCCTGTTGTATTAGGAACTATATTTGCAGCTGCCGCTCTTGCTCTTCTGAAATCACCTTTTCTGTGAGGAGCATCTAAAGTATTTTGGTCTCCTGTATAAGCGTGGATAGTAGTCATTGACCCAACTTCTATTCCGAATTTATCCTGTAAAACTTTAGCCATTGGTGCTAAACAGTTAGTTGTACAAGAAGCTGCCGATATTACTGTTTCTGTTCCGTCCAAAATATTGTTATTTACGTTGAATACTACTGTTTTCATTTCTCCTGAACCCGGTGCGGATATAACTACTTTTTTTGCTCCGGCTTTAATATGTTTTTCAGCTTTTTCCTTAGAAGTAAAGAACCCTGTACATTCCAATACTACGTCTACTCCTAATTTTCCCCATGGTAAATTTTCAGGATCTGCATCAGCGAAAGTTTTAATTTCTTTTCCGTTTACTACGAATGCCCCTTCTTTCACTTCAATTTCTCCATTGAATCTTCCTTGCGTTGTGTCATATTTGAACAGGTGCGCTAACATTGCAGCGTCTGTTAAATCGTTAATTGCAACTACATCAAATTCAGGATGATCAGCCATTAATCTCAATGCTAATCTCCCAATTCTTCCAAAACCGTTAATTGCTACTTTAACTGCCATATTACTATTACCTCCTAAAAATTTTATATATTAAGTTATTAATATACTTATCATAAGTTAAGTATATCACAAATTAATTAACTTTTCAATATATTCCATAAGTAAAAAACTGTATTTTGTTGTTACCTTTTTTATCTATAAGTTTTTGTCTACAGGGATTTCAGCTTCCGTTATTTCAAATATACCGAATTTTTCTTTTAATTCCATAATTTCCTTACTTTCAGTTAAATCATCTTTAAATTCGGGATTTCTCTCTACAATTAGACATAAATTATCATTTTTCAATGTAAGAACTGATTTTTTCAAAGCTTTACAGAAAGAAAAAGCAGTTTCAATCGCTAAAGGATAATAAACATTTTCTCCAATCTTTATTTGTCTTTTTACTTTTCCTAAAAGCACAAGCCGACCTTTCCCGTCAATATATCCCATATCCTCTGTTCTATACCATTTGTCTTTAGAATTTTCCTGAATATCTGTATATTCGTTTATTACATTTTCTCCTTTTACGAATATTTCATTTTCTTCTATTTTAAGTTCTATTTCATCTACCGTTTTTCCGACAAGTAGTCCCGCTCCTTTTTTCATGCTTTCAATATCTTCCTCCGCTATATCCTCAAAATTCAGTATCGAAATAGGTCCTGCTTCGGACGTACCATACAAGACTTTTATTTCAGCCTCTGTAAAGATTTTCCGAATTTTCTCCATAAGCTTAGGAAATACAGGAGCTTCATAAATATATATATTTTTAACATCTTTCAGCTGTACTTTTTTTCCTTCGGAATAATCCGCAATTTGTTCAAATACCACAGGTGATAACATTATATTCTGTATTTTATTTGCCTTTATCTGCCTGATTATATCCTCGGGATTTGCTTCCACAGGTTTTCTCAAATCTATATCAGAAATAAAAGTAGTATTCCCCATAGCCATATGGAAAAGTGCAAATACGGGAAAAGAAGAATAAACAGACGTTTCTTTCTCGAATTTCAGGTTTTTTTCAAGAACATTATATTGCCCCAGCAGAAATCCCTGTGTTTTTGTAATAATTTTAGAAAAATCTGTATCCCCGTCAGTAAAACTAATAAGTGCAGGCGTTTTTTCGTTAATCTGTTCTTCAATTCTCTCATATTTTTTAATTTTTTTCTTTTTCATCGGAGGCAGTCCTTCGGCTTGCTCTAACATTTTGACATAATTAATTTTTTTTCTGATTTTTCTTATCCCTTTCAAAAAAAATCCTTTTAAAATAGTTTTTCCGCTTCCGACTATTCCTTCGGGAGAAACCGTTTCACAACATTTATTTATATATTCGGTATCGGCATAAGGGTCTATAAATACGGCTTGCATTCCCATTTTTAATATGGCGATCAAAATCAGGTAAAATTCTACCCCTATAGGAATAAAAATTACTATTTTATCCCCTTTTTTCAATCCTTTTTTTTCAAAACAGGTACAGATTTTATCTGATCTTATATCCATTTGACTGAATGTAATTTTATTTTTCGTCTTTATATCGACTAACGCCGTTTTATAGGGGCATTTTTCTTTTAATTCTTTTATTTTATCAGTTATTATCATATTCAAACTCCTTTCAGAATTATTATATAAATTATAGCATTTTCTAATGTATTTCTTCAAATTATATTTATTAAAAAAGGAACTATTCAAAATAGAAATAAAATACATGAAAAATATATTTTTTCATCTGCTAAAATTACACTTGTAACAGTTATTCATAAATATATTTTTTCATATTATTTTTTAAATTTTCCTTTCGAGACAGTTCCTTTTTTATTTCATATCTGCAATTATTTTTATTCACTCAAAAAAAACATAATTTTCCCTGTTTCCAAATCGATAGCAGCCGGTTTTTTATACTTTGTATCATAACCTATACACAAATTAGAACCTATCGGTACTCCTTTAGACGGTTTTGGCACTCTTATACACATATTTTTGTATGCGACAGCCTTTTCCTTGTATTCCTCTTCCTCTTCTTTCCCTTCTACTCCTATAGAAAGAACAAAAAGATAATCTTTTCCGTCTTTAGTTATTTTATGAGAAGCCTCATTTGCTCCAAGCCATTTATTCAGTATTTTATCTTCATGAAGATTTCCGTCCGTAGTAAATTTTTCTCCTTCACCGGGTACTTTAAAATCTGAATTATTTTCCGAAAAACTCAATATTCCAAATAAAATTACTAACATTAAAATTATTTTTTTCATGATTCCACTCCCTTATTAAATTTTTTTAACTTATTATACGATTAAACTCTTTTAAAGTCAAGTATTTTCTATTTTGTTTCATCTTTCTAAAAATTCTTCCATATCATTAAATATCGGTATTTCTATTTCCATTTCTTCTTTTTTAACAGGATGTGTAAATTTGACTTTATAAGCATGCAAAAATTGCCTTTTTATCCCTTTTTCAATATCAAGACCCTTTCCATAAAGCTCATCTCCGACTATTGTGTGTCCTATAGACTTTAAATGTACTCTTATTTGATGAGTTCTTCCTGTAAAAAGCTCGCATTCTACAAGGGTTACATTTTTATCATCAAATTTTTTCAAAGGTTTTATCACCGTTTTTGCATACTGTCCTCTTTCATCTATTATTCTTTCAAGATTATCTCCGTCCCTGTATATGGGCTTTTCTATAATAATTTCATCATCTGCTTCCATAATACCGTCAACTATTGCCAAATATTTTTTCTCAAAAGCCGAAAAATTTTGCAAAAATGCTTGAGCAAAACCGTTTTTAGTAATGATTATAAGACCTGATGTATTCATATCCAGTCTATTGTAAAATCTCGGCACCATTTCCTGACCGTACTTTTCTTTAAAATAATATACTATCCCGTTTGCCAGTGTAAAATCTGCTTTTTTCTGTGTCGGATGCGTCAGCAAAAACGGCTCTTTATTTACAATCATCAAATCTTCATCTTCATACACTATGTCCAAATTCAGTTTTATTGGCTTTATATCCGTTCCTTTATTTTTCTCAATTACTTTGAGTATTCCCCCTGAAGGGAGTTTTTTTGTAGTTCTTACCTGTTTTCCGTTTAAAAAAACTTCCACATTTCTTAAACTTCTTCCCGAATAATTCTGTACTTCTCTCAAATACTGGGAAATTTTCATTCTTTGATACTGTTTTTCCAACTTAAACTTTTTCATACTTTTCCTTTAATTTATACTTTTATTTGTACTTTTTTCTTTTTTCTTCTATAGTTTTCAATAAATCTACTTATCTCGTATTATACTTATTCATCAGTCTTTCTAACGGCATTTCATCTTTTATGTCATCTATCAGTCTAAACATTTTTTCTCTGTCATTTTTCAAAACTTCCTTTTCATCAGGAGTAAATTTACCTAAAACAAACCCTATCGTTTCATCTTTTGATTTGGGTTTTCCTATACCATATTTTATTCTTATAAATTTCTCTCCCACATTTTGAATTATGGATTTTATCCCGTTATGTCCTGCTGACCTTCCGTCTTTTCTAATCTTTAATTTTCCAAATTCCATATCCATATCGTCATAAATGACAAAAAGCTCCGTTTCAGGATCTATCTTGAAAAATCTCACAGCTTCTCTCACAGCTTCCCCACTCGAATTCATAAAAGTAAGAGGTTTCTGATAAAAGACCTTATCCCCCTTGTAAGTCGTCTGAACGAATTCGGACTTATATTTTTCCTTTATATCAGTTATATTGTTTTCTTTCAAATATTCATCTATAAATATAAATCCTATATTATGTCTCGTAAGTTTATACTGTTCTCCGGGATTTCCCAGTCCTACTATTAATTTCATTATTCAAATTTGCAGCTTTTTAATATAATGCTGCTTTTCTCCCTTCTTTTTTCTTCAAATTTATATGATTAATTATATCATATATTCAATAAAAAATAAAAATCCGACACCTGATTTTTCATCTAAGTGTCGAATTTTTTTGTTTATTAGAAAAGAATAGTTTCTCCAATAACGTTAAATCATTTGATAATATTCTATCAGTCTTAAAAATAGATCTTTATTTCATCATCAGTTTATATTATTGGATTAATACATAAACTTAAATCCTATTCCTCCTCTTACGTTCTTACCTTTTGTATCATATCCTCCGTTTACTGTTACTCCAAACTTCGAATTGTCTATTCCTATTGTCAAGTCTGCTTTGAAGTTCCCTTTTCTGTCATCCTTCTCGCTTCTGATTCCAAACCATTCTGCATTCGTATTAGCTACTCTCGCTTTGTTCTTTACATTGTCCACTTTTCCTAATTCGTTTTCGTAGCCTAATCCTAACGTAGTGCTGAATGTTCCGTATCTTCCTACTGCTCTCTTATACTTGAACTCCATTCCTACTTCAGGTTTTACTGATATGTAATCGTTTCCTTTTACTTCCAGTCTCATTTCTCCTGATTTCTCTTTTATGTCTCCGAATTTTCCATATTCAAGTTTTAAGCTTCCATACGGTCTTATGCTGAATCTTTCTCCTGTTCTGAACTCTTTGCTTATTTCATTCTTAACTGCTACTCCGTATGTGTTGTAATCTGATTTAGCCTTGAAGATTTCATCCACTACAAGATATTTTCTTTCCATTGCACTTCTTGACGCAAATCCTTCTCCTGATATTGTCCATTGTAAACTTCCGTTATTGTCAAAGGCTTTTGTTTTATACAACCCTGCTTTTACCATTGTTACATTCTCTTTTGATTTTCCTATGTCTTTAAATTTGAATGTATTATTTACTGCTCCTGCATACCAACCTGAACTGTTTCCAAGTTTTATTGTTTCATTTTCATGGATATATGCCACTCCAAAAGCATTGTTTGTATAGTCTATTATTCCTGCTGTATCCGTATTGTATTCTCCTCTTGCTCCAAATGTTGTTATCTTGCTCGATTTCTTAGTCGTATTTTGCCATTGACTTGAAAGTTTATTTATTTCCTTGTCCAACACCTGACTTGTCGATGATACTCTATGCTGCACATTTGCATACTGATGTCCCATCATTTCATCAAATGCCTGATACAGTAATGCTTCTTCATTCTTACCTATTTTGTTCAACTTATTGAATAATTGTTTTTCTCTTGAATCTATCGCTTCCACTCCGTATCTCTGTTCCAGTCCTGATGTAAAGTTATATGTGTCCGTCTTTTCTACAGGTGTAGGCTGGTTCCCTGCAAATGCCGTATATGGTATTTTTGCCATGTACACTTTTTGAGGTACTCCATATCCGTTCAGTATCGGTAATGCCATCCATGTTAATGAAGCCGAATTTATGGACCATTCTATTCCTCTTCTTGTTCTCATCGCATCCTGATACGGTTTCAGTATGTTTTCTCCCACTTCTATGTACTTACCGTTTACTCTTTCTGCTGCCTCAGGTCCTATAAGCAGTTCCGCTTTCTGCACTCCTAATGCTCCCAGTCCGTTTATAGGATTTGTTCCTCTCAATGTATCTATATACATTCCCAGTCTATGTATCAATGCTTCAGGACGTGTTCCATGTGTCTGATTTACACTGTCAATATTAGGTACAGGTACTCCGTTCAATGTTATGTCAGGTGTTGTCTGACCCGGACGTGCGTGCATTCTTACTCCTCCTGCATTCTTATCCAAGTCCTGTCCTCCTGTAGGGTCATACATTCCGTCTCTTGCTGCTCCTCCTGATACTGTTATATCCCCATAGTTTACAACCGTTACATTATCTATAGGTGTATTAACTCTGTATGTTCCGAATCCTCCCGCAGAGTTTATATTTATTGTCGCTCCTGCATGGTTTACAAGGGTAGAATTGTTACTTAAAACTACTCCTATCATTCCGCTTTGTGTTCCTGTAGTTTTTATTGTTCCATAGTTATGTCCTTCCGCTCCCTCGTCAAGGTACATTCCTATAGCTCCCTCTCCTGCAAGATTTATTGTTCCATGATTTTCCGCTATGGATTTACCTGAACCGTTGTTTCCTGTTGCATACATTCCTATTCCGCTTGCACCTGTTACATTTATTGTTCCGTTATTTACTACTTTTGCATAATCCAGATTCTTATATCCCGCTGCCATTCCTATCGCATATCTGTTTGTCGCAGTATCGGACGCTCCCACTGTTATCGAAGCATTATTTGTAGCCGTTCCTCCATTTATACTGTACATTCCTACGTTTCCTATTCCTGTCTGGAAGTTCATGTTTCCGTTATTTACAAGGGTTCCTGCCGAGTATAGTCCATAAGTCTGCTCATTTGTCGATGTCAATGAAACATTGTTTGTTATATTTGCCGTATTATCATTAGAGTACAGATATACCGATTTCTTGTTCATGGACACATTTCCTCCTGCTACGTTCGTAAATTTAGTATTATGTCCTTTAAGCACGTATCCGTATGAATTTTCTCCTATGTTCATTGTACTTCCGTTATCTGTTATCTGTATTCCGTCAGTATCATTTTCAGTAAATACTCCTACTGCGTTTTCATTTCCTATGTTAAATGTAGTTCCTGCATTTATTGTTATATTATCAGTAGATGTAGGCACTGACTGTGTCGCTTTACTGAATATTCCTACTCCGTTTTCTCCTATGTTAAATACTGAACCGTTATTTGTTGTTACATTTTTACCGTATATTCCGTATGAATTTTTCCCTGCATTTATTGTTCCGTTATTTACTATTCCTACACCTGCATTTGTAGTAAACATTCCTATTCTCAATGCACTTTCAGTCGCAGCATCTCCTGTGGAGATTGTTCCGTTATTTGTAAGGGTTCCGCTTACATCCCCGAACATTCCCACACCTTGTTCTGCTCCTGTCATATTCAGTGTTCCCGAATTTGTTATGTTACCTTTCTTAGCTGCCATTCCTACGGCTTTTGTTCCTGTCATTGTTATTGTTCCTGTTGCAGCATTTTCAGCTCTGACATTATGAGCCGCAGCAGGGTCATCATCATTATTTTCTACGTAAATTCCTACTGCACTTTCTCCATTAAGATTTATTGCACTTTTATTTATTACTTCTACTTCTCCCAGTCCGGCTGGCGTGTGTGTATCAGTTTTAAATTCATTTTTTACAAGGTTGCCGTCTCCATCTTTTCTCCAAGATATTCCAAGTATTCCTATGGAGTTATTTCCACCTACGTTAATTGTACCTTCGTTTGTAGATTTTGAACCATTTACTCCATATATTCCTACTGCTCCGCTGTTTTCACCATTTATTCCTGATTTCTCAACGTTTACAGTACCTCCACTGTTTATATTTGCCTCACCGTAGTTGATGAACAGCCCTACTGCTCCTGCTCCGTTGTCAACTCTGTCCGCACTGACTGTAGATCCTGCCTGTACGTTCAGTTGTGTTTCATTGTTAGTATTTGCAGATGTACTTGAGTTCATATCAAGTCCTACGACTGTAGGTACTCCCAGTGCTGTCAGCTCTCCACTGTTCAGATGTGCAGTTACATTGTTTCCGTGAGTATTTACTTTAGCTCTCTGAACAATAAGGTTCTTAGTAAACATATCCAAATCAGGATCTGTTCCTGCAACAGCTGCTATAGATTTGTCAATTGGCTTATCTATTCTATAGTCTGCCAGTCCGTCTATTACTGCTAACTTATATTTATCATAAGTTACACCTGATTCAACATTATTAATAGTTCCAATATCTGCCATAGTTGTAAGATTGCCATGTAACCCGTTCAGTGCCAAAGTTCCGGGCGCATTTTTCAATCTTACGACAGTAACGTCATTTGAGTAAACATTGATACCCATTCCTGTTGTTGTTACAGACTGATTTCCCGGTGCTAAACTGAGGTCTTTTTCAAATCCTACCGCTTTTCCTCTCAATGTCAGAGTTCCATTTGATAAATCCACTTTCCCTTGACCCTTTGTATAAATTGCAAATCCTTCTCCTTCATATTCTATACTTCCATTTTTTACATCTATAAAACTTGGAACTGACGCCGTTCCACCGTCAGAAACTAATCCTGAGGCTCCATTTTTAACGGTAATAGAAGCTTTTTGGATATCTATTTTTGAACCGTCTTTTGCATACACAGCTACTCCTTTATTTATTCCTTCCGGAATATCTGCGTCATTCAGATTAATTGTTACTTTATGATTAGGGTTTGTTGAAGAAAATGTTATATTTTTACCATTTCCTGCACTAAATATACCTGTAGCTCCTTTTTTTGCATTAATTATAAGATTTTCATTAGTAATTGTAATTGTACCTTTATTATATATTCCTGATGAGCTTCCACCAGTTATATTTATTGTACCTGTGGTTTCAAAAGTTCCTTCATTATATATTCCCACATTTTTCCCTATGCCTATAGATCCAGTAGATGTACTTACTCCTTCTACTGATATCGTTCCTTTATTTTCACCTTTTGTAAATTGGTCAGTGTACATACCGATACTTTCTTTTCCTTTAAGAATCAATGAACCGATATTTTTTATATTCAATTTAGTTGTTGCTGAACTTCCTATTGCAACCATTCCTTTTGTTCCGGATAAATTTTTTCCTGCTGTAACTGTTCCCGAATTATATATATGCTGTGTTTGTCCATTAGATAACATCATTATATTATTATTCCCTGTTATCGTATCATCTGTCATATTCGAAGTCGTTGTAATATCTTTACTTACCTGAATACCATGTTTATCTGTTCTGATAAGTGTACTATTATTAACATAATCTGCAATAGTAAATACTCCCATTGTACGATTGTTAAGTCTAAAATCATTTGTATTATTTGTCGAATAATCTGAAAGTCTTAAAAAACCTGTAGCCTTATCGGCATAACTGCTTTCAATTCCACCTAGTGTTACATTTAATCCAAAATAGTTAGCAATAGGATTTTGATAATTTGCTCCTGTTGTATTTGTAAGTTCCGAGTGTACATCAGCATTTAAATTCCCTGGTTCTACATAAGGATTGGCAGCTGAAGAAAGCGATTTTCCTATAGCAATTCCTACATTTTCCCGACCACTGACAAGTATCTTTTTATCTGTACCACCACTACTTACTGTTGTATCATCATAATAAGTATCATTAAAAATATTTTTCATACGGAAACCATAATTATTACTACCATTGACATAAATGTTTCCTAGACTTACATCTACAGGAATATCATACTGATTATATTTTCCAAAATCTATTCCTATACTATTTTTACTATTTATAATTATTTTTCCATTATTTATAGTTTTATTATTTTCATGTATAGTTTTCCCTGTCGGATTTTGCATTTCTATATCAATCATAATAGCAACTACCTGATTCCCTGAAGAAGCTGTAATTGTACCGTCATTTTTAAATACCCAATTTCCATTTTGAGAAGTCTGTTGATTCCATAACTGATGCTCAATCCCTACAGTAGTTTCATAACTTACTCCATGTGGTGTAGTAACATTAGAACCTACCAATTCCAATGTTCCATCAAAAGTTAAAGTTCTAGTTACAGTAGTTCCTGAAGTAGCAGGATCTCCCGAATTATAACTTAAAAATATTTTTACATAATTAGGATCACTCGGAGATGCAGGTGCTCTAGTAACTCCTGCTCCACCATGATATATCATCTTATAATTACCTGACACTCTTGCATCATGATTACGTATTTCATTTATAAATGCCTCTTTTGGAGATGAACTCCCATTTGGTAAAGTATCATTAAATGAAAGTATAGTATTATTACCTTGTAGATTTCCTGTCCATTTTATACCTCCCACACTATCTCCATGTTCTATCAAATAAGGGTTAGTTTCACTATGCCCTGGAGTAGTATAATTTTGATAGTTTTCAATTATTATAGAATCATCTACAGTTGACAGTCTTGAAACTTTTCCTGAATTTGATAAATATCCTACAGCAGGACTTTGCCAAAATCCTCTCCCTATAAATGCTAAATCTGGAGGTGTATTCGGTATTATAGCAGAAATTGTAATTGCAGTTGGCGTGCTAGGAGGAGTTACATATCTCGGCTCAAATGCAGGTAATACTATTGTCGGTGCACTTGGTGTACTTGCAGGGGAATTCTTATTTACTTCTTTTATTTTTATTCCTGCACTTAGTGCCACATCTCTTGGCTCTTCATTTACCGGCCCTGTATTTGTCAGTCCATAATTTGTAATTATCCCTGTTCTCAAGTTTGATGATGCTGAATAAGGGTTTACTCCTTGAGGTAAGTTAGCATAATTTTCGTCACTTTTCAGCATATATCTATTCAGCTCATTTGCGTCTCTTACCAGTACTCCATAAAATGGATATTTTTCTTTTTTATCCCCTTTTCCTTTATAGCTGCCTTTCCACCCATTATAGGAATATATCGTTCCCCATTGCCATGTGTTCCAAGGCATTTTTATTACTTGGTCTCCCTGTTCCATTAACTGGATTAATTCCAAGTTTGCTTTTTTCAATAATTTGTTATTTTGTCTTTTTGCCTGTTTAAATGTCTTGTGCATATCACTTATTGATGTGTTTAAATCTCTCTTAGTTTGATTTATCGCATTTTCTGTACTTTTTACTTGTGGTGACGTCAATGTATCAGTAAATGCTAATGCTCCCATTAATAAGAACCCTAATAACAGACCTTTTGTATACTTTACATCTTTATTTCTTTTGGCAAAAGCTCTTAATTCTTTTTCCATTTTCTTTAATGTATTACTCATTTTTCACTCCTTTTTTTCTTTTTTTAGCTCTTTATTACTCTATTTTAGTGCTGAATAATTCGCTGATGATACTACGATCATAATCATCAAAAAATATACTTTTTTCTACATCTCCTCCTAATCATTTTTATTTTTTATTAAAAACACCCGTTACATTAATTTTATATATAAATTTACTTAACGGCTATACGTCATATAATATACCTTAGATTTTCCTTTTTGTCTACTCATTTATTAAAAAAAGCCTAATTATTAAAAAAAAGAGTTTTTGAAAATTTTTTCTAAATTTAATTATTATTTATCAAATGGCATATCATATATAATAATACTCAAAAATATTAAATAAAAAATTATTTAAATTTAAAAATATGAAAAAATATCCTGTTTTTTAAACTTTATAAATTCATATACAAATTGTATTTAATTAGTTCATAACACTAAAAATTTTTAAAAATAGATTTATTCCACTTATAAATAAACAAAAAAAATTTATCTCTAAATTTATATTCCTTATTCAGAGATAAACTTTTTTAATTATTCCATTGATGTTTTTTCTACTGATATCTTTGCTTATTGTTATCTTTTTGTTATCTTTTTTTACTTTAATAAATCTTATGATTTTAAAAAATTTATCGAACAATTCCGTCTATCCATGTAAACAGCTCATCCAAATCATAATCTCCTGAATGAGGCGTAGCCCACGGTGATGCAAAATCTACATTTTTTCCTAAATTTTCAAGCTTTAACGCCAGTATTGCAGGTATTGCAAGAGATGTATCCTTGTCCACTGCTCCATGTCTTATTCTCCAATATTTAGAAGTTGTTACTCCCTTTGTTCCGATATAATACATTGGGTTCATCATTTTTACTATTTTGCTGTCAGCTATTTGTCCATTTACAGTACTATGTTCAAGCATATATTTTGTAAAGTGCTTATTATCCACTGCCTTATCTCCGAAAAGATTATTTTCTCCTGTAGATAAATCAATATTGTCAAATGCTCCAGGCGTTTTTTGTCTACCCATATGAGCTATATATTTATCATAGTCCAAATCTGTAACTTTCCCGTTTTTAATTGTCAGAAATTCAAACTCTGATAAATCCGTTCCCTTAGCTAATGCAGTATTTGCAGAATCAATATAATATTTTTTTATTTGTTCTTTAAAACTTCCATTTCCATTTTTATCAAGTGTCAGAGTTTTTCCATTTTTATCTTTTAATTTCAGGCTATTCAGATAAGCAGGAAACATTTCTTTCAAATCATCTGAACGGGATATTTCATCAGCCGTCAAAGTTCCTTCAGTGTACTTTCTTTCTACGTTATAATCAAGCATGGAAATATTTATTTTTTTGTATGTTTTTATCTTATTGAACATCCACTCATAAGCAGTATTGGCATTATCCAGATTAGTTATTGGACAGTAGGCAGACACCGCAAAAATATCGTCCCTTCCGTCAATAGCTCCCAATTCTTTTAAATACGGCTCATAGTCCTTACTATTTCCCGTAGCTCCCAATAATGCAGACAACGCTCCTCCCGCACTCGTTCCGTTTGATACAATTCTTTCCGCATTTCCAGGCATTGCTTTATCATTATAGTGTAAATAACGTATTGCCGCCTTTAAATCTACAATAGCTGCAGGAGCTTTTCCTGTGTAATTTCCCTGTTCATTTTTCAATGTTCTTCCTCTTGCTCCCGCTGCTGCAACTATGTATCCTCTGGACAGTGCCACTAATGATGCATTTTCTTTCCCTTTTCTTTTATCAATTTCAGGCTTTCCCGCTGCTCCGGGCATATATCCTCCGACACTGTTCGGAAAGAATATCGGTGCCGTCTTTTCATTATATTTTCCTACCGTTTTTCCATTAAAATATTCTTCAGGGATATAAATATTAATCGTCTGATAATTTATATCCACGGGATTTTTAACGTAGACTATATTTTCATAAGCTCTGTAAGTTATGTTTTTCCCGTTCACTTTTACTGTTTCTGTTTTATAATTGTTATTTACATCAAAATTCAGATTATAACCTTCATCAGTTTTATTAATTGGTTGTAGCTGCTTCTGTTCTTTTTTACTGACGAAATTGCTTCGATATTTTTATTTGGGCTATTTTTATCCTCATTTATATTTTTTATGTTTTTAACTGTATTTGCATTTATTGACAAAGAAGTAATTCCAAATAAAAACAATACTGATTTCAAATTTTTTCTTTTCATAGTTTAATCTCCTATATAATTTTTTTTAAATTATATTACTGTATTCTTATAATTCACAATGCTTTTATCTTATAATTAACATTTTTTATCAATTATTTATCAATTATAAAATCATTTACTGTTAAATCAAATCTATGTCAATAATAAAAAACATTTTTTATTTTGTATCATTCTCATTTTTAAATATAAACTGTAAATATCTTATAAATACATAAATTACAGCAACTAATGCTATTATTTCTGTAATATTAACTATTTTTACTAATAAAGCCACATTTGTTCCGGCTTTTTTCAAAACTCCCGTCGCAAGTTTCAATGCCAAACTGCTTATAACCATTGGGAAAGTAAATGCTGCATAACTTGGATAAAATCTGATTTTCAGTAATTTTGGCATGGAAAACAGCACCAATGCATAGAAAAATACTGTCAGAAAAATAAGTAAATTAAATATTACAATATTTTTTTCAGGAAAGCTGTTTATATATCCTGCCAATGAAAGTGCTGCCGGTGCTGCAAAAACTGCGAAAACAGGCAATGCAGGTTCAGGTATCTTTTTCACTTTAAATACTCTATAGCATACTACAGGTATCAAAATGAGATACATAACAAATCCAAACCAGAAAGCAATTTTTCCCAACATAAGCATTTTAAACCATGGTGCCGTTACACTCACGGTTATAATTCCTACATAAACGATAAACCATGTTGTAAAAACTGTTTCTATATTATGTTTAGGTACATATTTTAAACTGAACCATATAATCAGCAATATATGTATTGCAATTCCAATGTACCAGAAAATTATTCCTACGGATTTATTATTAATATATGACGATAAAATAATTATTGCCATTGAATATGTTGCAAAACTTCCTGATATAACAGGATTTTCCATATTTTTTCTAAATTCTCCGAAATTCATTAATATTTTTATAGTCAGTAATACAATTATGATAAATGACAGAACTCCAAATATGCTTCTGTATATTTCTCCATAACTTCTCACTAAATTTCCTAAAGCTGCCATTCCCAATGCAAGACCTGATATAGGAAGAGGAAATTTCTCCAAAAATTTTTTCATGCTAATTCTCCTTTAAATTATATTTTTGATAATTCTTATACTTATACATTTATTTATACATTATTTTTAATATTTTTAGAATATTGTATTTTTAAATATTGTATTCTTTTTTCCTATATTGAATTTTTTAAAAATCGAGGTAAAATTTTATTAGAACAGATCCATAATTTTTTGGAAAGAAAATTTATTTAAACAGGAGGGAAAACGATGAGTGAAATTGATACAAAAAAGTTCACAAAAGAGGAACTTATAGCAAAAATAAGAGAAGATGCGGAAGCTCTTTACCGTTCAGGAACATTTTTCTGTAGTGAAGCTGTAGTTACTGTGCTAAATAATTATTTAGGACAACCTTATGCCCCCGATGTTGTAAAACTTGCAAGTGGATTTCCTATGGGAATGGGAAAAGCAGGCTGCCTATGTGGAGCAGTGTCAGGCGGACAAATGGCTTTAGGTATTGTATACGGAAGAACTCAAGGTGAAGCAATGCAAGAAAAAATGCTTGAAATTGCAAAAGGTTTACATGACCATATTATAAGTGAATATGGATCCTGCTGTTGCCGTGTAATGACAAGAAAGTGGCGGGGCGATGATTTTAAAAGCCCTGAAAGAAAGGAACATTGTATAAAAATTACAGGAAAAGTAGCAGAATGGATTGCCGAACAGCTTATAAATGATCACCAGATTGAAACAAAAAATGAGACAAAATAATATAATACAACCATAATTATAAAAAGAGACTGATTTAAAAACTTACACCCTATCTCCAAACCTGTGTCTAAGGTTTTGGATACAGTCCAGTACAATTTGAAAACAGTCTCTTTTTTATTAAATTTTTTTGCTAAATAAAATTTAGATAATTTATTATTTTATTACTTTGAATTAAAATCCTAATTCCTTAAATTTTCTCAAATTTTCTTCATATAACTTTCTATTTTTGTTTTTATATTTTTCATTTAAATCTTTTATTTCTTTTACAATTTTATCTAATCTGTCATAAGTAACTTTTCTTTTAGCCAAAAATTCTCTATATTCTTTCATATCTTTATATGAACTGAAAAAATAATTAAACGTTTCTACATCATTGCCTTTTTTCATATAAGTATCAAATAAAGAATATAAAAGTGTATCTCCTATATCCTTATTTGAATGGGAGTACTCTCCAAAATCTTCTACCCTTTCTCCCGGAGCAGCCTCATCCAATAAAACCATTCCATAAACATCAGCTGCCAATGCTGTTTCATAATAATAACGTTTTGGCTCTTTTCCGTTATAAGCCAAATCTTTTGCTTTTTTTGCCAAAGGAATGGATTTATCATAATCTTTCTTATAGTATTCATAGTATTCTGAAAGGACAAAATAACCTACAGGGCTTTCAGGAGATAATTCTATAACTTTTTCTGCTATATTTTTTGATTTCTCAGCTTCTATTTTATTTTTGGAACTTCTACTTATCCATGCTAAATGCTCATATCCTCTTTGAAATTTAGGATTTATCTTTACTGTCTGTTCAGAATATCTTAATGCTTTAAGACGACTATTTTCATCATCTGTAATGTCATTATAATAAAGCTGTGCTATAGCGTCTGATGCAAGATAATTCTTTTTGTCATATTTTAATGCTTTTAAAAATCCTTTTTCCAATTCATCAAAATCAAGTTCATCTTTTTTTACATTATTATTAGTAATTATAAATGTTTCTATTGATTTATTGTTTATTCCCGCTTTCTTTAATTCTTCTCTTATTTCTTTTTCTGTATAATAATCAAAATATGTACCGCTAAATTTTTTATTTTTTGTAACTGCTTCCGACTTATTTATCCGATTTACAGCTGGAATGGTTATATTAGATATTATTACTGCCAATATTATTAAAATAAAAAACCTACTTCTAAATATTTTTGTGTTCATTCTTTTTTCCACTCCTTTTTAGAATATAATATAATTTTTTATTTAAAATTCTACATCTATATTTTTTATCTTACTTTGACTTTTACATTATTTTCTTTTTTGTTTTCTTCTTTATTCTGTTGAGCTTCTTTCATTTTTGATGACATTTCCGCTTTTATTTCAGCAATATTTTTTCTCATATTTGTTATTACAGGTTTTTTCTTTTCTTCTTTATCTTTGATAACACCAAGGGTATTTTCCGAGGGTTCAAAATCGCTTTTCATAATTTTTCTGTTAATTTCTTTTTTAGGCTCTTCTTTTTGAAGCAGTTTTTCTTTTATTGCTATTTTTTCCAAAGATTCAAATCCTGCCCAACGTTTTGTATAATCACCGTCATCTAAATTACTGATTTTCATTCCCCAGCAATCTCTAATTCTTTTTTTATTTCCTTCACAAGCACTTCCATTTCCGCTGGAATGGACAAATTGCTGTTTTCCCGTTTTTTCATCTATTCCAATATACATTCCTACATGTGATATACGTTTTTTCTTTTTATTGAAGAAAAATACTAAATCACCTTTCTTTAATTGAGATTTATCTTTATTCAGTTTTCCTGTATATTCTGCCTGATCACCTGAATATTTTGGAAACTTTTTAAATCCCTCATCTATTAATACTTTCTGTGTAAATCCTGAACAGTCATAAGTATCCGGTCCGGTTCCTCCCCATTCATAAGGATATTCTTTTTTATACATTTCAAGAGCACGTTTTACAACTCTTTCTCTTATTTCTTCCATTTGTTTATCGGTTTTTTTAGGTTTTTCCTTAAAATCATTAAGGTTCATCAATTTTTCCATATCTTCTTCCATAAATCTCTCTCCTCTATTAAGTTTTTTATTTTTGAATTCTTTTCCGTTTTCTGTTACTTAATATTTTATCCCCCTTTCCTTTAATTTTATTAAATCTTTTAATTTCATTATACTTTATATTAAATTATTACCATATAA
>ERZ773008.1277-NODE-1277-length-17950-cov-212.623973_pt1 | contig 17950 bp, 19 predicted proteins | sample MGYA00580664_ERZ773008 | MGnify/ENA primary metagenome ERZ773008 (study PRJEB29015, sample SAMEA2738016) | human oral metagenome | biome: human oral; feature: human-associated habitat; material: dental | place: China | collected 2048 ... | reverse complement strand
CCGAAAAACTGCGTTACCACCGCATCATCATCATGACCGATGCCGACGTGGACGGTGCGCACATCCGCACCCTGCTCCTGACCTTCTTCTACCGCCAAATGCCCGAACTGGTCGAACGCGGCTACATCTACATCGCCCAACCGCCGCTCTACAAAGCCAAATATGGCAAGCAAGAGCGTTACCTCAAAGACGAACTTGAAAAAGACCAATGGCTGCTCGGTCTTGCCTTGGAAAAAGCCAAAATCGTTTCAGACGGCCGCACCATCGAAGGCGCAGAACTTGCCGACACCGCCAAACAATTCCTGTTGGCGAAAACCGTCATCGAACAGGAAAGCCGCTTCGTGGACGAACTCGTCCTGCGCGCCATGCTGCACGCGTCACCCGTCGATTTGACGTCGTCTGAAAACGCCGATAAAGCCGTTGCCGAACTTTCCGGTTTGCTCGACGAAAAAGAAGTCGCCCTCGAACGCATCGAAGGACACGAAGGCAACCGCTTCATCAAAATCACCCGTAAGCTGCACGGCAACGTCATGGTCAGCTACATCGAACCCAAGTTCCTCAACAGCAAAGCCTACCAAACCCTCACCCAAACCGCCGCCGCGCTCAAAGGCTTGGTCGGCGAGGGCGCCAAGCTTTACAAAGGCGAGAACGAATATGATGTGGACAGCTTTGAAACCGCGCTGAACATCCTGCTCCAAAACGCCCAAAAAGGCATGTCCATCCAGCGATACAAAGGTTTGGGCGAGATGAATCCCGAGCAGCTTTGGGAAACCACGATGGATCCCGCCGTGCGCCGTCTGTTGAAAGTGCGTATCGAAGACGCCATCGCCGCCGACGAAGTATTCGTTACCCTGATGGGCGATGAAGTCGAACCGCGCCGCGCCTTCATCGAAAACAACGCCCTGATTGCGCAAAATATTGACGCTTGATAGGGGCTGAAACATGAAAAGGTCGTCTGAAAATGGGGATTTCCGGTTTTCAGACGACCTTTTTGCTTGATGGGAACTAAGACAGATAAAACAAATACGGCGGATTCATTTATTTTTTGATACGACACCTGCCGTCTCCCTGTACGGACAGAGATAGGCATTTCAGACGACCTTCAGACAGGCTTAGCTACAATACCGTAGGGGCAAATCAAGACCCAACGAATTCTTTTCATTCCAATGTCTTGTCGGTTTTACTAACTCGCCCTGCTCCACCCGTAAGCCGAAAATTCCTGCCCGACACCCCCCAACAAAAAACAAACCCTGTTGCAATATCATAAATTACGGTAAATTCGTAAAGGAAACCCCTTACCTTCCAACCATCAAGGAATAAACCATGCGTTTGATTATCGCCGCCCCCGCCAACGGGACAACATTAAAAAACGCGCTCAAGGCGCATTTGCAAAACGATCCGCGAGTTGACAGCCTAACAGATTTATCCTCACCGGATGGCACCTATCCGCAGCTTTCATTTGCTGCGGCGCAGGAGGTAGCGTCAGGGAGAGCCGACCGCGCTATTTTAATTTGCGGTACAGGAGTAGGTACGGCGATTGCCGCAAATAAAGTCCACGGCATACGGGCAGCAACGGCGCATGATTTAATCACATTGCGCGGCTCGGTAGAAAACTACGATGCACAGGTATTGTGCATGGGACAAAACGTCATCGCCGCCCCCGCCGCATGGGCATTGGTGGACATTTGGCTGAATTTGCGCCACAACACGGATAGCGGATACGCTCCGAAAGTCGGTGAAATCGAAGCTTACGAATGCGGTAAGTAGTACGGTTTTTGCAAAAGGTTAGTCTAGACTCTCCATTCCCGCCCCGCTTGTATGAAGATGGCCCATCGCAGCATGAGCTTTACCCGCAGATTATTTTTGAGGTAAGGTCGCCTGAAATCTCCCTACCGCCGTCATTCCCGCACAGGCGCACTACTGTCCGGAATAAAAATCCCCTACCCAAACAAAAAGGTTGCAGCCCAACGTTTTCATGGGTAAAACCCAGAGCGTCAACTCAAAAACATCAGGACTGCAACCATGTACAGCATAAGCCGCTTCCAACAAATCATCAAGCCCATCATGCACGGACGCTTCCAAAAACACGTCCAACAACACCAAGCCGACAAATACAGCAAAGGCTTCAACTGCCACAGCCTACTCATCTCCATGGTGTACGCCCACCTTACCCACTGCAACAGTTTGAGAACCCTCGAACAATCCTTCAACGCCCACAGCCACCACCACTACCACCTCAACCTCCGCCGTCGCATCCGCCGCTCCACCCTGTCCGAAGCCCTCGCCAAACGCGATACCCGCCCCTTTACCGATATGCTCCGCGAGCTGATGGTCACATGTAGCCGAACCTTACGCAAACGCACACAAGATACCGCCGATTTACTCTACCTGCTAGATTCCACCCCCATCATCCTTAAAGGACGCGGCTTTGACCAATGGGTTAGCAGTAACGGACGCATTAGCGGCTTAAAAGTCCATGTCCTGATGAACCACGCCAACGGCTGCCCCACCGTCCAAAGCATTACCGAAGCCAGCGTCAACGACATCGACCAACGCCACATCGTGCAGCCTGAAAAAGGCGCAACCTATGTTTTTGACAAAGGCTACTGCGACTACAACTGGTGGGCAGAATTAGACCAGGCCGGTGCCTACTTTGTTACCCGTCTTAAAGCCAATGCCGCTGTTGAAGTGATAGAACAGTTTTCCCCGTCAGAAACCCAAAATGCCCACGAAAACAGTCATAACGACAACACCCCCCCCCTATCCTGACAGACGAATACATCCGTTTCAAACACAAAAGCAACAGCACCCGCCCCAACCATTACCACAACAAAACCCTACGCCGCATTACTGTTGAACGCGAAGGCACAGAAGCACTGGTCTTAGTCAGCAACAACCTGACTGCTTCTGCCCAAGAGATTGCCGAAAACTACAAACGACGCTGGCAGATAGAACTGCTGTTCAAATGGCTCAAACAACATTTGAAGCTCAAACGCTTTTTGGGACGCAGTGCCAATGCCGTCAAACTGCAACTGCTGTGCGCGATGATGGCGTATCTGTTATTAAAACTGTACCAACAATGCACCACCCATTCCAACGACAGCCTGCATTTGCTGTGCGCACGGATTGCGGGCGGTTTGTTTGAACGGGAGAAGACGATGTATGGCCACTATGCTGATATAAGGAGAGAAAGGCGGGAGTGGATAGATCGGGTACAGGGACGGTTGATTTGATGTTGAGTGGATAGGCGGTTAGGTAGTTGATGTTTAATGGGGATTTATTCCGGACAGTAGTGCGCACAGGCGGGAATGACGGCCTCGGCATTTTGGGAAGATTTCAAGGATGCCGCAACTTCAAATTTCTAGATTACCGCCTGCGCGTGAATGACGAAATTGCAGCCCTCTTGTTTTGACCTGCCATATTTCGCGGCCAAAGCCCACGGATTAAGTTCTATCCAAAAAAAACGGTCGTCTGAAAAGCCTGCCGTACACAGGGATTCAGACGACCTTTTATTTAACGGATTAAAATAAAACAGGATATTCACACCAGCCATTTCTGCGCCGAAAGAATCAGAAATAATGGTATAGACAGAGCAGCTTGTCGGGGAAAAATGCGAACCGACCTACAACCAGCATACTACGTATCCCCCCGCATTTTATCCAAGGATACAAAAAGAGCCTGCATAAAGCAGGCTCTTTTTTAAACTAACCGTATCAGATTAGAATTTGTGGCGCAGACCAACCAAACCAGCAGTAGATTCAACTTTGTTAACGCCTTTACCTTGTTTCAACCAACCAGCAGAAATCAAAGCAGAAGTACGTTTAGAGAAGTCGTAGTCAGCACCAACGATAACTTGGTTGTATTGACTGTTAGCTTGTTTCTCGCCATCTTCTTTAGCTTTGAAGCCGTGAGCGTAAGAAACACGAGGCATTACGTTGCCCATACGGTAGCCACCAGTTACAGCAACTTGGGTTTGCTCGTTTTTCTTACCGTAGTTAGCATCACTTACATCACCATTTTTTGATGCATCATATTGACCAGCAACAGCAAATAAAACATTGTTCGCGTCGTAACCAGCTACTAAACGATGAACTTGATGATCTTTAACAGTAGCCAAAGTATCGCCAACTTTCAAAGTAGAAGCAGCATCAGCAACTTTATCAACAGCAACATCATATTCGTTAGCTGTAATTACATCATGTTTTGCAAATTTACCAGCATAGCGACCAAAGAAACCGGAATTTTCATAGTTCAAACCAGCGTAGTATGCTTCACGGCTTTTCGCAGCATGAGTATATTTGTCGCTAGAGTTGGCGTTATCGCGAGGTTGGTATTGAACGCTTGCGCTAAAGCCTGAGAACACAGGGGAGTCGTAGCGAACAGACACTTTACGCTCATCTACACGTTCCAAAGTACCCAATGACAATACATGTGCATTAGCATCGCTGGATTCCCATGGATCGATGCTGTCGGTGCTGTCTTTCAGAGTAGTGTTGAGTTTACCAGCACGAATTTTACCGAAGCCACCTTCCAAACCGATGAAAGATTCACGAGTACCCCAGCCGCTGTCAGTACCAGCAACAGAAGTATTTTGTTCTACTTGCCAAATAGCGTTCAGGTTGTTGCTCAGGTGTTCATGACCTTTGAAACCGATACGAGAACCGAGGTCAGCGATTTCAGTTGCAGTTTTAGTAGTAGAAGAACGACCATTATCAGTCACACCAGAGCCTGCTTTGATGCGAGAAATTTCAACACCGGCTTTAACTTGACCGTACAGAGTCACATCAGCCATAGCTGCAACAGGCAAAGCTGCCAAAGTCAGAGCAATCAGAGATTTTTTCATTGCTGTATTCCTTTTCTATCGTGAAGAAATAACTTAAGCAGACCCGGACAGAGTCCGCTTAGGCTTTACATTATCGCTGGAATCAGCGATTCCATGACTCTCACTATAATTGTTCCTTTCTAAAAAAACAAACTTTATTCACTCCCCCTTCTTGCCCCCTTACGCCATACCGCCCTACCAACAACATTGAATTCAAAACTTTTTCTTTATAAATCATATGGTAATAACAAATTACCCGTTGTTTGCATTTTTACAACACAGATTTCCCGAACGGTAGTTTTTTAGGACTGACTGTTGCTTTTTGGCTAATTCAGGCAAGCGAGGAAACTGGAAACATCGTTCAGGTATTCATGCCTGCATTTACCCTGATAGGGTTTGCCGGGCATAAATATCTCCCGATCTGCGGTGGCTGTCATTCCAGCCCCGTAGTACAGGCTTTATCTGCGGGTTGGTTTATCGAAAAGAGCAAAGGTCGTCTGAAAGAATGCGTATAGATTTCAAACGACTTTTTATAGTGTATGAAAATAAAGACAGGATATTTCAAATCGTCATTCCTGATGTGAAAGAAATACAAGAGCTTGAGTACGGTAATTTTTGAATATTTTTCTAAAAATCAATGCTTGGATCTCTGTCGGCGCGGGAATGACCAGAATTTTCTTTATTGAAGGGAAGAATAGGTTTGACAGTATTTCGGACGGCCTCACAGCCATTCGGGCATTTCGGGACGGATGATGCCGAACTCGGGCGGATAATCCACTCCGGTCAGATACAGCCCATCAGGCATAAAAGTCGGAGGGGCTTTTAATCGACTGCGTTCTTCAATTAAGGCTTGGAATTCAGAAACGCTCAGCCTACCACTACCGACATAAACCAATGCGCCCATAATATTACGCACCATATGGTGCAGAAAGGCATTGCCGTGCAAATCCAGTTTGAGGAGTTGCGGCGTACCGCTGATTTTTGCACTGTATAGGGTTTTAACGGGTGATTTTGCTTGGCATTCGGCAGCGCGAAAGCTGGAGAAATCATGTTCGCCTTCTAATAAGAGTGCCGCCTGCTGCATTTTGTCAGGATCGAGTTTGAGGTGCGTCCACCCTACCCTGCCTTGCAATATCGGGGAGCGGACGGGAGATGACTCCAAGAGGTAGCGATATCTTCTACCGTATGCGTCAAAGCGGGCGTGAAAATGCGGGGCGACTTGCTGTGCAAACAATACAGCCACACCTTCGGGAAGATAGGCATTGACGCCCCGTACCCATGCTTGTTCGGGACGGACTACTGTGGTATCGAAATGGACGACTTGCGCAGTCGCGTGTACGCCTGTATCCGTCCGTCCGGCAACTATGGTTCGGATGGCTTCACCCGCAATTTGGCTGAGTGCATATTCTAAGGTCGTCTGAACAGTAGGCAAGTCGCCAGCTTGTTTTTGCCAGCCGTAAAATCGGCTGCCATCATAAGATAGGGTTAATGCCCAACGATAAACAGCGGGCTGATTTGAAGAAGGAAACGTCATAATCGATAAGGGTTCTATATTCGAACAAAATCATGCGAAAATTGCTTATCCGACAGTATAGTAATAAAAAAGATGCCGCTTTTAGACACGGCATCTTTATTTTTCTTTCAAGAAAGGGGTTGTCGGATTAATCAGCCTAGCTCTGCCAACAAGGCTTTGGTTTTATCTAAGATATCGCCGGTAGCCTCTTCCATCAGCTCTTGCAAAGTTTCACGAGCTGCACCGGGGTCTCCAATTTCGACATACATTTTTGCCAATTCGTATTTGGCTTCCAAAGGAGCAGTCATTCCGACGGATTCGGAAATAAAGCCTGAGTCAAGTGCCGACTTGCTTACTTCTTCATCAACTGTCAGGTTTTCCCATTCGATGGTCTCTTCTACTTCATTACCTTGAGAATCTGCCAATCCGAAATCTTCATCGCTTTCTTGGAAGATAATGCCTTCATCTTGTTTAATTTCAAAAGGCTCTTCGGCTACGGTTTCATCGGCTGCAGTATCAACGGAAGCAAACTCTAAAGCCTCGTCTTCATTTAATTTTTCAGACGATGTTTGCTCAGATGTTGTGAACTCAGGCAGAGGCTCGATAGGTTGGGTTTCGATTTTTTCCGAGAAGAAATCCCATCCTTCTTCTGCTTCTTCAACGCCTTTGACATCTTCTGCGCCAACAGTCTGCTCCTGCTGTTGAACTTCGGAAGCATCGGAAGCTTCGTAGTCAAACTCCAAATCAGAAACTTCTTCCGCAACGGCGGGTTCGGTATAAGAATATTCTTCCTCACCTACTGAGGCATCCGCCTCTTTGGTTTCTTCATTGGCGTCATGGGAAGACGTGCCAAAGTTTGACTGAACCCCATCAAATTGCTGAAGATGAGCTGTATTATCAGGCTCTTCTGCTGCTTCTTCTTGATGTCTGCCTTCTATAACTACTGAAACCGGTTGATACGGATTCTCCGGTTCGGGCTCATATACGCTTTCTGTCGATTCAACTGAGTCCCAATCCAAATCACGGCGTTTTTCCGTTTCCTCATCCACGGTAACTGCGCTGGATACGATGCCAACGTGCTTATCGTCAATATCATCGATATTGATATTGATCTCATCTTCAGCAGCTTCTTTGGCTGCATTGGGCTGTACAAAGAAAGCCTCGTCGTCAAAATCATCCTCGATAGACAGTTCGTCAGACTCTTCTGCCGGAACAGCTTTCGCTTGAACAAACTGTTCGGGCTTCGCCTCGTCAGCTATCACGGTTTCTGCAAAGCTAATGTCGTCATCTTCTTCGTCATATCCTGCAGAAGGAACAGGTACGACAGGCTCGACAGCAGCTGCTTTTCGTTTGCCCAAAGCTTTCAGCAACAGCAGCAATGCCAACAGCGCACCGCCGCCGATTAACAGCCAGCGCCATAATCCGCCATCTTCAGACGACTCTTCTACTGCTTCACTTTGAGCAGCGGAATTTTGCTGAGCCGCCAAAGCTTCTTCAACTTGGGCTTCCGGTGTAGATTTTGCCGTTTCACTTGCAGCGGTTTGTTCTGCGATACCCGGTTGCAATACTTCCTCAGTGCCTACGGATGAAGCAGCTTGTTCTTGTGTTGCACCCTGTGGAGCGGAAGCGGTTACTTGTGCCGGTTGTTGTTCAAGCTTGGCTTCTTTGTTTGATTTAGCCTCTTCGCCAGCCTTATTTTCACCTGCCTTATTTTCCGCAGATGCATTAGTTTTGGCAGCTTCTGATTTTTCAGACGATGCTTTAGATGCTGCTGCGGTCTGCGGCTGCTGTTTATCAGACACAAGAGGCTTCTCGGCGGCCTGTTTAGCGGCTGCCTGTTTCATATCGAACTGGGTCGGGATATTCAATACTTTGCCAGCCAACATATGGTCGGCATTTTTATTGATGAACACACTAGGGTTGGCTTTTACCAATGCCTGTATTGCCTGCTCGACCGTCATACCTTGAGGACGGATACGGGTCGCAATTTCAGTCAGGGTTTCACCCTGTTTGACTAAATGTCGTTTGCCATAACGCGGCTCGCCCTGTACAGAAGAGGTTGCATTTTGCGTCTGTTTAGGCTGTGCTTGGGTATTTTTTGACTTTTTATTGTCGATTCCTTCTTTACGCGTATTATTCGCAACATCTGCAGACGCATTTCCACTACGCAGCGCACGGTTAATCCGTTCGCGTGCAGCTTGACGGTCTATCTGCTGGGAAGCGTATGCGGGAGGCGGCTCCTGACGAACGCGGGGCGTACTGTCGCCCTTGACCGAGTAATCAGCCGGATCGATGATTGCGGTATATTCTCGAGATTGAGAGCCGGTACTGACTTGGAAAATCAGCACAGGGTCTTTGATGGCTTTAGCCGAACGAATATTGATGACGGCACGATCGCCCGCTCTGTGGACGCTGGTTCTGAGGTTGGCATTAGATACGGACGCCTTGCCGCCGTTAAATAATGCCTGTGCTTCTTCTCCGGTTACGGTGATGTTGCCGGAAAACGGCTCACCCAAATGCGATTGAACATTTAAACCGCCCAACCCTGCGCTGGCACCCACCGAAACCGCTAAGGCAACGGAAGCTGCGATAAGTTTGATTTTGTAATGTTTTTTCAAAACTTGTCCCCTATGAAATGAATCCTGCTGTACTGCCGAGTACTTAACCGTCTATTACGATATATTACGTTATGATATAGTCTAAGTCCCTAATCTGCCAAGTAACACTGTCATTTATGTTATCAAAAATGACATAAACCGTTGCTGTTTGCATCGGTGTGTTTCTTTTTTGCAAATCTATCGGGAACTTATTTTATCATTCCATTTGCATTTTTAAAACCCTGCAACAAACTGTCGGCATATCAAACAAACCAAAGTTTGAGATTTACGGTAATGCAAAAAACCGCGGCTGCCTGTATGATTGCCGTTTGTTTGTTTGGTTTCCTTATTTTTGTTTTTTATATATGAAAATTGTGAGTGATTTATTGGCGGTAATTTTGTTTTTTCTGACTTATACGGTTACGAAAGACATGATTGCCGCGACAGCCGTAGCTTTGATAGTCGGTGTTTTGCAGGCAGCCTTTACCTATTGGAAATTTAAAAAGCTGGATACGATGCAGTGGGTCGGATTGGTTTTAATCGTGGTATTCGGCGGGGCGACCATCCTGCTGAAAGATCCGCGATTCATCATGTGGAAACCGTCCGTATTGTTTTGGATAGGCGCACTGGTTTTGCTTTTCAGCCACCTTGCCGGGAAAAACGGACTTAAGGCGACAATGGGCAAGGAACTCGAATTGCCCAATACCGTCTGGAATAATCTGACCTATGCTTGGGTAGCGTTTCTCGTATTTATGGGCATAGCCAACTGGTTTGTATTCACTCATTTTGAAAGCCATTGGGTGAATTACAAGATGTTCGGTTCGACCGGACTGATGTTCGCTTTTTTTATCGCTCAAGGTATTTATTTGGGCAAACATTTACCGAAGGAGAATTAAGCAATGGAATTTTATATGCTTTTGGCCACTGATGCAGACGACGTGCATGAAGCCCGTATGGCTGCACGTCCTGATCATCTGAAACGTTTGGAAGCCCTGCAAGCCGAAGGACGCCTTCTGACAGCCGGACCGAATCCCCTGCCCGACAATCCCGAACGCGTCTCCGGCAGCCTTATCGTCGCCAAATTTGCATCGCTTGACGAAGCCCAAGAATGGGCGGAACAAGATCCTTATGTCGCTGCGGGCGTATATGAGGAAGTTTTGATTAAGCCCTACAAAGCTGTTTTTAAATAATGGATATGCGTTCAGCAATAGAAGGTCGTCTGAAAACTCTAAACCCTCAGATATTCGAGTTTCAAGACGACAGCCATTTGCACAAAGGACACGCAGGCAATAAAGGCGGGGGGCATTATGCTGTAACCGTCGTCAGCGAGGCTTTCACCGGGATGAAACGTATTGAACGCCAACGCATGGTTCAAAACCTGCTCCAAGACCTGTTTGCTGGCGGTTTCATCCACGCTTTGAGCATCAAGGCGGCAACGCCCGACGAATATTTCCATTGAATTATCCGCATTGTTTCAAATTAAAGAGAAGATTATGAGAAAAACCCATTTTACAGCCGCATTGGTTATGGCCGCCCTATCCGGCAGCCTGTTTGCCCAAACCCTGGTTACCGTCAACGGACAAGCCATCGACAGCACCGTGATTGACGGACAAGTTGCCGCCTTGCGCGCTGAAAACAAACAAATCCAGGATTCGCCACAACTGCGACAAGAATTGACCAACCGCCAAGTTATTAGCACGGTTGTCGCGCAAGAAGCCAAACGCCGCAAGCTGGATCAAAGTGCGGAATTCAAAAAAGCCCTTGAACAAGCCCGTGCAGATGCGAAGAAACAAGGCGCGGACAAAAAACCGTCCTTCAAAACAGAATGGGCGGCATTTGAAGACGACCTGCTCGGACAGGCCCTGGCCATCGACGTATTGCGCAAAAATCCTGTCAACGAACAAGAAATTAAAAAATCCTACGATGAATTTGCCAAATTCTACCAAGGCAGTCAGGAAGTCCGCTTAGGGGAAATCGTTACCCGAACTAAAGCCGACGGACAAAAAGCTGCTGCCGATTTGAAGGCGAAGAAAGCTTTTACCGCAGTATTGAAACAATATTCGATTGACGAAGAAGCCAAAAAAGCAGGCGGCATTCCTCAAGCTTATGTTCCGCTGAAAGACTTGCAAGAAGCCGCACCGCCTCTTTACGCAGCAGTCAAAGACCTGAAAAAAGGCGAAGCGACATCCGAACCGCTGCAAGACGGTAATTCTTACGCCGTGTTTTACGTTGACGACCGCCGCGATGTCAAAGTCCCTGCCTTTAACGAAATCAAAGGCAACATAGCCCGCGATCTGAGTACTGCCCGCATTGACGACACTATGCGTGCGCTCTTGCAAAAAGCCGACATCAAACCTGCCAAATAACCTTTAAGCTTCCTATAACGGATAAGTAAAGGAAATTAAGCCGGATTCTTTTTGCGGCATTGATGCAATCCACCTAAAGGTCGTCTGAAACCATAACGTTTTTCAGACGACCTTTTCTACCTGCATTGCTGTCGAAACACTTTTGTATTTGAATCTGCCGTCAACCAATCTTTTGAAATAGAGATAAAGAACCGCTATGCGAGCCGTCATCCAAAAAGTGAGTTGTTCCCGCGTCGATGTATTGGACGGAAATCATAAGGAAACCTACGCAGAAATCGCTAACGGGTTGATGATATTGCTCGGCGTTACCCACGACGATACCGAAGCAGATGCGCGCTATATTGCGGACAAGGCCGCCAATCTGCGTATTTTCGAAGACGATGCCGGCAAATTGAACCTGTCCGTCAAAGATGTCGGCGGCTCAATCCTGCTGGTCTCCCAATTCACATTGTATGCCGATGCACGAAATGGCCGCCGCCCGTCTTTTTCGGCAGCCGCCCCTGCCGAACAGGCGCAAACGCTCTATCTGCATACCGCAGAACTATTGCGCGGACATGGTTTGAACGTACAAACCGGCCGCTTCCAAACACATATGCAGGTCAGCCTGTGCAACGACGGCCCCGTTACCCTGCTGCTGGACTCGCAAAAACTGTTTTGACGAAAATCCTGCTGCAAGACAAAACAAGTATTGCCCTTGCCTCCTATAATCCAAAGGTCGTCTGAAAACCCAAAAATTGGGTTTCAGACGACCTTTTTTCTATTCGCTTCTGACTCGAAGCGGACTCTATATCTTGCCGCTATTCCAACGTTCCACCTACCACCCTCGCGCCCAACGCTTCTTTCAAAGGCAAAACATTCAAGCGTTGCAAGGTCGTCTGAAATTCAGCGAACGGTATCGGTTCCGAACCGAAACGATGCATATGCAGGGTATCTTGCTGACAGTCAATCAACTCGATGCCCAATCCGGCAAGAAACGGAACGGCTCGCGCGAAGGCGATTTTGGAGGCATCCGGCTCAAGGGCGAACATGGATTCTCCGTAAAATACCCGTCCGATTTGTACACCGTAAAAGCCGCCCGCCAGTTTCAGACGACCTGTTTCATCGGGATAGAAACATTCAAACGAATGCGCATGACCCAAGCGGTGCAGCTCGGTATAAGCGGCTTGGAACTCGGGAACAATCCATGTACCGTCCTGACCGGGGCGCGGAAAGGCGGCGCAATGGGCAATGACGGTTTCGAAGCATTGGTTGACCGTTACCCGATAGGGTTTGTTGCGCAAGGTTTTCGCCAACGAACGCCCGATATGCAGATTTTCAGGTACGATGACGGCACGCGGGTCTATGGTATGCCAAAAAAACCAGCCGTCTTCGCTGAACCACGGGAAAATCCCCTGCCGATACGCCGACAGCAGCCGTCCCGTATCCAAATCGCGGCTGATACCGACCACGCCGTCGCATTCTTCCAGCGCGTAAAACGGGTCGGGGAAAGTGTAATCATTAGGGTAAAGCAAGGGGATACTCATTAAAAATCCTAAGGTATAGTGGATTCACTTTAAACCGGTACGGCATTGCCTCGCCTTGTCCTGATTTCAATTTAATCCACTATATTATTCTGATTTGCAGCGGCATGATGTTCATGTTCCGCAAAAAATTTCAGACGACCCCAAATTCTCATCCGAGGTCGTCTGAACATCAAACATCTTTTAAAACGGGAATCAGCGTTTGCTCTTCGCTTGGCATTCGCCGCACACGCCGTACATATAAAGCGCATGGTCAACGATGCGGTAGCCGTTTTCTTCCGCGATTTTGTCTTGCAAGGCTTCGATTTCGGGATTGTGGAATTCCGTTACCTCGCCGCATTTCACGCAGACGATATGGTCGTGGTGGTCGCCTTTGTCCAATTCGTAAACCGCCTTGCCGGTTTCAAAATGGTGGCGCTGCAAAATGCCTGCCTGCTCGAACTGGGTCAATACGCGGTAAATCGTCGCTACGCCGATTTCCACACCCTCTTCCAGCAAAATACGGTACACATCTTCAGCACTCAAATGCTCTTCAGCATGAGACTCGAACAAATCCAAGATTTTCAAACGCGGACCGGTAACCTTCAAACCGCTGTCTTTCAATTGCGCAATATTGCTGAATTTTTCCATAATATTCAATATCCCTGTAAAGTAATAGACGTTATAATACGCAATTTAAGCCCGCTTGCCCACTATTACGCCATAGCGGTTTGCAATAAAACCACAAGTTTTGTTTGCATACAAACGATAGCCGGCTGAAATTATAATCAAAGAGATGATTATCGTTTGCTTTTTCGAAATATTCAAGCAATGATACCCTTCCACCCGAATTCGAACAGAAAGGCATATCTGTGAACAAAACCCTCTGTCTTGCCCTCGCCGTCCTCATCGGACTTTCCGCATGCAGCGCCGAACGCGTTTCCCTGTTCCCCTCTTACAAACTCAAAGTCATCCAAGGCAACGAACTTGATCCCCGCGCCGTCGTCTCCCTCCAAGCAGGCATGAGCCGCGACCAAGTCCAACTCCTGCTTGGCACCCCGCTGCTGCGCGACGCATTCCATGCCGACCGTTGGGACTACACCTTCAATACCAGCCGCAACGGCATCATCAAAGACCGCAGCAACCTCACCGTTTATTTTGAAAATGATGTCCTTGTCCGCGCAGAAGGCGATGCCATCCAAAAATCCATCGAAACCCTCCAAGCCGAACAAAAAGCAGCCCAAACTGCACAATAATCACTAAGGAAACCGCATGAGCGCATTAAAAATCGCCATCGCCGGCGTCAACGGCCGCATGGGCCGCGTACTGGTTGAAGCCGTCAACAACCATCCCGACACCGTCCTCTCCGGCGCACTCGAACATTCAGGCTCCGAAGTCTTAGGCTTGGACGCAGGTTTCGCCTCTGGCATCAAAACCGGCATCGCCATTTCAGACGACGTTGATGCCGTCCTCGCCCAAAGCGACGTACTCATCGACTTTACCCGCCCCGAGCCGACCCTCAAACACCTGCAAAAATGCGTGGAAAAAGGCGTCAACATCATCATCGGCACCACCGGTTTCGACGACGCAGGCAAAGCCGCCATCCGAGCCGCCGGCGAAAAAACAGGCGTCGTCTTCGCCGCCAACTTCAGCGTCGGTGTCAACCTAACCTTCCACATCCTCGACACCGTCGCCCGCGTCCTCAACGAAGGCTACGACATCGAAATCATCGAAGGCCACCACCGCCACAAAGTTGATGCCCCCAGCGGCACCGCCCTGCGCATGGGCGAAGTCATCGCCGACGCACTCGGCCGCGACCTCAAACAATGCGCCGTTTACGGCCGCGAAGGCCACACCGGCCCGCGCGATCCGTCCACCATCGGCTTCGCCACCGTCCGCGCAGGCGACATCGTCGGCGACCACACCGCCCTCTTTGCCACCGACGGCGAACGCGTCGAAATCACCCATAAAGCCAGCAGCCGCATGACCTTCGCCGCCGGCGCCGTCCGCGCCGCAGTTTGGGTCAACGGCAAAACAGGTTTGTACGATATGCAGGACGTTTTGGGATTGAAAAACAGCTAAAGCCGTTTTCATCCGCATGACACAAAGAGGTCGTCTGAAAAATGTTTTTCAGACGACCTTTTGATTACTTACAGCAATCGGTTTACACCAATACGCCAACCCTTTTATTCCTTTACAAAACTTACGCCGTGAAGATGGGAATTGAGGATGGCGGTCCGCAAGGCAGTCAGTGCTTTGGGGCGGACGAAGTTCCGACGGTATGCCAAAACGACGCGGCGGTGCGGTACGGAGCCTGAAAACGGGATGATGCTGAACAGCAAATGGTCGTTTTCGGTCAATGCGGTAGCGGGCATGACGCTGATGGCGAGACCGCTGGCAACCATGTGGCGGATGGTGTTGATGGAGCTGCCTTGGAGGGTGTTGGTCAGACCTTGGATTTTCTGCTTGGCGGCCAGCTCGGAACAGCTTGATAAAACTTGGTCGCGCATACAGTTGCCTTCCGTCAGCAACAAGACCTGCTCTTCGCTCAACATCTGCGGGGTAACGGCATCGAGTTCTTCGAAATGGTGTCCTTTGGGGACGATGACGAAGAAAGGCTCGTCATACAAAGGCTCGGTGACGATACCCGGCTCTTGGAAGGGTTCTGCGACTACGATGGCATCGACGTCGCCGCGTTTGAGCGATTCGGTCAGGATGTGCGTGTAGTTTTCTTCGAGCATCAGGGGCATTTTCGGCGCGGTTTCGCGCAGGGAAATGATGAGCTTGGGCAGAAGGTAGGGGGCGACGGTAAAAATCAGACCGAGTTTGAATGCGCCTTCCAATTCGTTTTGCTCTTCGCTGGCAAGGTGCTTGATCAGCTCGGCTTCTTCCAACACGCGACGGGCTTGGGCAACGATGCGCTCGCCCGCTTCGGTGGTGATGATGTCGTTGCTGCTGCGGTCAAACAGGGATACCGACAGCTCTTCTTCCAGCTTTTTGATGGCGATGGAAAGGGTGGGCTGGCTGACAAAGCAGCGGCGCGCGGCACGTCCGAAATGACGCTCCTGCGCGACGGCTACGATGTAACGCAATTCGGTCAAGGTCATGTGTTAAGCCTTTTTCTGTTCCGTTTTTTGTTCAGGCAGGGTGATGTTCAATTCGAGAACGTCCATACCGTCCTGCTTTTCTTGGGAAATGCGGATGTCGTCCAGGGAAACATTGACGTATTTGGACAATACTTCCAGTAATTCTTTGCGCAGGGTCGGCAGGTAGTCGGGAGCCTTTCCTTCTTGAGCGCGTTCTTGGGCAATGATGATTTGCAGGCGGTCGCGCGCGACGGCGGCGGTTTTCGGCTTTCTGCCAAACAACATATCTATTAATGACATGGCTTAGCCTCCGAACAGTCGTTTGAAGAAGCCTTTTTTCTCAGCTTCAAGGAAACGCATTTCGCGGTTTTCACCCAAGAGGCGCGCGATGACGTCTTTGTAGGCTTCGGCAGCAGAAACGCTGTTTTGATGGATGACGGGTTCGCCGGCATTGGATGCTTGCAGGACGTTTTGCGATTCGGGAATGACACCGATGAGCGGGATGCGCAGGATGTCGCAAATATCTTGTACGGACAGCATTTCGCCTTTGTTGACGCGTTCGGGAGAATAGCGGGTAATCAGCAGGTGTTCTTTAACTGTGCCGCCTTGTTCGGCTTTGCGGGATTTGCTTTGCAGGATGCCCAAGATACGGTCGGAGTCGCGGACGCTGGATACTTCGGGGTTGGTTGTAACGATGGCTTCGTCGGCGAAGTAGAGCGCCATCAATGCGCCTTGTTCGATACCGGCGGGGGAGTCGCAGATGATGTATTCGAATCCCATTTTGTCGCTGCTCAATTCCTGCATGACTTTCTCAACGCCTTCACGGGTCAGCGCGTCTTTGTCGCGGGTTTGCGATGCGGGCAGGATGAAGAGGTTTTCGCAGTTTTTGTCTTTAATCAGGGCCTGGGTGAGCGTGGCTTCACCCTGGATGACGTTAATCAGGTCATACACAACGCGTCGTTCGCAACCCATAATCAGATCGAGGTTACGCAAACCGACGTCAAAGTCGATAACGGCGGTTTTGTGGCCTCGCAATGCCAATCCGGCTGCAATACTGGCGCTGGTCGTGGTTTTACCTACGCCGCCTTTACCTGATGTTACTACGATGATTTTTGTCACGATATTTCCTTTCAAATCTTGGAACGGTTAATCTGTGTCGATTGCGCTGATAACCAAACGGTTGTCTTGCAATGAAACCTGTACGGCTTTTTTGTGCAGGTGGTCGGGCAGGTCTTGTTCGAAATTGCGGTAAATACCTGCTACGGAGACCAACTCCGCCTGCATGGAGTGGATGAAGATGCGCGCGTTGGTGTTGCCTTTCGCGCCAGCCAGCGCCCTGCCGCGCATGGGCGCATAAATGTGAATGTTTCCGTCGGCAATAAGCTCCGCACCTTCACTGACGATACCTGTAACGATAAGGTCGCCGTTTTCCGCGTAAACCTGCTGTCCGGTACGAACGGGGGTGCTGATGAGGACGGTCGGGTTATTGATGACGGTTGCCTGAACAGGCGCAGGCTCTTGGTTGATTTTGGGTTGTTGCGGCTCGGATTTGTCGCTGCGGCTGAAAACCAAATGATAACGTGCCGCAAAAGACGACCAACTTTCACTTTCATGGCGCAGCCCTAAAATCTGCATGCCGTAACGGGCAAAAAGGGTCAGCATAGCCCCGATGTCCAATGACTCGGGGTGATCGAAATCCTGTACGTCTAAAACAAAAGGAACAATATCCAATTCTTGATACTGACCGGCGCGCTGGCGTAGAAACTCTTCTAATTCGGTCAGATCTGCGGTATGCAGGTGAATAGCCAGCACGTCGAGCCGGGCTGACTTTATGTCGAAGGCGGGTTTCATAGTGAGTAAATCATAAAATTTTTTAATTGTGTAAGTTTACCGTGTAAATCTTGGCTATTCAATCCGTTTGGGTCGCCTGAAGTGAAATTTCCCATTCTCTTCTGAATTTCATGAGAAATCGATATGGGTTAATCAAAGTTACAAAGTGGTACAAAAACGACAAAGGTCGTCTGAAAACTGAACTGCACCCCAAAAGTTGGACACATCCCCTCCAAC
>ERZ773008.1276-NODE-1276-length-17953-cov-3.785674_pt1 | contig 17953 bp, 17 predicted proteins | sample MGYA00580664_ERZ773008 | MGnify/ENA primary metagenome ERZ773008 (study PRJEB29015, sample SAMEA2738016) | human oral metagenome | biome: human oral; feature: human-associated habitat; material: dental | place: China | collected 2048 ... | reverse complement strand
AGGGGGAGGTTTTTGAATATCAATAAGTTACAGAACTGGCGAAACTTAAATTATTTATTAATTGTTAATAATGTGAATCAATGATTAAAGTAGTATTTACTAACTTTATAACACGCAATTTATTGCGTCTTAACAAATTTGTCATTCGTCACTAGTCATTCGTCACTAGTCACTATATTTGTTTTCCTTTAAACGGTTGGTTTTCTCCCTGTTGTAGTTGGATAAAAGTTGCCACTGAGGAGGACACAGTACCCTGAGGAGATTCTTGAGTGTAGTAAGGAGGATGTTGTAAAGAGAGATTGCGATTGGACAAAAACTGATTAGCCTGTTGTACATCTTGTTGCTTTTGTTGTAAATACTGAGAAAAATCATCCTCAGAGGCAAACTGCATACGCCTAAAGTCCTTAAGGCTCTGATCGCGAAAGTTATGGTCTTCGCAACTACTAAGCACCTCTTGAAGCTGGCTGTAACGCTGTTGTTGACTCTGTGCCGTTTCGAACTTGCTTAAGCGCTGCTCAAGCGACTGTACCACACTATTTACACGTTCTTGAATAAGTCGCTCCAAGGAGGGAGCAAGCCCCGTCCCTTCTGTGTTGGCAACCGTTTCCGTAGCAAATGCCTCCGCTGGAACAAAATCTTTTATCTGATCTAGCGTAAGCTTCGCTATCAACGCCTGCCCCTGATGATTATCTGGCTTTTGTGCCGCTAAAGAACTAGCCAATGGAGTTAGGTGCACTTCAGTTAGTTGAGGAAATTTCTCTGTAAGCAAACTAAGGATTTCTTCTTGATTCATGATATATAATATTAAAACTTTTTGTTTGTTTGACGTTGCAAAATTACAACATTTTAGAACCCAAAGTCAAGTGATTTTATACCGAGAAGTAATAATTTATACAATAAAAAATCATGTTAAGTATTTATAGATTTTTAACTATCGTGTGTAGGCTTGTTAAAATAAATACAATTAATAATTTTTATACATACACTTCCAAAAGTTTTTGTACTTTTGTGAAAATAAACAATAAATTTTTAATTATGAAAACCGCTTCTATTGGCTATATAATAGCCTTGTTTTTATGCAGCTTAGCCTCCCATGCGGCTTCTATATTTCCTAAAGAAATATCTTTTCCATTACCAAAAACAATTCAACAATACACCTATCGAGTATCAGGTACCGTAATTGATAAGAGAACACATGTGATTATCCCAGAGGCAGTTATTTCACTTAAGAACCTTACCACTGGACAGGAAAACACCTATACCTGTGACCAGTATGGCACTTATACCGTTGTATTGGACGTAAGAAACAGCTACCTCCTACAAGCCTCCGCTAAGGGGTATATCTCTTCTGAACAAGCTACTTTCAAGCAGAATAGCACCGATCCTGAGCAGATTCCTTTGAAAATGCAGGATTTCACACTCTCTAAAGAAAAATAAAGGACATACGATCAGTCATTAGTAAATCCTAACAACTGAACTTAATCAACTGAACTTAATAAATAAAAACACATGAAAAAAGTTATCTTATCTGCCTTATTCTTGGCAGCGCTCCCATCGGTAGTACAAGCTCAGGAGGAAGAGAATACTCCAGAAAACTCTTTTACGCTTTCTGCCCAACTCCGTCCTCGTTTTGAATACCGAAATGGTGCTTATGTACCACTACAAGAAGGCGAAAAACCTGCTATCTTGGTCAACAACCGCACTCGTCTGAATCTTGACTACCACCATGGTGACCAGTTGCAGCTATTCGTTTCCTTACAGAATGTGAACATCTGGGGACAGGCTCCTCAAGTACAACTCAATGACCGCACCGGAGGGCTCTCTGTATTCGAAGCTTACGCTGCCCTACCTATCTACAAAAATATCAATGCCAAAATAGGTAGACAAATGATCGTCCTCGACGAAGATCGTATCTTCGGATCTCTTGATTGGCATCCTGCTGGACGTGCCCATGATGCGGTAAATATCAATTGGAAAAACGACAAACTTACCCTTCGTTCTTTCTTCGCCTTTAACCAAAACTACTTTGACGGAAATGCTTCTAGTGTAAACGGAAACGTTAATAATCCTAAAGGACAATACTTCTACATTGCTCCTGGCACACAACCTTACCAACACTTGGAAGCGGTACATGCACATTACGACTTTGCTCCTACCCAAGGACTTTCTTTCCTTGTAGCCAACCTTGGACAACGCAATAGCTCCAATAATGACATTGATTACAACATGCAAACTATCGGTTTCCACTACCGTGGTAAGTCTGATGCACTACGCTATGGTGCTGAAGCATACCTACAAACAGGTAAAAATGCAACAGGTCAGGACAAAGAAGCATTCCTATTGGCTGCTCTCGTAGGTTACCAATTCACTCCTGCTTTCTCTGCTACCCTCGGCTTGGATTATCTAAGTGGTAATGATACCAATAACCCTACCGCTACCAAAGACAAGGCTTTCAATCCTTTCTCCGGTACCAACCATAAGTTCTATGGCTTCATGGATCACTTCTATGTAAGTTATAACCCAAGTGTAGGTCTCTTAAACCCTTACTTAAACCTTACACTTAAAACTTCTGATAAGGGTAACCTCTCCGCTACTGGGCACTATTTCCGCTCTGCAGGAAAAATTGTTGGTGATAAAGATAACAAAACTCGTCACTTAGGCGTAGAAGGTGACTTAGTTTACACCCACAAAATCCAACAATATGTTTCTCTACAAGCAGGCTACTCTCTATTTATTACCTCTGGAAGTTACAAAAAGCTCCGCAAACTCAACTTAGAAGTACGCAAGCAACAAGACTGGCTCTGGTGCAGCCTCAACATCAATCCTAAATTATTCTCTGCCAAATTCTAATATTTAGGCAAAAACATAAAACAAGGGCTATCGGTTTCACCGATAGCCCTTACTTTTTCTTTCCTCACACCCCAAACCCTAAGTATCTCCTTAACTACTCTTTCCTATCCCTCCACTGATCACTCATCATTTATTTGTTAATTTTCTTGATTTTATTACTTTATTGTTGTAATTTTGCAACTCAAAAATCATTCACTAACCACTAACCACTAACCACTAACCACTAACCACTAACCACTAACCACTAACCATTAACTATTAACTAAAAAAATGCTTCTCATTTCCCTACCTGAAAACGTCCTCCATTTGGAGGATAACCAAACTCTAGAAACCCTCTGTGCCTCTGTCAAGGCATTAGGAGGCAAATTCACCTACAATGCACCCTATGCCAAAAGAAAAAGAGCGACCAGCCCTGCTGTTCTTGCAGAAATATTAGCACAAGTACATAAGGCCACAGGACTCTCCCTTGAGGAAATTATCCAACCCAAGCGTGCAACACAGTGGATATATGCCCGCTTACTTTTGACCGCCTTAGCCATCCAAAAGGGCTATTCTGTAGAGGACACTGCCTGCCTATTACAACGTTCTGCCCCCTCTGTTTATCGGTTATTACAACAGTATCGCAATGAATCCAAATTCAACCCAGAATTCAAAAAAATAATTTCAGGGATTAGCGGTTAGTAATTTAGAACTATGAAACTTGCTACTTGTCATTCGTCACCAATTAAAAAACTTGGAAACTTTTTTTGTTTATTAAGTTTTTTTGTTTTACCTTTGCCCCCGAAAAAAGAAGTGAAGAACAAAGAGTAATAAGGAGGGAATTGTTCTATTCTCTTACCACATCCCTAGTTATGAGCACTCTCTGGCTTTACTTTTTACTTTTACCTTTAAAATGAAAAAAGACATTACTCAAAAGGCTCTCAACTATTTCTTACAGTATGGTTTCAAAACCTTTACTATGGACGACTTGGCCAATAGCCTTGGCATCTCCAAAAAAACCCTTTATGAGCAGTTCGCCTCCAAAAACGAACTGGTAGAGGCTGCCTTGGACTATGCCTTGGAAATGAGCTGTTACCAAATAGATAAATTCGTCTCTGGTAAAGGGTCTGTGATTGAAAATGTATTTCGTAATCAGAAAGAAGTAGAAAACCTGTTTAACCTCAGTAGTTCCAAACCTATCTGGGAACTCAAGAAATATTTCCCTAAAACCTATGAGCGTATGGACATAGAATTTACCAAGTCCGATGCGCTTTTCATCGACAAACTGTTGGAAAAAGGCTGGGAAGAAGGCCTTTTCAGAGAGGATATCAATGTATCTTTTTATAAAGTCTTTTACACCAATGTACAGCGCATGCGTACTTTCAGTGATACTTTTGATGAAAAAGAATTCCCTTTTTGGGATACCGTATATACCATTATGGAGTATTTCTTTAGAATCATTGTCAATGAAAAAGGACTCCAAGAACTCGAAAAAACTCTCAAAAAATAAAGGAACAGTAGTCAGTAATTAGTGGTTAGTGGTTAGTAATCAGTAATTAGTGGTCAGATGCCAGCAACTATCAAGCTAAAAACCTTATAACCCTTAAACGCTGTAAGAATTAATAATTAACAATTGATAATTAACAATTAAAAAAGATGATTCGTATTTTTATCTCAATACTCACCCTTTGCGCTTCTACAACTCTTTGGGCGCAACAAGCAGGGAGTGAAATCTCTCTCTCTCAGGCTATTGATTATGCCCTCAAGAGCAAGGCCGATGCTCAAAAAGCACGCTTAGAAATCAAAAAAAGTGAATACAAAATCCAAGAGGCACGTGCCAATGCGCTGCCTACCATCTCCGCTTCAGGTTCCTTGACCTACAATCCTAAATTGCAGGCTACTTATATAGATCCTAGCACTTTCGCCATCCCTGGTATGCCTGTACCTGACGAACCATTGAAAATGGAAATGGGTCAAAAATGGTCTTCCACTGCCGAGGTGAAGCTCACTCAAGTCATCTTCAATCAGGCGGTATTTATAGGGCTTAAGGCGGCTCGTACTACCCGTGAGTTCTACCTCATCAACGAACAACTCACCCAAAACGAAATTATTGAGAAAGTAGCTCAGGCTTATTGGCAGGTATATCAGGGGCAACAAGCCTTGCAAAATATAGAAGAAAACCTCGCCCTAACTGAAAAAACTGCCCAAGTAGTAGAAGGCTCTTTCAAGGCTGGTCTGGCAAAAAAAATAGACCTTGACCGCGTGACTGTAGCGCTGAACAACCTCAAATCGGCCAAGCAACAAGCCTCTAGCGGACTTGACTTAGCTAAGCATGCGCTCAAGTATCTCATGGGTATGCCTATCACCGAGCCTATTTCTCTGCCCAAAGATGCTTTCAAAGCGGATTATCGCTTGGCTTTTGAAAAAGGAGATGCTTCCAACCGTACAGAGATAAAAGTGCTTGAAAAACAAAAGGAACTCCTCACACTAAGTGCCAAAGCTACTCGTGGTGGACTCTATCCGTCCCTCGCCCTACAAGCCTCTTATGGCTACCTAGGCATGGGTCCTAAGGCTCCTATTTTCTATGGAAAGAAAGACAAAGTATATTGGGCTGATTATTCTGCCATTAGCTTAGGACTCAACATTCCTATCTTCACTGGCTTCGGCACCCGTGCCAAAGTACAACAGGCCTTGATAGAGATTGAGGCCATTGATGCTACCCTTAAGGACACACGCTTAGCAATGGACCTAGCTCAGGAGAATGCACAAACCCAATTGGCTAACAACTTACTAACGATACAAACTCAAGAAGAAAACGTAAAGCTCGCCCAAGAAGTGCTCTCCAATACCCAAAATAACTATCAACAGGGACTAGCTTCCCTTACTGACCTATTGGAGTCCGAACGCGCCCTTTCCGATGCTAAAAACAGCTATACCAATGCGCTACTTTCTTACAAATTAGCAGAGATTGGTTTGCTCAAAGCACAAGGAAAATTGGATATCTTAAAGAATTAAAAGGAAACAACGACCCCCATCCCTACACCTTGTGTTTTAGCATCGTAGGTAGGGAAAGCCAACATATGCAGAGAGGAAGCGCCCCGCGCTATCCTCTCTTTTTTGCTTTGTAAGAGCTTGGAGGTATACGGGAAAAGCAAATAGGAGAGCTTGGTGGAGAGGATACCAATACCTGCACCTGCCACCACATCCGATGCCCAGTGCCTATTGTTATAGATACGCAAGAGCCCCACTCCTGTAGCCACTACATAGCCGGTAATACCTACCCATGGCTCGCTGTGCTTGTACTCTTGGTAAAGCATCTCGACTCCTGTAAAGACCGTAGCGGTATGCCCCGAAGGAAACGAATTATGAGCACTATTATCGGGTCTAAGCTGTCTTATGGAGTATTTCAAGGAATTGACAAAAACAGCCGTCATTGCATAAGCTGTCGCCCCTATCAGTACACGCTCTTTGAGGTTGTGGGCGGGTTCCATACCCAAATTGGGCAAAGCAAATACCCCAGCTATGGGCAAATATTGTAAGTGGTCATCTATACGCAGTTTCCCCTTTACATTATCCGTTACATAGCGCTGCAATTTGTGGTCAAATCGTGAATCTATCGACAAAGCGCCTCTGGCGATCAGCGCCGCAGGAATGACCAGCGACCAAGGGCGTATATAGGGGCGACGGATAAGGATAGGGATATGCCCCTGTGGCAATGTATCTCGCATCATTTCTCCATGTACTATAGTATCTTGTACCATCTTATTATGTACTATGGTATCTTGCACCACCTCTTGTGCTTGTATCCCATTGTTAAAAAAAGCCACCATAAGCAGCCATACATATAGTCTCATATTTGTATTTTTGTTTTAAAAAAAATTCCAAACTATTGAATACTCAGTAGTTTGGAATTTCTGTAGGGCAAAGTCGCATAAGCGAGTATGTGAGGCAATTCGCCCTTTCGCCCTTTTATTTGGCAATTCGCCCTATTCTTCTAATCTTATATCCAAGCCCAATCCCTTAAGCTCATGCATAAGTACGTTGAAGGATTCTGGCAAGCCTGGTTCTGGCATAGTATCGCCATGAACAATCGCCTCGTAGGTACGTGCACGACCGATCACGTCGTCGGACTTGACAGTCAAGATTTCGCGCAAGGTGCTTGATGCTCCATAGGCTTCCAATGCCCATACCTCCATCTCTCCAAAACGCTGACCACCGAATTGTGCTTTACCACCCAATGGTTGTTGTGTAATGAGTGAGTAAGGTCCGATAGAACGTGCGTGCATCTTATCATCGATCATGTGACCAAGCTTAATCATATAGATAACCCCTACGGTTGCTTTCTGGTCAAAACGCTCTCCTGTACCTCCGTCATATAGGTAAGTATGTCCAAAGGCTGGTACGCCCGCTTTCTCTGTATACTCAGTGATTTGTTCCAAAGAAGCTCCGTCAAAGATAGGAGTAGCAAACTTCAAGCCGAGCTTCTGTCCTGCCCAACCAAGTACTGTCTCATATATCTGACCGATGTTCATACGTGAAGGTACCCCAAGTGGGTTAAGTACTATATCCACAGGTGTTCCGTCTTCCAAGAATGGCATATCCTCATCACGTACAATACGAGCTACGATACCCTTATTTCCGTGACGTCCTGCCATCTTATCCCCAACCTTGAGCTTACGCTTCTTGGCAATGTATATCTTAGCCAATTTCATAATACCAGCAGGAAGTTCATCCCCTACCGATAGGGTAAATTTCTCACGTCGGAGCATTCCTTGTAGGTCGTTGAGCTTAATCTTATAGTTGTGGATAAGGTCATTGATGAGTTCATTGGTATGATCATCAGTAGTCCAACCTCCTGATACAAGGTGTGTATAGTCTTCTATTTCTTTAAGTCCCTTTTGGGTATGTTTTCTTCCTTTAGGTATGATTTCTTCTCCAAGGTCATTGAATACCCCTTGGGAAGTTTTTCCATTAACCAAGTAGAAGAGTTTTTCAAGCAAGCGGTCTTTAAGCTCCTCTGCTTTAGCTACGAAAGCAGCATCAAGGGCAGCAGCTTCGTCTTTCTCTTTGCTGCGTTTTTGTTTGGTTTTCACCGCACGAGCAAAAAGTTTCTTACCAATAACGACACCTTCAAGTGATGGAGAGGCTTTCAAAGAAGCATCTTTTACGTCTCCTGCCTTATCCCCGAAGATAGCACGAAGCAGTTTTTCTTCTGGAGTTGGGTCACTTTCTCCCTTAGGAGTTACCTTACCAATGAGGATATCCCCTGGTTTGATATTAGCCCCGATACGTACAATACCATTTTCGTCAAGGTCTTTGGTAGCATCTTCCGATACGTTAGGAATATCGTTAGTAAGCTCCTCTACCCCAAGCTTAGTATCACGTACATCAAGGGTATATTCATCTATATGGATAGAGGTGAAAATATCCTCACGAATTACACGCTCGGAGATTACAATCGCATCCTCAAAGTTGTATCCCTTCCATGGCATGAAGGCTACTTTCATATTGCGACCCAAGGCCAATTCTCCATTCTGAGTAGCATATCCCTCACAGAGTACTTGTCCTTTTTTCACCCTATCTCCTTTGCGAACAATCGGTTTTAGGTTGATACAAGTTCCTTGGTTCGTACGGCGGAACTTAATAAGGTCGTATGTGGTCAGTTCACTATCGAAAGATACGAGGATTTCGTCCTCCGTTCTATCATAACGGATAATGATCTTATTAGCATCTACATATTCTACGGTACCTTCTCTTTCGGCATTCATAAGCACACGAGAGTCGGTAGCTACACGTTGTTCCAAACCTGTACCTACGATAGGAGCCTCAGGGCGCAAGAGCGGTACTGCTTGGCGCATCATGTTGGATCCCATCAGCGCACGGTTCGCGTCATCGTGTTCCAAGAATGGAATAAGTGAAGCCGAGATAGAGGCTATCTGGTTCGGTGCCACGTCTATATAATCTACTTCCTCACGAGATATTACAGGGAAGTCTCCATCTTCTTTTACTACCAAGCGCTCATCAAGGATATTTCCTTGGTCATCTACATTGATATTTGCCTGAGGAATCTTAAGACCTTCCTCTTCTTCCGCACTCATATAGATGAGTTCGTTGAGCTTTATCTTTCCATTTTCTACCTTGCGGTAAGGAGTTTCTATGAATCCCATGGAATTAACCTTCGCATATACAGCCAATGAGGAGATAAGCCCGATGTTTGGTCCTTCTGGAGTCTCAATAGGACAAAGACGACCATAGTGTGTATAGTGTACGTCACGTACCTCAAAGCCTGCACGCTCTCTCGATAGACCTCCAGGTCCAAGAGCAGAAAGCCTACGCTTGTGAGTGATTTCAGCAAGCGGATTGGTCTGATCCATGAATTGGGACAACTGACTGGTTCCGAAGAAGGAGTTAATCACTGAAGAAAGTGTCTTAGCATTGATCAAATCCAATGGGGTAAACACCTCATTATCACGTACGTTCATACGCTCACGTATAGTACGCGCCATACGAGAAAGTCCCACGCCAAATTGTGCGGATAGCTGCTCCCCTACTGTACGTACCCTACGATTGGAAAGGTGGTCTATATCATCTACCTCCGCCTTAGAGTTAATAAGCTCTATAAGGTACTTCACAATCGTGATGATATCTTCCTTGGTAAGCACTTGCTTTTCCATAGGAATGTCCAAGGACAATTTCTTGTTCATACGATAGCGTCCTACATCACCCAAGTTATAACGTTGGTCAGAGAAGAAGAGCTTATCTATGATATCACGTGCTGTTTCCTCATCGGGCGGTTCTGCATTACGCAATTGGCGATAAATGTGTTCTACTGCTTCCTTTTCGGAGTTGGTAGGGTCTTTTTGCAAGGTGTTGTGTATGATATTGTAATCCACTGTATGCTCATCTTCCTTGTGTAGGAGAATGGTTTTTACATTGGCCTCTACAATCTGATCTATATGTTCCTTTTCCAAAACCGTATCACGGTCTAGGATAATTTCATTACGCTCTATGGATACCACTTCTCCTGTGTCCTCATCCACGAAGTCCTCATGCCATGTATTGAGTACACGAGCAGCCAAGCGGCGACCCAAATATTTCTTAAGTCCTGTTTTGGAGACTTTTACCTCTTCTGCCAAATCAAATATCTCCAAGATATCCTTATCACGCTCAAAACCAATAGCGCGGAAAAGAGTTGTTACAGGAAGTTTCTTCTTACGGTCTATATAGGCGTACATCACGTTATTGATGTCCGTGGTGAACTCTATCCATGACCCTTTGAAAGGGATAATACGTGCCGAATAGAGCTTTGTCCCATTCGCATGGTAAGACTGTCCAAAGAATACCCCTGGGGAACGATGTAGCTGAGAAACAATCACACGCTCTGCCCCATTGATCACGAAGGTACCACTGGTAGTCATATAAGGGATAGTTCCCAAATATACATCCTGCACTATGGTCTCAAAGTCCTCATGCTCAGGATCTGTACAGAACAATTTTAGGCGCGCCTTCAGCGGTACGCTATAAGTAAGACCACGTTCTATACACTCCTCTACTGAATAGCGAGGCGGATCTATGAAGTAGTCAAGGAACTCAAGGACAAACTGATTCCGTGTGTCGGTAATAGGAAAATTCTCCTTGAAGGTACTGTACAGCCCTTCATTGCTTCGCGCATCCGACTTGGTCTCCATCTGGAAAAAGTCCTGAAACGACTTTACCTGAATATCCAAAAAGTCAGGATAGTCAGGCACATGCTTAGTGGAAGCAAAATTAATTCTGGCAGGTTGGTTCGTAAGCATCTATTATAATATAAATGGTTAATGGAATGGCGCAAAATAGCAGCCATTTAAGTAAATATACACAACATAACAAAGCCCAGCCCTCTAAAAGTTTTCCTTTAGGAGCTGGTTTTCAATAAGTTATTTTGCTATACAATGCATACTTCTTTCAAGGGGGCAAATTTAATAATTTTATTTGTTATTTACCCTTTATACCGAGTTAATCGTTTGTTAAATATAATAAGTAGTTAGTGATTAGCCTCTGGTCATTAGTCACTATTTAAAGATAAGTTTCGTATCTATTTCCATTTCGGGAAACTTCCTTGAGCGAAACACATCTCCCTCGGGGACAGGTGGCAACCCTATATATACATCCTCTTGCAAAACATAGCGATAGAAAGCCTTATTATCTGGATCTACAATCCAATACTCAGGCACACCTGCTTCCTCGTAGATTTCGTATTTATCCTTGAGGTCTTTGCGGGAGTTGGAGGGTGAGAGAATCTCCACCACCAAGTCAGGCGCCCCTATACAGCCACGCCCATCTATTTTCTCCAAATCACACACCACACATAAGTCAGGTTGTACTATGGTATATATTTGGTTATCTGCTGTTCCTTTAGTAGGCAAACGCACATCAAAAGGTGCAGGATATACCCTACAAGTCTTATTTCTAAAAAAAGACATAAGCTCAAAGTTAATTTCATTAAGCACCCGTTGATGTATCTCTCTAGGAGCAGGAGACATCTTAAAGAGCTTACCCCGTAGCAACTCTACCTGCTCTTTGAATCGCCAAAGCAGGTAATCCGCGTACGTATAAGTGCCATTTACATCCAACTGGTTTATATCGGTAATCAGCATAATTATCAGTTTTGAGTTCTGAATTTTAAATTTTGAGTTATTTCACTTTTCACTTATTAGAAACGTACTCCCTCTCCGCTGGCGCGAGCTTGTAGCTAGTGCCTACTATAAGCAGAGCTTGTAAGTCTCTTAACAAACAAAAAAATATTCTTTCAATAGTATACAAGAGAAACAAAATAAGGAGATGAAGAGTAAAAAACGCTTTTCACTCTTCACCCACATACCCAGCTCCAAGTATTCGCTGGCTTTACTTTTCACTTTTCACTTTTCACTTTTCACCTTTCACTTTTCACTTATTTGAAATGTACTCCATTAGTTGTCTCTTATAGCTGTCAAAGGTAAAGATATCATATATTGTGAAGAAATTTCCTTTATCAGCACAAAGGTCATAAAGCTGTTTGCCCATTTCCACTTTGTTGTTGTCAAAATCAAAAACACGAAGTAGTTGTTTTATTTGCGCACAAGTATAGGCAGTATTGCGCTGTTGGTTGATAAAGGCAATACGCTCTTTGTCAAAGGTAAGCTTCCTGTATGAGTTGTAGAAATTAGCAAATACTTCCTCTGGCATCACAGGCACACGTGGGTCTGTTGCTAGGTGACTACCTGCACGATAAGGATCATTCCATATATCATTCCATTCACCTCCATACCACTGTTTATCAACAGGATAAACAGCCAATTCATAGAGTCCATATTCTACAAAATAATCCAATACAGTACGACTGTTCTGATGGGCAACTATGGTAGTGCGGTATATCAAGAACCCATTCAGATAGATAGACATAGGCACCGAACCTGAACGCACATCAAAGAAACGAAACTTACCAGTTGCCCCACTGATCTGCTGATCTCCAAGGGTTACTGTAAAGAAACCTCTGTCGGGAATACGTAAAAACACCTCCGAATAACCATAAGGCGCAGGATCCCATTGGTATTGGTCTGGTGCTGTCCTATATCTCTGTAAGTCAGGGCGTTTATTTCTATTCCCCTCTATACCTATCTCAATACGTACCGAATTAATATCTGAAGCCTTAGCCTCATTGCGTAAAAACTTTCCTATAGTCCCTGCCTCTTGTGCAAAAACCATGGGGCTTAGTAACAGACCTACTAATAAGCTAAATTGTTTCATCTTTTTCTTTGTTTTTAAAAAGGTTACTCACCAAAGATAGCAAGATGTATGCCAAAATGATAAGAGCAAATGCATTTATCTGAAAACAAAGTAGTAACACTAAGCTAAGTAGCAAGAAAATATACTTGAGAGCATTCCTCTTAAGCGAAAAGTCCTTGAACTTAAGGGCAAAAAGGGGCAAATTACTATTGAGCAGATAGCAGCTTACCACTGTGATAAGCAGCGAAACCCATAGGGATAAGGCAGTAATATACTGAGCTTTCTGCACCATATAGCCTACTGAAAGGATAAAAAGTGCATTGGCAGGGGTAGGAAGCCCTACAAAGGAGTCATGCTGACGGGTATCTATATTGAAGCGCGCCAAGCGATACGCCGAAGCAAGAGTTACCAAATACCCCGCAAAAGGAAGAAAGAAATGTACTGCATCCCCGTAAGATGCTGTACTATAACTGATAAGCGAATACATCACCTGCCCCGGCACCAAGCCTGAGGTAACCATATCGGCCAAGGAATCCAATTGCAACCCCAAGGGAGAGGTAACCTTCAGCCAACGTGCTGCAAAGCCATCAAAGAAATCAAAGACAATCCCCAAGAAAAACCAAAGCAAGGCCATATCGAAAGCCTGATCCATCGCATACCTTAGGGCTATGATTCCACAAGAAAGATTCAGCAGTGTGATAAAATTAGGGATGAACTTTTTCATTACTCTACATTTTTAATTCAGATACTCACTTACTCAATTTTACTTTTTATCTTTTATTTTTTTACTTAACAAGGGTTTGCATCCAAGTAATCCACTCTACCATTCCCATTACAGTCAGGAAAGGTGATGGTTCCATCTTCATGATGTTGAATTTCGTTTATGGAAGGAATACCATCGCCATCATGATCATAACGATCTGTTTTTAGCAGATTTATCTCAAATATGATAGGACTATAAGCAGGTATACTGGAGGTACCTGTATAGTAGGCTAGCCCCGAAGGCATGAAAAACACCCCTACACCTCCATCAGTGGGAGCCACTAGCTTACCATTGCTTTGCTCCGCTATTGCGGAAGCTGAGGCCTTTAACATAGCTACCCCTTCACGAAAGCCCATGACAGTACCTCCTTTATAAGCACTCGCTTCTGTTCCCAGCAAGTCCATCCAATTGTTATAGGTAAAGAGATTCCCATCATCATATACCTTACCTTCAAGTGATTTAGCCTTATATAGTATAAAAGAACGGTCTGCTATCGTAGCTTGTTTTCCATTTCCTTCGCGTAATATCACATAATACATGGTATTGGTAACATAGTTCCCATGCTGGTCTAGCACCCTTAGGTTTTTGCGCTTAAGGTCTGTTCTATTCCAGATAGGGGTTTTTCCAGTCCCTTTTACAGAAGCTAAAACTACGTTACCCTCACTATCCAATTCACAATAATGGCTCTTAAGGTAAGCCTGTATAGCCTGATCGTTCTCAGGAATCACCTCCGTCATCTCACGAATCTTCTCTCCATTATCCTCACTTTTCTTACATGAATACAAGCCTAATAAGGCAAACGACATCAATAGAATACTCTTTTTTATCATTAGAAAAATAAATACTTTAATTTGGGTGCAAGTTACGAAAAAATCTCGTATTTTTGCATGAAATTTTTACTTTAATTTTCAGTAGTCAGTAGTCAGTAGTCAGTAGTCAGTAGTCAGCAGTTAGCAATCAGTAACTAATGACCATTATAGGGCTAATGGCAATTAACCTTCAATAATTGACAATTGACAATTGACAATTGATAATTAACAATTAACCATTAAAAAAGTGCGCATCGATAAATATCTTTGGTGTGTTCGTTATTACAAAACACGCAATATGGCCACCGAGGCCTGTAAGAAAGGACATATCCGTATCAATGGAGAAGTAGCCAAAGCCTCCAAAGAGGTTTTCCCTCAGGATAAAATACAGATCCGAAAAGACCAAATCAACTATGAGATTCTGGTCAATGACCTCCCCGAGTCTCGTGTAGGAGCCAAACTTGTTGCCCTTTATTGTACTGACAATACTCCCGAAGAGGCTTTCGAAATAGCTAAAATGCAACAACAAGCCCAAGAATATTACCGCCAAAAAGGGGAAGGTCGCCCTACCAAAAAAGACCGCCGCGAACTTGAAGAATTCCTAAACATTGATAACTAATCACTAACAACTAAATAGATGACAACCATCCTTTCTCCCGAGCAAATCGCTCATAAAATCCGACGTATAGCCTACCAAATCTATGAGGCTAATATACACCAAGAGAAGATTATCCTTGCGGGTATTGAAAGCAACGGATATATCTTTGCTGAAAAGCTACATGAGGAGCTAAGCCATATATGCCCTATCCCCGTGATACTATGCAGAGTCAAGGTGAATAAAACCAATGTATTGGCTCCTGTAACGACCTCTCTCACAGCGGAAGAATATACCAACCAATCCGTAGTCTTAGTAGATGATGTTCTTAGCAGTGGCGCCACCCTTATCTATGGGGTTAAGCACTTCCTTGAGGTGCCTCTCAAGCAACTCAAAACCGCCGTATTGGTCAACCGTAACCATAAGAAATTCCCTATCAAAGCCGATTTCAAAGGACTTTCCCTCTCCACCTCTCTACTAGAACATATTGAGGTGAGCTTTGAGGGTGAACCCCATGCCTATTTACAATAAGTTATGCTGATTTCTTTATTGATTATTTTCATCTTTTTCAATACCCTCCTCAAGCTCAGCTTCTGGAGGCTGTGGCAGATAGCCCTATGGGCAGGCGTATTAGCTGCCTTTCTGTGGTTCAGTTATGATTTTGCCTCCGAGCAATCCCAAACGACCCTCAGCCAGTGGCTCGCCTCCCCCAAGATACTAAGCGATATGGCTGTGCTAGTTACTATCGAATCAGGTATTGGACTATTGTTCTCCTTTGTGGCTCTAAGGGATTACTACCAAAACCGATGCAGCAAGCCCCAACGTGTCCTCTTGGCTTTCCCTGGTCTGCTGCTCTTCCCTTGTCTTATATATGTATTGGCACAAGCCTTCTTTTTCTTCTCAGGAGCCGACTTCGCCAAAACCACCCTATGGGGTACCTTAGCTCTTGTAGTCCTAGTACTTTTAGGCACCAAGGGTATCGCCGCCCTACTGCCCGAAAAGGATTTACGTCTGGAAGTACATCTGCTTATCAATGTGCTCATCATACTCTTAGGACTTACTGCTACCGCAAGTGCACAGATTGTCTATGTTCCCAAGAGCGACCCCATTGACTTTGTTCTATTGGGCAAGGTATTCCTTTTCTTCCTCTCTCTCTTTGTCTTAGGCTTCGCCGCCAGCAAAGGCTATTGGTATCTCAAAGGAAAAAGAAATCATTAGTAGTTAGTGGTTAGTGATTAGTCAAAGTTTGTACTATTCACTATTCATTCTTCACTTTTCACTTTTCACTATCTCCTTACTAGCACAATACAGAATACACCCACCACAATAATCACCTTCAGCAGGTTTCGCAGAAAAGCATAATGTACCTCTGTTTTGCTCCGCCATAGAATAGGCGTAAAGACAGCCAACAACATAATTGCAGCCAAGATAAAATAGTACTTCATCGCTCCCGTATCAGGAAAAGAGGTAAGGAAATACACACAGATAAGCGTTAGTCCTACCAGCAAACTAATCAGTTGCTTAGAGCTTCGCTCTCCATAATCAGTAGCTATGGTGTGGTAACCTAAGGCAAAATCTCCCTTGATATTCTCAAGGTCTTTCACAAAGTCCTTCGCCAAGAGTAAATAGTAGAGAAAGGCTGCATGGACAAAGATGACCTTCTGAAAATTATGATAATAGACAAATATAGCAAAGAAAGGAATAATGGAGAGTATCCCTGAGATGATATTGCCCACCAATACGATTTTCTTAAGCCTATGCGAGTAGAACCACATCATAAATATGTACACCGAAAAGAACACCACCGCCTTGAAGGACACATAGCTGGCAACAATTATGGAAAGAAAATTTAGTACAAAGTAAAGGGTAAGTTTCGTATTCTGTCCCACCAAGCGCTCAATCATTGCTCGTGTAGGCTTATTGATCATATCCTTTTCCTTATCGTAGAAAGCATTGATGATATAGCCCCCTGCCACCGCCAATGCCCCAGAGAGCACTATGGCAAAGAGACGCCCATCGAGCAACACCTCTTTTACAGAAGTCCTCGAGAGGATAAAGATAGCCGTTAGGTATTGAGCCACACATAGCATAAGGATATTATACCCCCGCACCACGGAGAAAAGCCCTAATATTTTTTTCTTTTCCACCTGCCACATAGCATAGGTCGTTTTATTTCCTGCAAAAATACACATTTTTACTAAGAAAAACAAAACTTCTTTGTTTTGAGTTCTAAGTTAGCTCATTGACAAATTAGCTCATTACCCTACCAAACGATCACTTTATCTACAATCGCTTGTTGTTCCGAAGCTGTCCTTCGCAGATAAATACGGGTAGTCTCAATGCTTTCATGTCCCATAAGGTCAGCCAATAGAGAAATATCATTGAAAGCTTCTAAGAAATTCTTAGCGTATCTATGACGAAATGAATGAGGATAAACTACCTTAGTATTGATCCCATATTTCTCAGCAAAATATTTGAGTTTCTGCGCAATACCTCGTGTAGTGATACGTTCCCCTTGCTGATTAAGAAAAATATAACCCGACGTTTTCTGTTGCTTTTCAAGCCATTCTATCGCCTCTTCCCTCAACTGTTGAGGAATAAATAACCGTCTTACCTTCCCCCCTTTGGTATAGAGATCTAAATAACCAATAGTCACATGCTCAGCTTTTATCTGTATAAGTTCACTCACCCGCGCCCCTGTAGCAGCTAAAAAACGTACCACAAAATACCACATCAAAGACGCTTCTTGGCGCAGTTGTTCCTTCAGAAAGAGATAATCCGCTTGACTAATCACATTTTCAAGATAAGTCCGCTGCTGCACTTTCACTGATTTTAAACGTAATCTCTCCTTGCCAATATGCTCTAAAAATTTATTGAGCGCCTGAATACGCAAATTCACTGTTTTAGGCTTAAAGTGTTCTATAAGATACGTTTTGTAGAGCAATAAATTATTCTTATTTAACACCTTATACCTGCTATAAAAATCCTTTACAGCATACAGATAGGCAGTAATTGTATTCTCTGCCATTTGACGCTCCTTAAGAGCCTCCTCGAATGTAGTGATCATATCGCTTTATTTTTATATTTAGAGATAATATAAAAATGATAGTCAATATTTCCTAAGTTTCCTATTATGAGAAGTTCACCTTATCAGGCGAGGTAAAATGTATTGATGAGGAAATACCTTTTGAAATACCTAACGGGTGGGAGTGG
>ERZ773008.1275-NODE-1275-length-17959-cov-3.778932_pt1 | contig 17959 bp, 17 predicted proteins | sample MGYA00580664_ERZ773008 | MGnify/ENA primary metagenome ERZ773008 (study PRJEB29015, sample SAMEA2738016) | human oral metagenome | biome: human oral; feature: human-associated habitat; material: dental | place: China | collected 2048 ... | reverse complement strand
GACCCTGGCCCTGTCGATCTACAACTACGACTGCGCCGTCGCGCAAATCCACGGCGTCTACGTGCTGGCCGAAAACGCCGCCGGCATGGTCATCGTGGACATGCACGCCGCGCACGAACGCATCGTTTACGAGCGCATGAAAGCGCAACTGGCCGCCTCGCGCGTGCAAAGCCAGCCGCTGCTGATTCCCGCCACCTTCGCCGCCACCTTGCAAGAAGCCGCCGCTGCGGAAGAGCACGCCGCCACGCTCGCCCTGCTGGGCATGGAAATCACGCCCTTCTCGCCCAAAACCCTGGCCGTGCGCGCCGTGCCCGCCCCGCTGGCCGCAGGCAACCCCGTGGCGCTGGCGCGCGCCGTGCTGGCCGAACTCATCCAGCACGGCCCCCTGCCCGAAGGCAGCGCCGTGCTGCAACGCGCCCACCACGAAATCCTGGCCACCATGGCCTGCCACGGCGCCATCCGCGCCAACCGCCGCCTCACCCTGCCGGAAATGAACGCCCTGCTGCGCCAGATGGAAGCCACCGACCGCGCCGACCAATGCAACCACGGCCGCCCCACCTGGCGGCAACTCTCCATGAAAGAGCTGGACGCGCTCTTTCTGCGCGGGCGCTAGAAAGCTGTTCGCCGCCTGGCCGTAAAGGGCGATGGGCCGGATGAGCCGAGAGGGCCGCAAAGCGGCAGACCCTGCGCCCAGCCGTATCAGAAACAAGAGCGGATTTAAGGGTCTGAAATGCCGCCCTGCGCCCGTTTCACTAGGACGTCTTGCTATGGATCAAGGAGCAAATCCAAGCTCTCCTTTCCTTCTCTTCTACGCCGTGCGGGCCATTCGCATTCCCCCTGCCTGCGCGGGCACGGGAATCCTCAGAAACGGCGGGTTCAACGAACAGGCTGGCCCGCTCGCGCCTTGCCGCCGCCCTGCCCTCTTGCGCAGAGAAAACGGCGCGGAGCGAAAGCCGGGCGGCCCTGGCTGGCTCCGCCGCCATGCCTTCGCGCGCCTTGCAGATCCGCCATGAGAAGGCAGAGCGGCATCAAAATCAGGAGCGGATTCAAGGGCTGAAAATGCCGCTCGGCGCAGGTTCCACCAAGACCATGCGCTATGAAAACAGAAGCGAAATAACGCCCTTGCGCCTTGTCTTCTGCTCATGCCTTGCGCATTCCAAATGCCTGCATTCCGGCTCGCAGCCCCTTGCGGCCCGCTTGCAGGCGCGGGCGGCGGGCGGGCCGTCAGCGGCTGAGCGACTTCATGGCGCGCTGCGCTTCGCGCTTGCCTTCGCGTTCCTTGATGGTGTCGCGCTTGTCATGCTCGGCCTTGCCCTTGGCCAGTGCAATTTCGCACTTCACGCGGCCATTTTTCCAGTGCAGGTTCAGCGGAATGAGCGTGTAGCCCCTTTGCTCCACCTTGCCGATCAGGCGGCGGATTTCGTCGCGGTGCATGAGCAGCTTTTTGGTGCGCGCCGCCTCGGGGCGCACATGCGTGCTGGCGGTGCCCAGCGGGTTGATCTGGCAGCCAATGACAAACAACTCCCCGCCGCGAATGACCACGTAGCCGTCGGTCAGCTGCGCCTTGCCCGCGCGCAGCGCCTTCACTTCCCAGCCTTGCAGCACCATGCCCGCTTCGTGGCGCTCTTCAAAAAAGTAATTGAAGGCGGCCTTTTTATTGCTGGCAATGACGGGGTTGGGCGTTTTGGAAGCGGTTTTTTTCTTGGCGGCCATGCGTGAAGAAAGGCTGAATGGAAGGCGGGAGGGGAGGCAGGAAAAAGGCTGAAACCCTGCGGGTTTCTAGAATTTGCGGCTTGACGCCCAGGCCAGCCGAAGGCCAGGCGCGCGAAAAACGCAAGATTTTCCATGAAAACCGTCCGCAAATCCGTTCTTATCTGGTATAGCGCCCACGAGATGTTCGAGCTGGTGCGGGACGTGGCCCGCTACCCTGAATTTCTGCCCTGGTGCAGCCTGGGCCGCGTCATCGGACAAGACGCGGACGGCAAGGGCATGACCGCCGAAGTCGGCATCGCCTTCAAGGGCCTGAAACAAAGCTTTGTCACCTACAACACGCACATTGCGGACCGCGAGCTGCGCATCCAGCTGGTCAAAGGCCCCTTTTCCACGCTCAATGGCCTGTGGACTTTCACCCCCGTGGGGCAGGCGGGCGAGCGCGCCTGCCGCGTGACGCTGGCGCTGGACTACGGCTTTGACAGCAAAGCGCTTTCGGCGCTGGTCGGCCCCGTGTTCGACAAGATCGCCGCCACGATGGTGGACGCCTTCATCCAGCGCGCCGAGCAGGTGTACGGCCAGCCATGACGAACGCCGCGCCGCCCTCATCCGCCTCACCCGCCGCCAGCCCCCCTTCATGCGGCGGCGCCAGCGGCCTCATTGGCGTCACCGTCGCCTGGGCCAGCGCCGCGCGCCAGGTGCAGCTGGCCCGCCTGCAACTGCCCGCAGACGCCACCCTGGCGCAGGCCGTGCAGGCCAGCGGCCTGCTGCAAGGGCTGCCTGAAAACGCGCGCGCCGCGCTGGCCTACGGCATCTGGGGCCGCCCCTGCACGCCCGGCGCGGCCTTGCAAGACGGCGATCGCGTGGAAATCTGGCGGCCCCTGCGCGTCGATCCCAAACGGGCGCGCCGCGAGCGCTTTGCCAGCCAGGGCGCGCGCACAGCAGGCTTGTTCGCCCGCCGCAGACCCGGCGGCAAAGCCGGGTATTGAGAGCCTGTTGGCAATCCGGCGTCCGGCGCGCCGCTTATCCCCGCGCGATTTCGCACGATTCCGCCCGGCTCGTTCCACTTGCTCCATTTGTCCCCATCGCCCAGGCCCAAGCCTGTGGAAAAGCCGTGGGCAAACCGGTATGGCGCGCGCAAGTGCTTGCGCGGCAAAGCAGCGCATGATTTGCCTGAAAAATGGGCGGGGCGCACCAGCCAGGCGCGGCGGTTTTGCACACGCGCCGGGCGCAAAGCTGTGGGCAAGCCGTGGACAAGCCGGTACGGCGCGCGCAAGTGACTGAAAGCCAAGGATTCGCCGCTGCTGCCTTCTTTTTTGGCAGCGCCGCGCTCGCGGCCCCAGGCGCGCAAACCTGTTCAAAGCAAACCGGCTTTTTCACACCCTGCGGGCGCAAAGCTGTGGAAAAGCCGGGGGCAAACGTGTATGCCGCGCGCAAGTGCCTGACGGACAAGGAAATGGCCGCCGTGCCTCGTTTTTCAGCACCTTTTGCCACTGGCGGCCCGCCGTCATCCGTTCACCAAGCGGAAAAGACGGACGAGGCGGCAAACCCTGCGCAAACATTATTAAAAATGCTACTCTGCGCCTATCCGAAAGTGGCAACGTATAAAGAAAGAGACGGCTATCGCTGCCAATAGTCATCTCGGGTTATTTCGAATCCTTCCCAAAACCGCCGCACCAGCGAATGCTGTCTGCGGTGGCTCCTCAAGCAATCCAACGGAATTCCCGCGAGGAAAAAGCTTTTTTCTTGCGGTGATGGCGAGGTTCATGGAACTTCTTGGAGACTGATTGGAAATAAGGGAAGGCTAGCTTTATCGTGTGCGGACTGCTTATTTCAGACCTTTTTCTTCCAACCAGCTTTCCAACACATCAGCGATTTCCATGTTATTTGCTTCGATAAAGGCGAAATGACTTTTGCCGCGTATGCCGATGTCAGGCAACTGCACAACGCTCGCGTCGCCGCCGTGGCGATTTACGCAGTCGGCAAAGGCTTGCGCCATACGGATGCGTTCAATCCGCCGCTGCGATGCCCAATGCGGGTTGTCTGCCGAAATGTAATCACCGTAATAGATGATGATGGGCATTTGGGTCAGCAGAGCGAAACGTTCAGCACTGATAGGCTGCGAGAGTGAAATGTTGGCGGCGTCGTTAGCGGGTGTGGCAACGCTCGGCATTTCGTTTTCGGGGAAAATAAACTCGGTGCCGGGTTCGTAGGAAACCACGGCTTTCACTTTTTCAGGATTTTTCAGCACGGTCTGCTAACCGGGGCCGTCGCCTTGTGAGTGGGCAATCAACACGCCTTCGCCAATGCGGTCGAACACGGCGGCAACGGCATCGGATACCACGCCCAAATCATACGCACCGGTGTTGGGCGTGATTTGGCGCAAAAAATGGTTCAGGCTGGCGGCATCTTTGAGAAACTGACCGTCTGCAAACAGATTCGGGAAGATGCCCATGCGGAAGTTTTCAAACCAGAATTGATCGTTAGGCAACACGGGGGCAGCAGGGTGATGGCTCCGTTGTAAGCCCGAGTAAGGACAGGTAATGGCTTCGGCAGAGCGGGAGCAAATTCAGGGAGTATGAAATGCCGTTTTGCGCACTTTCCACTAGGGCTTGTTGAAAATCACCTCTTATGGCTGCAATCCCGCCATGGAAAGATGAGTATCAAACGACAAGCAGTGAGCGCTAATGACCCCGCACTGCCTGGGCACGCCTAGCGATGCAGTGCCAAGAGGCGCGAATAAGCGCTTGATTTGCAGAGGCCGTGCCGTGGATCGTGTGCACAGGCAGCCCCTGGCGCGATTGGCCTGAAGAATTTGGCAAATGCAACACCGTCTTCAAGCGCTTTCGCGACGGGGGCAAGGCAAAAACTCTTTGATGCCGTCAGCGACCAGCCGGATATGCAATACGCCATGGCCGATGCCACGACCGTGAAAGTGCACCGTCACAGCCCGGGCGCGGGACTCAAAGCCAGGCCATAGGCCACTCACCCGGCAGGATACGGGCCTTGTGCGATGCGCCGGCAATCTGCTCAAGTTCGCTCTGATGCCATGCCAGCGGCATGCCAGCGAAGGAGACCAAGAACTGATGCGGAACCAAAAGTTTGGGGCGCTGCTGGCAGACAAAGCGTTTGATGTTCAATGGCTGATAGAGCCATTGCAAGCGCAAGGCGTGCCAATCTTGATCTCGCAAAGACCCAATCGACGCCGGCCTTTGCTCATTGTTTTGGCTCCTTTTGGGATTTTCCTTTTGGCTTCCCTTTCTGGCCGTTCTCTTGCCGCCCGGGCCTGGCAGCCCCGGGCGCTGGCTTTCAGAACCAGTTCATGATTTGAACGTGAGGAGCGAAAGAGCGGATCGGGATGAGTCGCAACGCCGCAAGCCGCGCCCGAGGCCGCGCTTTTCGCTCCCACGATGCGAGCAGGCTCTCAGGCCAGTTTGGCGGCCACCCAGCCTTGCACGCTTTGCAGGGCCTGGGGCAGCGCGGCGGCGTTCGTGCCGCCAGCCATGGCCATGTCGGGCTTGCCGCCGCCTTTGCCGCCCACTTGTTGGTCAACGAAGTTGACAAGTTCACCTGCCCTGATTTTACCCACGCTGTCTTTGGTTACGCCGGCGGCGGTCGCCCTCGGCCACGTCGGGCCGCGGCTGGGTGTTGCGAAAGTACACCTCGTTAACGATAGCCAGCAGCGGAATCTCGAACAAGATGGTGTGCAGCCACGGCCCGCGGATAGTGATGTCGATCTCGCCATTGGGCAACGGAGCCAGACTCATGTATTTTTCGTTGAGCTTGAACAGGCCCAGAAAATCCACAAAGTCGCTCTTGATGAAGCGCAGCGTGAACAGGTGGCGGATTTCGTCCACGCACGGTGCCAGCTGCACGCCCCCTTGTCAGCAACACAGACACAGTCGCAGCATGAGCTTTAGGGTGCCTGCTCCCCCATGCTGGAAGCAGCGGCACAGACGGCCAAAGCCAAGATCACGCCCCTACCGCAAGGACCTATACAGTCTCTTCAAACCCCCATCTCGGCCAACCATTGCGGCACACTGCGCGGCTGCAAGCCCAGCAGCTGTTGGGCGCTGGTTTCAGGCGCAAGCACATCGCACGGCACCTGTGCCAGCGTTTGATAAAACATCACCACGCCTGCGGCGGCAGCCTCACCCAGCAACGGCGCCAGCACATCGCCAAAGGCAGTGGGTGCTACGCTGGCAAAGGCCACGGACCGCCCCAAATGCTGCGCAAAACCCGCGGCCAGATCAGGCCCTGTCACACCCGGCAGCTGCCCCACACCCACCACACCAGTGATGGATGAATCAAGCAACAAATGCGCAGCCGCGTCAGCCACATCCTGATGCGAACACCACGACACGGCGTAGTCAGCCCGCAAGGGGTATCGCAGTACGCCATCAGCTCGCACCGCATCCAACACCACGGGCAACAGCAGATTCTCAAGAAAAACACGCGGTGCCACCACTGCCAACGAAACGCCCGTGGCTTGCACTCCACGAATCAGCATCGCCACCGCACCATCGTCGGGCGCTTGCAAAGGCGTTCCGGGCGCATCCACCACCGCTCCGCTGGTAGAGATCACTACACGCCGGGGCCGGGCGCGCTCAATCGCTTGCGCAATGTGCTGTGCATATTGCAGGCGCACAGATTCATCTGCCAGAGGCAGGTGAATGAACACACCATCCGCTCCCTGATACGCCGCCGCTAAAGAATCCACCGAGGCCATATCCACCGCCACGGCAGATACGCCAGCGGCTGCCTGCATGACCGAAGGATGGCGCACCACCCCTACCACTTGTTGACCTGAGTGAGCCAAACGCGCCAACAGCGGCGCACCCTGTGCGCCCGTGGCGCCGTGAATAATGAAAGCCATCGTCTTCCTCCTTGATCCATTAACACGATTGCGACCTGCCGCAACCCAACCGATGATGTAGGCTGCGTCTCGGTTACGTCAAATGCACTATTGAAGAAAGATTGAAAAATGGCCAGATGGCGCACCCACTTACCCGCTTGCGGGATCGATCGCTTCTTGAAATTGCTCGATGGCCCTTGGGCCACCCTCATCGTGCGCGAGCTACTCAACGGCCCACAACGCTTCTCGCAACTGCGTGCAGCGCTGCCCGGCATCAGCGCCCACACCCTCACACATCGGCTCAAGCGTTTCGAACGCCACGGCCTCGTCACCCGCACCGCCTTTGCCGAAACCCCGCCACGCGTGCTCTATGCCCTCACCCCGCTGGGCGCAGAACTGCGACCAGTGCTTGAATCCATGCGCCGCTGGGGCGATTCGGTGCCCGATGCCTTGCTGGGTGATGATGAAGAAAATACAGTCAACGATACGGCGGATGAATGGGCAGACACACAGTAAAAACGTGCTCCTATTACGCATCAAGCCTACGAACCCATCCCGCTTACACTTGGTTTCATGCCGTATCATCCTGATCAACACGCCCCACAGATTCGGAGCAACAGATGGCCAAATTTCTGAACACCAGCGCAACTACTTATTACCTTGAAGAGTTGATAAAAAATGCTCGCGAACGCCTGTTTCTCATCAGCCCTTATCTGAAATTGAGCGATCGAATCAAGGAGCTACTTGAAGACAAAAACCGCATGAAAATCGACATTCGGGTTGTGTATGGCAAAAGTGAACTCAAGCCCGCCGAAGTAACTTGGCTGAAATCACTGAATTACGTACGCACCAGCTCTTGCCACAACCTGCATGCCAAGTGCTATATCAACGAGGAAAGCTGCATCATCACCAGCCTGAATCTCTACGAATTCAGCCAAGTCAACAATAACGAAATGGGCGTGCTGCTCAACCGCCATGAAGATGGCTCTGTTTATCAAGATGCTTACGAAGAGGCGCAGCGCATCATCCGCATCAGCGAAGAAGTCAAGATGTCACTGGATGTCATCCATAACGAGGAAAACAGCGAAGACGCCACCGTTGAACAGGGCGAAGACACCCACGAAGATGACAAAACACAAAGCGGCTTTCTTTCCGTTAAACAACTGGCTGAAAAATTGGAAATGGACCGCGTGGAATGCAACAAGTGGCTTTGCAACCACGACTTGCAAGAACTCAAGGGCAATAAATATTTCCTCACAGAAAAAGGCAAAGCTGCCGGTGCAATTCTTAAAAAAGGAAAGTTCGGCTGGTTCATCCTCTGGCCTGAAACCTTGGCTCTAACTGCAAATTAACGTACCGCCCTAGGCATTAACTTCATCCTCACTGCCCTGAGCAGATACAAAGAGAAAAGGCAGAGCGCCTGTTGCACCCTGCCTTTTGTTTGAATTGAACCACCGGTGTCGATAGCTGCTCGCCTCAGCCCAGCTGCTCGGCTATCCAGCCTTGCACGCTGTGTAGTGCGGCGAGCAGTTTGCTGGCATCGGTGCCGCCGGCCATGGCCATGTCGGGTTTGCCGCCACCTTTGCCGCCCACTTGTTGGGCAACGAAGTTGACGAGCTCACCCGCCTTGACTTGGCCCACGGCGTCTTTGGTCACACCGGCGGCCAGTTGCACCTTGTCGCCATCCACAGCAGCAAGCACGATGGCAGCGGTTTTGAGTTTGTCTTTGAGTTTGTCGAGCGTGTCGCGCAAGGTTTTGGCATCGGCCCCTTCAAGCTTGGCCGCCAACACTTTGAGGCCCTTCACGTCGATGGCTTGCGCCACCAACTCATCGCCTTGGCTAGAGGCGAGCTTACCTTTGAGCGCAGCGATTTCTTTTTCGAGCGCCTTGGCATGTTCCAGCTGTTGCTCCAGCTTGGCTTGCAGCTCGTGCACGGGGGCTTTGAGGGCACGCGCAGCTTGTGCCACGGTGCTTTCAAGCTGCTGCACATAGGCCAGGGCCTTGGCGCCGGTGATGGCTTCCACACGGCGCACGCCAGCGGCCACGCTGCCTTCGGCCACGAGTTTGAACAGGCCGATTTCACCCGCGCGTTGCACATGGGTGCCACCGCACAGCTCGCGGCTACTGCCAATGTCAACCACGCGCACGGTGTCGCCGTATTTTTCGCCGAACAGCATCATGGCGCCGGTAGCTTTGGCACTTTCAATATCCATTTCGCGGATGACGGTGGGCGCATCGGCCACGATTTCTGCGTTGACCAGTTGTTCCACGCGGTGCAGTTGCTCTTGTGTAATGGGAGCGTTCTGCACAAAGTCGAAGCGGGTTTTGTCTTCATCAACCAGCGAGCCTTTTTGTTGCACGTGGCTGCCCAAGGTTTCGCGCAGGGCCTTGTGCATGAGGTGGGTGACGCTGTGGTTGCGGGCGGTTGCGGTGCGCAGGTCGGCATCAACCGTGGCGTATACAGCGTCGCCTACCTGGAGCGTGCCTTGCACAAGCACGCCGTGCTGGCCGAAAACATCGGCCTTGATTTTTTGCGTATCGTGCACGTTAAACAACGCACCGCTGGCAGCAGTGATTTGCCCGCGGTCGCCCACTTGGCCGCCGCTTTCGGCGTAGAAGGGGGTCACGCTCAGCACCACCACGCCGTTTTGCCCGGCTTGCAGTTGTTGCACAGGCGCGCCGTCGGCATACAGTGCCAGCACAGTGGCGTCTTCCGTCAGGCTGGTGTAGCCGGTAAAGCGGCTGGGTGCGCCGTCGTAGGCCAATGCCTTATCCATCTTGAACTTGCCTGCGGCACGGGCCGTGTCTTTCTGGTGCTGCATGGCGGCATCGAAGCCTGCCTCGTCCACCGTCACGCCGCGCTCGCGGCACACATCTTGCGTGAGGTCGAGCGGGAAGCCGTAGGTGTCGTGCAGTTTGAAGGCCACATCGCCAGGCAGTGTTTGCACGCCGCCAGCCAGCGCCGTGTCCAGAATCTCCATGCCGTGGGCCAGCGTTTCGAAAAAGCGCTCTTCCTCGGTTTTGAGCGTTTCGGTGATACGCGCTTCCTGCTCGGCCAAGCGCGGGTAGGCCGCGCCCATTTGCTGCACCAGGTCGCGCACCAGTTTGTGAAAGAAAGGTTTTTTCTGCCCCAGTTTGTAGCCGTGGCGGATGGCGCGGCGGATGATGCGGCGCTGCACGTAGCCGCGGCCTTCGTTGGAGGGAATCACGCCGTCGCTGACCAGGAAGGCGGTGGCGCGGATGTGGTCGGCAATCACTTTGAGCGAGGGGTTGTCCAGATCGGTGCAACCGGTTTCGCGCGCGGCGGCTTGAATCAGTTTTTGGAACAAGTCAATTTCGTAATTGCTGTGCACGCCCTGCAAAATGGCGGCTACGCGCTCCAGCCCCATGCCAGTATCAACGCAGGGCGCGGGCAGTCGGGTAACGCTGCCGTCTTCATGCATTTCGAACTGCATGAACACGTGGTTCCAGATTTCGATGAAACGGTCGCCGTCCTCATCGGGGCTGCCGGGCGGGCCGCCAGGGATGTGGGGGCCGTGGTCGTAGAAGATTTCGCTGCTGGGGCCGCAAGGGCCGGTGTCGGCCATCATCCAGAAGTTGTCGCTCTTGTATTTGCCGCCCTTGTTGTCGCCAATGCGAATCACGCGCTCGGGCGGCAGGCCGATGACTTTCGTCCAGATGTCATACGCCTCGTCGTCTTCGTGATAGACGGTGGCCAGCAGGCGCTCGGGCGGCAGCTTGTAGACCTGCGTGAGCAGCTCCCAGCCCCATTGCAGGCTTTCTTTCTTGAAATAGTCGCCAAAGCTCCAGTTGCCCAGCATCTCGAAAAAAGTGTGGTGGCGCGCGGTGTAGCCCACGTTTTCCAGATCGTTGTGCTTGCCGCCCGCGCGCAGGCAGGCTTGCACGCTGGTGGCGCGGTTGTAGGGGCGCTTGTCGGCGCCCAGAAACACATCCTTGAACTGCACCATGCCGCTGTTGGTGAACATGAGCGTGGGGTCATTGGCAGGCACCAGCGGCGAAGAAGGCACGATGGTGTGCCCGCGCGCGGCGAAAAAGTCGAGAAAAGTCTGGCGAATTTGCGCCACGGACATGTGGGGGACTGAATGGGTCGTCATGGTTGTTGTGAAGGAAAAGAATCAGGGCGCAGCAAATCCACTTGCACGCCCCTGAACTGGAGGAAATCGGCGTCAAACGTGCCCACGGCGGCTTCGTGCTCAATGGCCAGCGCGGCCAGGTGGGCGTCATTGGTCAGGTTGCCGCCCGCGCCGCATTGCAGCAAGAGCTTGAAAAACAAATCGGCATGGCGGGCGCCCGGCTGCGCCAGCACGGCATGCGGATGCGCCAGCCACTCGTCCACCACGCCTGTGGCCTCGGCCACCGACAAAGGCGCGGGCATCACGCGCGGATGCGTGGCAATGCGCACAAAGCCAATCAGCGCATTCCAGGCAAAGGCCACGGCCTGGCTGGCAAACGCCTGCTCCAGCCAGACCGTGGCCGCCGCATGCTGGGGGCTGCTGGCATTGACGCTGTAAACCAGCACATTGGTATCAGGCAGCTTCACGGCGCGGTCTCAATCTGCGGCGGCTTTGCTTGCGGCATCTGCGCTGGCGGCGGGCTGCTGCGCCGCATGCCTGGAGCGGCCAGAACGGCGCGGCGGCTGTTTTCGCTGCGCTTGCCACTCGGCATTGAGCCGGGCGTCCAGCGCCAAAAATGCCTGCACGTCCAGCTCGCCTGCCAGCTTGCCTGGCTGCCCGGCGTCTGGCTGCTGCGGCAGTCCCATATGGAACGTGCGCTGCACAAAACGCGGCACGGGCCGCGCGGGCGCTTCAGCCGTCATGGGCACGATGCGGGCCACGGGCTTGTTGTGCCGGGTGATGATGACTTCTTCGCCCCGCTCGGCGCGGGCGACGTATTCGGACAAACGGGTCTTGGCCTCAAACAAGCCCACAGTGGCCGCGCTCGCGGCCGGCATGGCGGCAGTCATGTGTGGTCTCCTTGCGAAAAAACAGGCCAGGCGCACGGCCTAGCCCAACTGGTTGAATCAGCCAGATTCTAGGCGGCATCGGTGCGGCCCGCCGCAAACCAGCGCATTAAAAAGAGGAGCGGATTCAAGGCGCATTGAAACGGCATTGGCGCACATTCCGCCAAGACACCATGCTATTGATAAAGAAGCGGAAAAAGCCTTTTTCTGCTTTCCTGGTGCCTGAACCTTGGGGCAGACCATCAGTCAAGACACGTCCAGCTTTGCTTTCAGGAGCTAAAGATGGCCCTGGAAAATGTTCATAGCCCGACGACGAGCCAGGTGCGATCAGCTGCTTGAGCGCGGCTGGCTGTATTTCGACCAGCCCCGGGCGCGCAGCTCGCAGGCGGGGCAGTGGCCGCAGCCCCAGCCCCAGGGGTGGCGATGGGTGCGGTCGCCCAGGTAGCAGGTGTGGGTGTGTTCGGCGATCAGGCGCACCAGGTCTGCGCCGCCGCCTGCGGGGTCGGCCTGCTGGCCCAAATCGTGTGCGAGCTGCCAGGTGGCGGCCTTGTCCAGCCACATGAGCGGGGTGTCGATGACGTAGCGGCGGTCCATTCCGAGGGTGAGCGCCACTTGCAGGGCTTTCATGGTGTCGTCGCGGCAATCGGGGTAGCCAGAAAAATCGGTTTCACACACGCCGGTGACGATGACGCTCAGGCCGCGCCGCCAGGCCAGCGCCGCCGCCAGGGTGAGAAACAGCAAATTGCGGCCAGGCACAAAGGTGTTGGGCATGCCGCCGGCTTGTGTTTCGATGGCGATGTCGCGCGTCATGGCGGTATCGCTGACCTGGCCGAGCACGGGCAAATCGAGCACGTGGTCCTCTCCCAGCCGCCCGCTCCAGGCCGCAAAGCGCTGGCGCAGCGCAGCAAGCACGGCCAGCCGCTGCGTCAGCTCCACGCGATGGCGCTGGCCGTAGTCAAAGCCGATGGTTTCCACGCGCTCGTAGCGCGTGAGGGCGTAGGCCAGGCAGGTGGTGGAGTCCTGCCCGCCGGAAAACAAAACGAGGGCGTTGCGGTGTGCTTCAGACATGGCGGTGAAAGGGACAACAAAGATAAAGGGGCGGCCAGATCGCTGGCTTTGGCCATGCTGGAGGTCTGGCGCTGGCTGGGCTTGCGGCCTCGGGCCTGAAGCGGACACGGCCTTCTTGCCCGCCATGGCCGCGCGGACTGACAGCCCGCCTTAACCGGAACCTGTTCAGCATCTGGCCGCAAAGTCTGACCGCCAGGGGCGGCGCATCAGGATGGAGCAGCAAGGCGCAAACGGAGCTTGTGCTCCACACACAGCTCACTTGCATTCAATTTGCAGCCCAGCGAGGGCTTGCAAGGCCGCAGACCGCCCGAGTTTGCGCTTCTGGCGTCTGCGAACGGGGTGTGAACAGGTTATCTGGAGGATCAAGAAGCGGACAACTTGGCCCGCACGGGCATTTCACCCTTGGCGGCAAGCGGCAGCCAGCTTCTGGCAAGCACCATGAAACATCAGAAACAGGAGCGAATTCAGAGGTATCGAAAAGCTGCCCCGCGCTGGTTTTACTAGGACCTCATGCTATGAAAAGCGGAGCTAAATGAGGCGCTGAACCTAAACCCGGCGCATGAAGGCTGGGCTGCGAGCAGGCTCTCACGCGCGGGCCGCGCCGCTCGCTGGCTTGTCCGCGCTGGCGCACAGCGCGTCGGCGCGGGCCTGCGCGGCGGCAAAGTCCAGCGCGCCGCTGTAGATGGCGCGGCCGCAGATGACGCCTTCAATGCCTTCGCCCTGCACGGCGCAGAGCTGTTCGATGTCGCTCATCGAAGACAGGCCGCCGGAGGCGATGACGGGGATGGAAAGCGCCTGCGCCAGGCGCACGGTGGCCTCGATGTTGATGCCGGTGAGCATGCCGTCGCGGCCTATGTCGGTGTAGATGATGCTTTGCACACCCCAGTCCTGGAACTTGCGCGCCAGATCGGTCACTTCGTGGTGCGTGGCGCGGCTCCAGCCGTCGGTGGCCACTTTGCCCTCGCGCGCGTCCAGGCCCACGATGATGTGGCTGTCAAACGCGGCGCAGGCGTCTTTCAGAAAACCGGGGTTTTTGACGGCGGCGGTGCCGATGATGACGTGGCTGATGCCCGCGTCCAGGTACTTTTCAATGGTGTCCAGATCGCGGATGCCGCCGCCCAGCTGCACGGGCGCCTGGCCCGCCACTTGCCGCAAGATGGCGCGAATGGCCGCCATGTTCTGCGGCTTGCCGGCAAAGGCGCCATTCAAATCAACCAGATGCAGGCGGCGCGCGCCTTGCTCCAGCCAGTGCGCGGCCATGTCGGCGGGCGCTTCGCTGAAGGTGGTGGCCTGGGCCATGTCGCCTTGCTTGAGGCGCACGCAGTGGCCGTCTTTCAGATCAATTGCGGGGATGAGAAGCATGGATGCTGCTGGGAAAGAAGAGAAAACCGGTGCATTCTGGCGTGCGCGCCAGCGGGCGCAATGAGTGTTTTCCTGCAAGAAACGCGCCAAGGCCGGCAGCCTGGCTTACTGCCGCTGCCATTGCTGGATGGCCACGGCCATTGAATCGGCCTCGCGGCGCTCCTCGCCATAAGGAACGGCCACCCACCCGGGCGCGGCCGCGCCTTCGCGCTGGTAGTGAATCTCCAGAAAAGCGCGCTCAATGGTGACGGACTTGGACTTGGAGCGGCTGCCGAACTGGTAGCCCCAGCCGCCGGAGGAAAAGATGGCGAAGCTGCCGCCATGCTTCGTATCGGTATGGATTTCAGACTCTCGCTCCACCTTCACGCCAATGACTTCGCGCGGCGAAAGCAGCAAGCGCTCGTAGCCGTTGCCCCAGACACAGGCGAACAGCGCGTTGTTCTGCCTGTCCAGCGCCAGCACGCCGGGCTGCGGCCACGTCCACTGATGGGCGGCGACGGGGCGCAGGCCGTTTTGCTGCGCCTCGGCGGCCATGCGCTTGGCGCAGGCGCTGTAGCGCACGGCCTTCCAGGGCTTGAAAACCAGCAGCTCCAGCAGCTTGGTAACGCCCACAAAGACCAGGCACAGCACCACGCCCACAAGCAGCAGCGCCAAAATGGCCTCGCCTATGCCATGTTTGAAAAACGAGCTGAGCACATTGGCAATGAGCACGAGCAGCAGAAAGCCGCCAATGCCCAGCACCGTCCATGCGCAGATTTGCTCGGTTTGGCGCACGGCGTGGAAAGTGCGGCTGTCTTGCGTGGAGCCGTATTGAAGGAGCGCATTGTTGTCCATGTTGAATCTCCTGAGCGGGTTGAATGAACGGGGTGAATGAAAGCGAATAAGGCGTTGAATGGGTGTCTGCACTTTCACGAATTTCGGCGCAGGCCGCCGCCACCGGTTTTGCCTGCCATTGGCGCGGCTGTCTTGGCCTCCAATGGCGGCGGCGACTTTATCGCAACTGGCACTGGGGGGGCGCATCTGGCCGTTCAGGGCTTGCCCGGTCATGGGCGCGACGGGCGCTGCTGCCCAATGAAATACCAAGCCGGAATACTTCATGGATATTTTCTGAATATTGCTGCTGATTTCAGGCCGGAAAGTTTGTCTGCTTATTTGAAGAATCCTGCAAAGATATGCCTATGACCCGAAAATCCGCAGTCTATTCAAAAAATCAAGGAAGCATCACTGCAAACCTAAAAAAACACCTGAAAAAACCAGTGTTTATTCTTGGCAGTCTCGGCTCCACAGGCCCGCTGAATGTGGATGCTGAAAGGCGCAAGATGCCCTGCGCAATGCGGGCAGGCGCAGTCATTTACTCACCCGTTTTCCGGGCGCGCTGCTGAATGAGCGCCGCCCTTGCGGCCTTCACGGATTCCAGCGCAGGAAATTGCGAAACAGGCGCAAGCCCTGTTCCGCGCTTTTTTCGGGGTGGAACTGCGTGGCGAACAGGTTGCCGCGCGCGATGGCGCTGGCAAAGCGCAGGCCGCCATATTCGGTCTGGCCCGCTACGTCTTCGGCGCGGGCGCAGCAGGCGTAGTAGCTGTGAACGAAGTAGAACCACGGATCGCCGCCATCCGCTTCTTCGGCCCCGGCGGCCCCGCTCTCGCCCGGCGCGGGCAGGTTGCGCACGCCTTCCCAAAGCGGGTGCCGGACGCCTGAATGCGTGCAGGGGCGCACGCGGTTCCAGCCCATTTGCGGCACTTTGCAGGCGCTGCCGTCAGGCGCGCGGCGGCCCGCGAAGTCGAATTTCAGCACTTCACCCGGCAGCAGCGCCAGCCCCGGCGTGCCAGCGGCGGTGTGGCCTTCGGCACTGTGCTCCAACAGCATTTGCATGCCCACGCAAATGCCCAGAAGCGGTTTGCTGGCAGCAGCTTGCAGCACGGCTTCTTGCAAGCCGCTGGCTCGCAAGGCGGCCATGCAGTCGCCCATGGCGCCCTGGCCGGGAAGGATGACGCGCGCGGCATCGCGCACGGCCTGCGGCTGGCTGGTAACGGCCACGCTCACGGGCAGGCCCTGTGCGGCATGCAGCACGGCTTGCGCCACGGAGCGCAGATTGCCCATGCCGTAATCAACAATAGCGACGGAAGTAGAGGTCATGGCACATCAAAAAGAGAAGTCAATCTGCATGGTCTATATATGCAAATTTGGGCCCTATTATCCCAATAAAAATCGCCTTCACGCACCACATGAAGGCGATTGTTGAAATGGCCGCTTGTTACCAGAATGGCGGGAAACCGCAATCCGCTTTCGAGCAAAAGAAGAAGTATTCCTGGTATGCCCCTTCATCAATCCTGATCAGAGCTGCGCGGCTGGGGCTAACGCTCCATTCTGCTTTGCGTCCATCTTGCAGCGCCATTCTTCCATAAGCTTCACATGAAACCATAATTAGCTTATGCATCCAATCCCGACGGCTAATTTGCCGCGCTTTTGAAAAATAGCGCCGCACCGTGGCAGCGTCCGGATGAAATGTATTGCAGTCCGGCTCTCCTGCTTCCTTTTCGCTTTCACTGTAACCTTCTACCTGAATCGTTTCGATCGGCGGCAGTGACGAGGGGCATAGTGTGATCGTATCGTCAGTAAAATCCTCTTCCCCGATCTTCACGCAAGTATCGCGATCAGGTATTTGCTGGGCCAAAGACAAAGCGCTAGGCGTCATAATGAAAGGCAGGCAGATTAGCCATTTTGAATTCATGATGATTTATCTCCATCAAGTTGTCAGCGCTTCCGAACCTGTTTTGCGGGAAACCGTTGGATGAGCAAAAACTTCCGATTCTGGTATTGAATATTCACTGTGCGGATTTCTGGCGGGGCATTGGGGCTTATGCGTGTCATCGTCTCCAAAAAAATTGCCTTCATGCACTGCGCTTGAAGGCAATTGTTGAAATGGCCGCCTGTCACCAGAATGGTGAGAAACCGCAATCCGCTTTCGAGCAAAAGAGGAAGAATTTCTGGTATGGCTCTCCTTCAATAGTGACAAGTGCCGAGCGGTTGGGGCTAAGGCCCCAGCGCGCTTTGCGTCCATCTTCCAGCGTCATTGAGCCAGAAGCCTCGCATGTAATCCAAATGAGCTTATGCATCCAGTCCTGGTCACTGATTTGCTGCGCTTTCGAGAAATAGCGCCGCACTGTAGCGGCATCTGGCCTGAATGTATTGCAGTCTGGCTCTTGCGCCTTTGCATCACCACTGCTGCCTTCCACGTGAATGGTCTTGATGGGCGGCAATAATGAGGGACATAGCGTGATCGTATCGTCTGCGAAATCCTCTTCCAATATATCCACGCATGCATCATAAACAAGCATCTCTTGGGCCAAAGACATGATGCTAGGCGTCAGAATGAAAGGCAGGCAGAGTAGCCATCTGAAATTCATGACGATCTACCTCCACTGGGCTGTCAGCGCTTCCGAACCCGTTTTACGGGAAACTGTTGGATGGGAAAAAACTTCCGACTCTGGTATTGAGAATTCGTTGCGTAGCTGCTGCGTCAGCCATTGAAGGGACTCATTCTGCTGGGTTGTAACTTGCTCAAATACCAAATATTTATCCTTGGTTTTACTTTCTTTAATTTCGTGCCTCATCTGGCTAGCAGCATCAGCCGACAGATTTTCATATTTCAGCGTCTTCCCGTCTGTGGTGGTGGTAATCAGGAAGTTGAAACTGCCATCCGGATTACGGGTTTCCTGATGACTTTTGGCCTTGTAAGCCATGCCTACCAGTTCAATTCCAATGGAGTCGCTATTGGAGGGGAAGCGCTCCCCCGCCGGTTTCTTGCTTTCCCGCTGGTTTTCTTTTGTAGGGTTGTGTTTTTCATTCAGCTTCGTTTCTTCAGGCGAGCAGCTCTTTTCTTGCGCGCAGCGGCTTCTAAGTGGCCCCACATGGTTTGTTTTCCGCTTCAGCGAAGCGGTCTGGTAAATGGTTCCGTCCTTGTCAATCAGAAAGTGGGCGC
>ERZ773008.1271-NODE-1271-length-17977-cov-3.532586_pt1 | contig 17977 bp, 18 predicted proteins | sample MGYA00580664_ERZ773008 | MGnify/ENA primary metagenome ERZ773008 (study PRJEB29015, sample SAMEA2738016) | human oral metagenome | biome: human oral; feature: human-associated habitat; material: dental | place: China | collected 2048 ... | reverse complement strand
AGTCCGTCCTTCGTGATTCCGGCATTATTAATCAATACATCAATTGTTCCGAATTCTTTAATGACTTCTTCTACCACTTCTTTACAGGTTTCTTCTGTAGAGATATCTCCCTGTATCAAATGTACTTTCGCACCGAATTCTTCACAAAGTTTTTGTGTTTCTTCCGCTTTAGTACGATTACTGTTGTAATGAATAGCGATATCCATATCGGATTTCGCCAATTGCATTGCAATTGCTCTGCCGATGCCTCCACCGGCACCTGTTACCAATGCTACTCTTTTTTCCATGGTCCTATCCTTTCTTTACATACTCTATGGTCTTCTGTAAACTGTCATAATCAAAACAAGGAAGTACGACACTGTCTTTTGAAATTTTTCGAATAAATCCTTGCAACACATTTCCAAATCCAATTTCAATAAAGGTATCCATTCCTTCTTCTATCATTTTTTGAATGGATTGATAAAAATGAACACTCTGTTGTACTTGCTGTACCATAATTTGTTTGATATCATCATTTTTTTGTGAAATTTCTCCGTTTACATTCCATACAATCGGTATGTTCGGCATATCAAACTCCATCTGTTCAAACAATCCTTGTAACACGTTACCGGCAGGTTTCATATAAGATGTATGGAATGCTCCGCTCACATTCAGCGGAATCATCTTACCGGATTTGTTCTCTTTGACTTCTTCCATCAGTTTCATCATTTGCTCTGTGTCTCCACCGATGACGATTTGACCGACTGTATTAAAGTTGGTAATTTCTATCTTTCTGTCTCTTGTAGAATATTTTTTGCAATAGGATAAAATTTCTTCTTCTTCCATTTTTAACACTGCACACATCATCGTATCTTTGCCAACCAACGCTTCTTCCATCGCTTTGCCACGCACTTGAGCAATCTTCATCACATCTTTTTGAGAAAGAACTTTCGCACCATACAACGCTCCATACTCTCCTATGCTGAGTCCTGCCGTCATATCAGGAACAATTCCTTCCTGCTGCAAAATATCTGTCATCACGATATCAAATGCTACCATACAAGGTTGCGTATGTTGTGTCTTAGACAATGTCTCCAAATCGGAATGAAATGACAACTCTCTGATGTCTGCATATTGATCATAAAATACTTTTGCCTGCTCAAAATGATCATACAAACTTTTGCCCATTCCTATCTGTTGACTTCCCTGTCCTCCATATAAAATTGCAAGTTTCATATTGTCTCCTCCCACTGCATTTTCAGTTCTTCAATCAAGTCGTGAACATGGTACATTTTATTGATTCTGTCTACATTTTCTCCTGTAAAGAACAATCCTTGCTCGATATTTCCTTTTGCAGCCTGTATCAATGCCTCTGATATACAATACGGCGTCACGGCAGGATTGCAAGGTTTCAAACAATCGATACATCGTTTTGGAGGAATGCGCCCGTCATGCTCTAATTGCTCTAACAATTTTGTCTTGAGAGCCCGACCAGGAAGTCCTACCGGACTTTGAGTAATAATGACATCTTCTTTCTTTGCCTGACAAATCAATTTAGAGAATTCTTCGGATGCATCGCACTCATAGGTTGCAATAAATCGGGTTCCAATCTGTGCTCCAAAGGCTCCACGTTTGGCGTAATACGCCATCTCATATCCATCAAATACAGAACCTGCTATGAATACGGGAATGGCACTTCCTTTTTTATCTTCAAAAGTTTTGACTACTTCCAATACTTCTTGGAGCAATTTTTCCAATTTCATATCCGGAGAATCAATCTCTTGTCGATGAAATCCCAAATGCCCTCCTGCACCTCTACCTTCCAACACTACAAAATCAGCGAACCGATTTTCTTTTCTAAGCCAACTGTTCATGACAACCTTCGCTGCTTTTCCGCCGGAGACAATCGGCGCAAGCGCCACATCATACCCTTGAGCAATCTTCGGCATCGCCATCGGCAAACCTGCTCCCGATATGATAGCATCGACTCCGCTTTCAAGTGCAGACTTCAGCATTTCCTCATACTGATTTCCGGCAACCATAATGTTGACTGCAACCATTCCTCTGTTATCGGAAATTGATCTTGCTTTTTGAACTTCTTCTTTAAGTGCCTCCTGATTACATCTCAAATTATCTCGATAAAAATCTTCTTTACGGTATCCTATTTGTACCCCGGAAATGACTCCCATACAGCCTTCTTTTGCTACATGACCTGCCAAATTTCCAAGTGATACTCCTACGCCCATACCACCTTGAATCAATGGAAAATCCAGCGTTTTGTTTCTGATTCGATACGCTTTCATCGACATAACTCCTTCAAAACAGTTTCATATTCCGTAAACAATGTTTCGATTCTCTCAGCTAAAGAGCATTCGTCATGTATCATCGCTGCGGTTTGACCTGCCATAACGGAACCTGTCTCAATATCGCCCTCTTTTACAGCACGTCGCAAAGAGCCTAAGGTATAGTGCTCCAATTCCATCAAGGTAGCACCTTCTTTTTCTCTTGCGATATATTCACGCACCATATCATTTTTAATAACGCGGACCGGAGTTCCGGCAATTCTTCCCATTACTGTAATATGGGTGTCTCTTGCATTTCTTACCGCCTGTTTGTAATTTTCATGAATCGGACATTCTGTTGTAGACAACAGACAAGTACCGACTTGTACTCCGCAAGCACCCAATACTTCTGCCGCTACCATCTGACGACCTGAAGCAATTCCGCCCGCCGCAATAACCGGAATATTTACGGCATCTGCTACTTGTGGCACCAATACCATTGTTGTCGTTTCTCCGACATGACCGCCGCTTTCACAACCTTCCGCAATCACACCATCTGCACCCAATCGTTCCATGCGTCTTGCCAAACCTACCGATGCGACAACGGGAAACACTTTGATTCCGGCTTGTTTCCACTGTTTCATATATTTCCCGGGATTTCCCGCTCCGGTCGTTACTACCGGCACTTGTTCTTCTATCACAATCTCTGCCATCTTATCTGTATCCGGATTCATCAACATCAGATTCACTCCGAACGGCATTTGTGTATGCTGTTTGCAAATCTGAATCTGCTCTCTTAACATATCTGCTGACATTCCGCCTGCCCCAATCATTCCAAGTGCTCCTGTATTCGATACTGCCGCTGCAAATTCTCCTGTTGCGATATTCGCCATTCCGCCTTGTATCAACGGATATTTGATTCCCAAAAGTTCATGTAATTTCATAGCTCTCCCTCTATCGGTTCTTTTTTGTAATACTGTTGTTCAATGAATGTTATCCTATGTTTTCTCTACCATTCTATCAGTGTGCCGCCCCAAGTAAGTCCACCGCCAAATCCGACCATCAGCACTTTCATCCCTCTTTGCAACAAATTTTTCTCCGCCATCTCATCTAATGCAATGGGAATGCTCGCCGAGGAAGTGTTCCCATATTCCGCAATGTTGACATAAAATTTTTCAGAAGAAATTTTTGATTTTTTTTGTGCATAATCAATAATTCTTTTGTTTGCCTGATGACAAACCACATAGTCTATTTCTTCTTTTTGCACCCTGTTTTTTTCAATGACATCTTCAATGCATTGGACAATGGTTGCAGTTGCAAAGCGAAATACTTCCTTTCCATTCATATAGACTTGAGGCTTACTTCCATTGCCATCTACACCGAAACATCCGAGTTCTTTGCTCGTTCCCCTGCTCCCTACAGAAAAGTAACCTAAAGCTCCCTCTCTTTTTTTTAGGATAACGGCACCGGCGCCATCTCCAAACAAAATGCAAGTCCCGCGATCTTCAAAGTTCAGTAATTTTGAAATCACTTCTGTTCCAATCAAAAGAATATATTCATCTTCCGAAAAAGATGTCAACAAAGAGTCACAGAGCATCATTCCATAAATAAATCCACTGCAAGCTCCGTTAATATCTAAAGAGAGTATGTCTTCCGGCAACTGTAACTGTTGTTGAATCAAACAAGCAACAGAAGGTGTCAAATAGTCCGGAGTAAAGGTTGCAACAATCACTGCCTTAATCTTTTCTTTCGGTATATTCCCTTTTTCAATCGCTTTCTGTGCCGCCAAAACTCCCAAATCTGCCGTTGTTTGATTCTCTACATAGCGTCGACATTCTATTCCCGTTCGAGAAACAATCCACTCGTCCGTTGTATCTATTTTACTCACAAAATCTTCATTGGTCACTACTTTTTCCGGTACATATCGACCGGTTGATACCACTTCAAAACTCATACTATTCCCTTCCTGATTGCCCTATCTTTCGATATTTTTCATACCTGTCTGCAATACGTTGTTCCGAAGATTTTTTCATTTCTTGTTCCAAATATCTTTTCAATGATGCTTTCAAGTCGGGAACCACTCGTTCAAACTCTTGTTTTTGAAAACAAATTCCTTCTTGAATCACTTCATCTATCAGACCTTCACGATACAAATCGTCTGCAGTCATCTTCATTTTTTCTGCCGCATCTTTCGCTCTTTTTCCATCTTTCCAAAGAATGGAAGCAAATCCCTCAGGAGATAAAATAGAAAAAGTGGCATTTTCCAACATAATAATTTTATCTGCCAATGCCAACGCCAACGCACCACCACTTCCGCCTTCTCCTGTCATCAATGCGATAATAGGCACTTTTAAATCACTCATATAAAACAGGTTGCGTGCGATAGCCTCTCCCTGCCCTCTTTCCTCTGCACCCATTCCCGCATATGCACCGGGTGTATCTACAATGGTAACAATAGGTCTTCCGAATTTTTCTGCCTGCTTCATCAGACGAAGTGATTTGCGATATCCTTCCGGATGACTCATTCCAAAGTTGTAGCGAATATTTTCTTCCAAACTCTCTCCCTTATTTGTTCCAATTACGGTAACGGGGATTCCGTCAAAGTATGCCAATGCTCCCAACATCGTTGCGTCTTCTCCATACAACCTGTCTCCATGAAGGTAAAAGACATCGTCAAACAATGCATCCACCCAGTCCTTTACTTTGAATCTTTGAGGATGTCTGGAAAGATACACCTTGTCCCAAGCTGTCATCTTCTCATAGTAGTTGTTGAGCAACTTCTGTTTCTGTTCCTGTATGGAATCAATCATCTTTTTGGTCGGAAGCAGTTGAGAGTCTTCTTCCCGTATCCTCTCAATCTCTTTTTGCAAACACTCTATCTTTTTTTCCAACTCTTGTATCAAACCAATTCCTCCTTACGATGAAGCTTCAATAGAAAAGAAAGTGTCTGTTTCATATCTTTTCTCTCGACAATATGATCTACAAATCCTTTTTCCAACAAAAATTCAGCTTTTTGAAATTCATCGGGAAGTTTTTTGCCCATTGTTTGTGCAATGACTCTCGGACCGGCAAATCCAATCAATGCTTTCGGTTCAGATAGTATAATATCTCCCAAACTGGCAAAACTTGCTGTCACTCCACCTGTTGTCGGATGTGTCAAACAGGAAATAAATAACTGTCCGCTGTCGCTATGTCGTTTTGCTGCTGCCGAAGTTTTTGCCATCTGCATCAAAGAATACATCCCTTCCTGCATTCTTGCTCCTCCGCTTGCACAAAACACAACGACCGGACATTTTTCTTCCGTTGCAAGTTCAAATGCAAAAGTAATCCTCTCTCCTACTTCCGAACCCATACTTCCCATAAAAAATCTACTGTCCATCACACACAAAACAGTAGGGCTGTCTCCTATCTTCCCACGAAAACAAAGGACTCCTTCATCCAAAGCAGTCTTCTGTCTCATCGTCTCTTGCTTTTCTTCATATCCGTCAAATACCAAAGGGTTTCTTGTCTTATCTTCAAATATGATTTTTTCATATCCGCTTTCCAAAATGCTCTTTGCTCTCTGTTCTGCCGGCATCGGAAAATACCCTCCGCAATAAGGACAAATATATTGATTGTCCTCTTTTTCCTTAAGAGGAAAGGTGCGATTACATCCACTACATTGAGAAAATAACCGACTTGGGACTTCTCTTTGCATATAGGTTTCCTTTTTCTGCAACCTCAATGCTTTTAAAAGATCAAATTTCGATTTTCTGTCTTTCAAAAAATTTCCCATACCTACCTCATTTCTAAATCTGTTCCATCAAGTTTTGGATTCTGTCCAAATTACCTTCCAAAAAATCAGTTGTATAAGTTCCGTTCAAAAAGGCTCTTTCATACATCATAAAATACAGTAATCCTACATTAGTGGAAATCCCTTCGATTACAAACTCCTCCAATGCTCTTCTCATCTTTCTTACGGCTTCCTGTCTCGTCTTTCCGTGAACAATCAACTTTCCTAACATAGAATCATAGTACGGACTCATCGCGCTGTCATGATACAACGAAGAATCGATCCTGACTCCATTTCCGCCCGGAATATGAACCACATTCACTCGTCCGCAAGACGGCATAAAACCGTTTTTGGGATCTTCCGCATTGATTCTGCATTCAATCGCATGTCCCTGTATTGTTACTTCTTCCTGTCGAACAGAAATCGGTAAGCCGAATGCAATACGAATCTGCTCCTTGATAATATCTATCCCTGTAATCATCTCAGTCACAGGATGTTCCACCTGTACTCTCGTGTTCATCTCCATAAAGAAAAATTCATTTTCTTTTGTCAATAGAAATTCAATTGTTCCGGCGGAAGTGTAATTCACCGCTTTTGCCGCATTGACAGCAGCTTGACCCATCTGTTCCCTAAGTTCTTGAGTCAACGCTCTGCAAGGTGCCTCTTCAATCATCTTTTGATTTTTTCTTTGCAAAGAACAATCTCTTTCACCCAAGTGAATCACATTCCCGAAAGAATCTGCCAACACCTGTACTTCTACATGCTTTGCTCCTTCAATCAATCTCTCCATATAGATTGCATCGTTCCCAAACGCAGAAAGTGCCTCTTGTTTTGCACTCAAAAATTCCTTCTTCATCTCTTCGCTGCGATACACCTTGCGCATTCCTTTTCCTCCGCCACCGGCAGAGGCTTTGATAATAACAGGATATCCAATCTGTTCCGCCAAAGAAACCGCTTCATCCACATCTTTGATACAGTCTTCAGAACCCGGAATAACGGGAACTTTGTGCATCTTCATTGTGTCTCTTGCTGTCTGCTTATCTCCCATTTTGGAAATAATTTCAGGAGAAGGTCCGATAAAAACAAGACCGCAATCTTCTACCATTTTTGCAAACTCACTGTTCTCGGCTAAAAATCCGTATCCCGGATGAATTGCCTCACAGCCTTTGAGCAATGCCGCACTCAAAATATTCGGGATATTGAGGTAGCTGTCCTTGGCTCTTGCGCTGCCGATGCAAACAGATTCCGTCGCCATCTGAACATGCAAGGCATTCTTATCCTCTGTCGAATAAACGGCAACTGTTTCGATATTCATTTCTCGACAAGCTCGAATGATTCTTACTGCAATCTCTCCTCGATTGGCAATCAAAATTCTGTGAAACATAGATTACACCTCAATTTCCATCAGCTTATCATCATATCCCACGAATGTTTCGTTCTGCACAAAAATTTCCTTTATCACTCCATCTTCCGGAGCAACAATCTCATTCAACAGTTTCATTGCTTCAACGATACAAAGCGTTTGACCTTTCTTCACTTTTTGACCCACTGTCACAAAAGGCGGTTCCGTCGGAGAAGGACTCGAATAAAAAGTTCCGACTATTGGTGATTTTACAACATTTCCTTCTGATTCTTCCTTCGCATCATCCTCAAAAAGCTGTTTTACTTCCTGTGGTTTTTCTACCTTCAGTGCAATTTCTTCTCTTGTAGGATTAGAGAATGGTTTTACCGGTTCCCCTTCTTTCCCGAAAGAAACGGAAAACTTGTCCTCACTCCAATGAAACTCGGTCAAATTAGAGCGTGAAAACCATTCTGCCAGTTCCAATATCTCATTCTTCTTCATCATACTACTTGTGGCTGTCAATATAATCTACAATGTCTTGTACCGTTTTCATCGTCTCAAATTCTTCATCCGGAATGGAGATTGAGAATACATCTTCCAATGCCATTGCCAAATCGGCACCATCCAAAGAATCCATTTCCAAATCTTCCATCAATCTTGCTTCCGGTACTACTTTTTCTTCTTTACAGTTCAAACTTTCCAAAATTGTTTCTTTTACTTTTTCAAATGTCATGATAATTCTCCTTTTCTTTTCACAAGATAGATTCAAAATAAGTTCTGTTCCCATCATTCTATTTGTCATAAAAACTTCAACTTACTTTTTGCTGCTTGTTCTGAATCTCCATATTAATAATTTATTCTATAAAAAATATATAATATATTTACATTGAATAAAATGCTTTATATAAATATATTGAGGAATATTTTAGGAGGATTTTGTTATTTTGTCAATTTCATATACAGTTTCTCTCTGTTTTTTTACAATTATTCCATAGTTTATTATCTTCTCATTCTGATTTGAATCTATCTGTATGTTTTATCCCAATCTTTGAAAAGTGATTACTGCTACACTCCAACAGAACTCTCATAACATCTCATTCCAAAGAAACTCTATTTTGGTGATAGCCGAACCACGTAGAATGACACGCCATGGGTATCAAACCGTGAACAGCATAAAACATAGAATAAATGAAACCAACATAAAAAAACCGACTTTTAAGAAATTCTCTTAAAAATCGGTTTTACTCTTATCATTTTTCTATAAATACAATCTATTAGGATAGACGATTTTTCATCCCTATTCTTGAATACAGCCGTCACCTAAAATTCCGCTTGCCGCAGTGAATAATGCCAGTTTATACACTTCTTCTTCATTACATCCACGAGATAAGTCGCATACAGGCTTGTTCAACCCTTGAAGAATCGGTCCTACCGCATCATATCCTCCAAATCGTTGAATCAATTTATATCCGATATTTCCGGCTTCCAGACTTGGGAAAATAAACACGTTGGCATTTCCCGCAATCGGAGAGTTAGGTGCTTTTCTTTCAGCAATCTCAGGAACGAATGCCGCATCAAACTGAATTTCTCCGTCAATCAATAAATCCGGCATCTGTTGTCTTACCAATTCTGTTGCTTTTGCCATCTTTTCCGTTTCTTCCGAATGAGCGGACCCTTTTGTCGAAAAGCTCAACATGGCAACTCTCGGTTCTAACTCAATGGCTTTTGCCGTATTCACAGTAGTAATTGCGATTTCAGCTAATTCTTCTGCAGTCGGCGCAATATTAATTGCACAGTCTGCAACAACATAAATTTGATCTCCTTTAATCAGGATGAACACACCTGATATTCTTGTATAACAAGGTTTTACTTTAATAATTTGTAAAGCGGGACGAACAGTATCCGCTGTTGTATGCACTGCTCCCGAAACCATTCCCGCAGCCTTCTCTGTATACACCAGCATTGTTCCGAAGTAATTGACATCCGACAAAAGCTTTTCCCTTGCTTCTTCTGCTGTTATTTTCCCTTTTCTTCTTTCAACAAATTTCTCAACCAAAAAATCGAGTTCCGGATAAGTTTGAGGGTCAATCAAAGTCAAGTCGCTGATATCTACTCCTCTTTCAGCTGCAAATGCTTTCATTTCCTTTTCATTTCCCAAGAGAATCGGTTGCATAATTCCCTCTTTCTTTAACCGAGATGTAGCTTTTAAAATACGATCACTCATTCCTTCCGGAAATACAATTACCGGATTTTTGGCGGATACCAATTTTTTCATTGAATCAAATATATTCATTTCTGCTCTCCTCTTTTCAATTCTTTTGTTATAGTATATATGCACTTCTTACTTTTATTTTATACTAATTGCCGATTAAAAAATCCGCTTTTTTTCATGCTGTTATATTTTATTCTCTTGTTCACATAATCATAAACTATTTCTATATTTCAAAATAGTATTTGATTTTACAACAGAAAAAAAGAGATTCCCCCATGTTTTCCAAAATATTATCTTCTGTTTTTAACTGTTCAAAATTTTTTAACACACTAAAACTCAGGCGGAACAGTAGCAGTATGTCTCTTGTGTTCTGAGTTTCGATGTAATCTTTCTATCACTTCCCTGTCTTTTTCCGGAACTTCCTGTCCGTCTAAGAAAGCATCAATACAACGATACGTTGTTCCCATCTCCATCTCGTCAGTTTGACCCTCCCACAAATCGGCAGACGGCGCTTTGTCCAAAATGCTTTGTGGAACTCCCAAATACTCTGCCCACTCATATACCTCTGATTTTTTCAAATGTGCAATCGGTAGAACATCTACTCCGCCATCACCATATTTTGTAAAGTATCCTGTATAAATTTCGGCAGCATTGTCGGTTCCGACAACCAAATATCCTAAATTATTTGCGATGGTATACAGTCCCGTCATACGAAGCCTTGCTCGAGTATTTGCATCTGAAATTCTTGCAAAATCTTCTCTCCATGCATCCTGCATCGTTTCTTTCACTATACCGAGCATCAAGCTGTGTGCCTGTGTCAAATCCAATGTCATATGTGTCAAGTCCGCTTTCTCCACAAGCTCTTTTGCATGCTCCATATCCTTTTCAGAACTTTTGATTGGCATAATCACTCCTAAAGAATTGTCAGGACATGCCATTTTGATCAAAAATCCCACAACAGCAGAATCAATTCCTCCGGAAATTCCCAGAATCAATCCCCTTGTGTGCGATTGCACCACTTGTTCCCGCAACCATTCAACTGTTTTTCGAATTTTTTGTTCCAATATTTCGTTTTTCATGATAATCTCCTTTTTTATCTACCCTTTTTATCTGAAATTATTGTATTTTTGAAAATTTTATCATTTTTTCACGACTCACAATCTACAAGCCGTTCCATATACTCTTTTTCTCCTAATTGAATCTCTATCCTGCCTTCACAAAAATCTATAAAATATGACGACAATGATTCTACCTCTTCTTCTTTCACATAAAGTTGTAGTTCTACCATATCCGAAAACAAGGTATCTTTCAATAGAAATCCTCTTTTTTCCACCTCATTTTTGACTTTTCCGTACAAGGTATAATCCATTTTCAGACTCATCACCTGATGTACTTCTTTTGAAACAATTCCCGTCTGTTTTACTCCTTGAGCGGCAGACTGACTGTAAGCACGCACCAAACCGCCTTTGCCCAGCTTGATTCCTCCGAAGTACCTCGTCACAACTACACACACATTGTAAAGATTCAACTGACGAAGTACACTGAGCATAGGAAGACCAGAAGTGCCGGAAGGTTCTCCGTCATCCGATGATTTTTCCACTAAAGGCTCCATCATCAAGCGATATGCAGACACATTATGAGTTGCATCATAGTATTTTTTTTTCATCTCATGAATAAAATTCTCTGCCTCTTCTACCGTTTCTACATATCTGCAATGTGCAATAAACCGTGATTTTTCAATCACGATTTCATTTTCACCCGACTGTTGTATCGTACGATATGATTTCAATATCATTCCTCCGTCACTCTTCTATTATGTTATCTCGATATTTATGATAATCCGCCTCATCAACCGATAACACCACCTTGGTTCCCTGTTCCTCATACATTTCTTCTTCAATCCGATACTTGTTGTGCAAATCATTCAACACACTTCCATCCACATAGGGAATTAACATCGTCACTCTTCTGTTTTTACAAACAATGGACTGGATTTTTTCGAGCAACTCCTGCTTATGGTATCCTGTTTTTGCAGAGATAGAAATCTTATTGCTCTCCTTGGATATAACAAAGTTTTCTTCCAACAAATCAACCTTGTTGAATACCGTCACAACGGGAATATCCCCTACACCAATCTCCTTGAGCACATGTTGTGTTGTATTCATCTGCAAATCATATTTTTCGTTGGAAACATCCACCACATGGAGAATCAAATCTGCATACTTGATTTCTTCCAAAGTGGAATGAAACGCATTGACCAAATCATGTGGCAAGTCGGATACAAATCCGACCGTATCCGTCAACAAATACTCCATTCCGTTCGGAAGTTGTGACTTTCGAAGTGTCGTATCTAAAGTCGCAAACAGCATATTCTTTACAAAAACTTCTTTTTCTTCCGTATATTCCTTGTGCTCTTTCAAAAGCTCATTAAACAAAGTAGATTTTCCTGCATTCGTATAGCCTGCCAATGCTACAATCGGAAGCTCTGATTTCAATCTACCCTTTCTTTGTACTTCACGATTATGTTTTACTTCTTTCAACTCACGCTCAATCTCAAATATTTTTCTTTGAATTCTCCGTTTATCTGTCTCGAGTTTTTTCTCTCCCGGTCCTCTTGCACCGATTCCGGCACCCGTTCTTGAAAGGTTGATACTGCTGTTGATCAGTCTTGGCAATTTATATTTCAACTGTGCAAGTTCCACCTGTAACTTTCCTTCTCCCGTCCTTGCCCTATTTGCAAAAATATCCAAAATCAACATCGTTCGGTCAATCACAGTCACTCCGATTCCATCTTCCAAATTGCGAAGTTGGGAGCCGGATAACTCGTTGTTGAACACAATCAAATTAACTTCCATGTTCTCTGCCAATTCTCGAAGTTCTTCCACTTTTCCCTTTCCGATATAGTATTTTACATCAACGGAATCTCTCGGTTGCGTCATTTGACCGACCACCTCTATTTCAGCAGCCTGTGCCAATTCCTCCAACTCTTTCATACTGTCTTCAAACTTTGCAAAAACTTCACTTTTTTTCCCGAAATCTACCCCTACCAAAATGGCAGAATAACAGACCTCTCTTTTGTCCTGTTCCACAAAACCTCTCCTCTGTTTATTATCTATCTCAAGTTTTTCTCTACCTATCCTTCATTCAGATCGAATTTCTTCGATTTCTCCTGTAGTATCAATAAAAAATTGCTCGCTCAATCAAAAAGACAACGACATACTGTCCTTAGATTATATAATCTATCCAAACAAAAATCAAATTATCTCATGATTTCTTCCTAACCCTAAAAACAATCTGACTTCAAAAAACTTTTCTTGCTGTCATTTCTTGTATCATCGCTACTTCATAGTATAATCGCATCATTTTTTCAAAAAATGATGTTGTTGACTGATGCTGTTTTTGTATAATCAGTAAAGTTCTTATACTGTGATTCCTTCACTTACCACCGTCATAACGAAAAGGTATCCTCTATATTTTAATGACTTACAACGATAGTCCACTCCCTTCCATAGTTAAAGATTCAGATATTGTTTCCATTTTGAATTTACGGTATTTCAATTCAGTGTTTGTAATATTATTTATTTCACTTGGTATCATTATCTTTTACTTTATAACCATTCAGTCATATCTCTTTGCTACGAATACCTATCAAAATCAAAAAAAGAGAACGACAGTTGCCCTTTTCACCGATATCCAACCATTTTGGATGTTACATCCCCCTCTTGGGATTGATACAAGCATCGTCTCTCGCCCTCTTCTATATATTTCTTACATCTATTTTATTGTTTCTCTACTTTTTCAAAAAATGTGTCGTATCATGCGTTTCGTCCTCTACCCATCTCACTGCATAAGAACAAGTCGGTACCGCCTTCCAGTTTTTTTCGTGCAACAGTTTATTCACCTCAAGCATCAACTGATTTGCAATTCCCTGTCCTCTCAATGACGAATCTACAAAGGTATGATCAATGTCAATCACATTTTCTTCAATATGTCGGAATGTAATCTCAGCAACCAGCTTTCCTTCCTCGTTGTTTGCAAAAATTCGATTCTCTTCATAAATATAGTTCATAGCAACCTCCTTATCTGCTCCACCTATTTTTATAAACGGTTTCTCACATTACTCCATCCATTTTATTTATAAACAATTTCTTACTTTACCTTGTTGATACCCCGAAAAAAGGAGATAACACTATTTTTTATAAATTCCGTCTCAGCTTAACATATGGTCTGTCTATGCTCTTACATTCGATAGCTCATTTTTTGTATCGAAATAATCAATTCCTTTCTATCTCCCTAAATGCTTATCATTTCTCTTATTTCGACATCATGTTTGAAATTTGTACCTTATATAAGAAAATCATGAGAATTTTTCATAATGCTGAACCATCTGTCAGATGAATGAACCTAGTATTAATTGATATATCAAAAGTGAATAATCACAACAAAGTAATTCCTGAAACTTTAAGTTTTCTTCCAATGTTCATAGAAAAAAATATTGCACCTAACATTTTACAAAAAATTTTTCACGAAATGTAGGTACAATATTATCGAAAATCATTATATATTAACTCAACTATACAAGACATCAAAACACAATCAAGTTAAAAGCTCACTCCAGTTTATCAATAAGCATTTGATATTAACTCCTCTAGAGATGCATAATCATCAAAATTCAACCCTAAGTCATTTGCTATTTGAAGCAAAATCGCTTTTGTTTCATTTCTTATAGTAAGACCCTGCTCAATATTTTGATGATATTTGTTAAACTCAATTTCTCCCGGTAAAAATATTTCATCATTCCCCTCTGCTTTTGGAGAATTTTTAATATACTTAACATAAGAATCTACATAAGATAAAAAATCACCTATATCATAAAAAGTAGATGGATCTATTCCCAACATAAAGTGACTTATCTTTTCACTTGAATTTTCTGAGAGTTCTTCAACACTTGAAATATTTTTACCAAATTCTCCATGTGATAATAAACTTGTTAAGGCATCAACTATAACTGCCAAACCATAACCTTTATATCCGCCTAAAGGCTGTAGAGTTCCATTTAAAGCTTCTGTAGGATTATCTGTTACCATCCCATCTTTATTATTTGCCCATGTAAAAGGAATTTTTTCATTAACGATTGCTGCTACCTGAATTTTACCATATGCAGCAATACTGCTAGCCATATCTAAAATTATCGGGTTTTCATGATTGGCAGGTATCGCTACAGTTATGGGATTTGTTCCTATTTCTCTTTCTTTCCCACCGTACGGTGCCATTAACGGAGCACTATTCGTCATTACAATTCCTATTAGATTCTCCTCAGCAAATTTCCAAGAGTAGTAGTTCCCGCATCCAAAATGTCCACTGTTTTTTACAGCTACTGCCGCTATCCCCTTTTCTTTTGCACTTCGGATACAAATTTTTAATGCTTCCGGACCTACAATTAAACCACTGGCATTGTCTCCATCCAACAATATATTATTTGTGTGATTGTTCATTATTTTTATTTCGGGAGATATATTTTCACTTTTATTTTTATATCTCATTACATAGAAAGGTAGCTTAGCTAATCCATGTGTTAAGACTCCCGTTAACTCTGCTTGAATTATTACTTCCATACTCATTTCTGCATATCTATTCGAAAGTCCTAAACTGGTAAATATGGCCTTAACAAAGTTTTTGGTTTTATTGATATCTACATTCACATTGCCATCCCCATTGTTATTTATTGACACAATTTAAAGGTGCTTTTCCATCCAATACTCTTATAGCCTCTTCCATAGCTTTTTTTCTCAATTCTTCAAAAGAATCTTTAGTAAAGAAAGCTGCATGAGGTGTTATAATCAAGTTTTCCAAACTCAATAGCTTATGATTTTTAGGAAGTGGTTCTGTTTCTGTAACATCTATTGCAGCACCGGCAATCACTTTTCCCTTCAAAGCTTCATATAAATCTTCTTCACATACATGAGGACCACGAGCAGTATTAATAAGATATGCTGTTTTCTTCATCTTTTTAAAAGCTTCTTTATCAATTATATGAAAAGTTTCTTCAGTCAAAGGTGCATTTATAGTAATAAAATCAGAATTCTCCAAAAGAGTATCCAAACTAACCAATTCTACATTCATGCTGTCAGCAACTTCTTTTGAAACATATGGATCAAAGCTGATAATTTTAAATCCAAAAGGCTTCGCTTTTTTAGCTACAAGTCTTGCAATTTTTCCAAATCCTACAATACCTAATGTTTGCGTAGAAGATCTTCTCATTGGACAATATCCGGCCATATCATACACACTTTGTATATCCCATATCCCCTTTCTCACATGTTCGGCATATACATTCAAATGTCTTGCTAACATTAAGAGCAGAGCAACAGTAAATTCTGATACTTCCTCCACACTATAATCAGGAACATTACAAACATATATTCCTTTTTGTTTAGCTTTTGCAATATCAATTGAATCAAAACCTATCCCTTGACGAACAATAACTTTGCAATTAGTCATAGAATCTATCATATCTGCATCTATTTTTTTATCTGCAGTTACTATAGCATCAGCACTTTTTATTTCTTCAAGAAATGTTTCTTCATCTTCATTAGGTACAAATACAAAATCATAATTTACCTTTTCAATAATCTTTTCTTCTATATCCGGATGAGGTACTATTACTGAGCTCAATAAAATTTTCATATGACCAAATCCTTTCTATTTGTTATAACTTTTAGCGATATCTACTAATTCTTTTCCTTCATCACCATAAGTATCTTCAAACCATGAATATACAGACTTAGTTGCTTCCACAAATTTTTCTCTTTGTTCCGGAGTCAACTCATTAACTTCAATTCCACTTTCCTTAATTAACTTAAGATACTCTTGTTCTTGTTCTGCAAGTTTTAATCTTTGTTGTTTTACAGTTTCGTCTATTGCTTCTTGTATAATATTTTGCTCTTCCGAACTCAAACTTTGCCAAAAGGTTTCATTTACTATATATGGACAATTTACATAGTAATGACCATCCAACACTAAATATTTTTGTACTTCATAGAGTTTTGAAGTATATATTATTGCGATTGGATTTTCTTGTCCATCAACAGTACCTTGTTGAAGTGCTGTAAATAACTCATTAAATGCCATTGGAGTGGCATTTGCTCCTAATGCTTCAAAAGTTTTCATGTGGTTAGGACTTTCCATTGTTCTTATTTTGAGACCTTTTAAATCTTTCGGTTCTTTAATTGGACCTTTATTTGTTGTAATGTGTCTAAACCCATTTTCCCCTATTCCCAATATTCTAATATTTTGTGATTCAAGTAATTTTTCAGACAGCTTATCTTTTAGCTCTCCATCACAAGCAGCATAAGCTGCTTCTCTTGTGTCAAATAAAAATGGTAAGTCATACACCATGAATTTTTCGTAAAATCCAGATAAAACCGGTCCTCCTGGAACTGACATTTCAATAGAACCATTAATCACTGATTCAATAGCCTGTCTATCAGATCCTAATTGAGCATTTGGATAAATTTCAACTTTCAATTTTCCACCGGATTTTTCTTCAACTATCGGCTTAAAATACTCTACTAATGTTGTATTGGTCGGATGTTCTTCTGGAAGAACATGCGATATTCGTATTGTTTTTACACCTTCAGAAGATGTTGCATTATTTCCCCCACCACACGCTGTTAATAAAGCTAAACAAAACACTAATATCCCTAATAATTGAATTTTTTTACGCATTTTATTGCCTCCTTATTTAATTAAACTTAATAATCCCATTGAAATACTCGGAATAAATGTTACTAACAATAACACTATAATATTAGCCAGCAATAACCATTTTAAATACTTAATCATTTTTTCTACAGAAACATTTCCTATAGCCGAAGCTACAAATAGATTTGCTCCATACGGTGGAGTAGAAAAACCTATTGCTAAAGCCATTGTCATAATTATTCCAAAGTGAACCGGATCTACTCCAAATTGCTTGACTATAGGTAACATTATTGGAGTCAAAATTATACAGGATGATATATTATCTATAAATAAACCTACAATCAATAATATAACTATCATCAATAACATTACTACTATACTATTATCTATCTGTCCTAATAATTGTCCGATTTGAAACGGAACTTGCTTAATCGTTAAATAAAATGCAAATGATGAAGATAATCCAACCATATATGTTGTTGCCCCATTGATTAACACTGCATCCTTCAACGCATTATACAAATCTTTAAAGGACATACTCTTATTAAACACCATACTAATAAAAATTCCGTATACACACCCTACTGCCGCTGATTCAGTGGGTGTAAATATACCTGCATAAATACCTCCTAAAATAACAACCGGAACTGTCAAACAAGGGATATCCTCGAAAAACGCTTTGACAG
>ERZ773008.1268-NODE-1268-length-17995-cov-10.635674_pt1 | contig 17995 bp, 15 predicted proteins | sample MGYA00580664_ERZ773008 | MGnify/ENA primary metagenome ERZ773008 (study PRJEB29015, sample SAMEA2738016) | human oral metagenome | biome: human oral; feature: human-associated habitat; material: dental | place: China | collected 2048 ... | reverse complement strand
AACCCCCGATGTCAGGCGGCTATGAGATCGGCCCCGACGGGGTCCTCGTGCGCCCCGCCGAGTTCGCCATGGACACGTACACGAAGCCCGAACTACCCGAGGCAGCTAAGGAAAACACCGAACGAGGCGCAGAACTCGCTGCTGAACACTACGTGGCTACTCTCAGCTACGCGTGGAACACGGGTGACACACAGGCTTTGGCGAGCTTGTCCGCGGAGAATGTCCCGTTTGCCGATGGGTACATTAATGCCATCAATTCGCTTTACTCGAACGGTTGGGCATACGGGAATACTGCAACCATTACGAGCATCGTGGAAGTCGAACCCGTTACGGCAGAAATGGGTGCACCACCCAACACTATCGGCGTTCTATTCCATGTAACGACTACCAATGGAACATCTTGTCAAGGACAGCGGATCGTCGTAAGCGATAACGAATACACCGTGAGCTTTGCGCTTTTCATGACACGGCAGGGTGACCGGTGGCTTGTAACCGATGGGAACATTCCTCATGGTAACGATAAGTAGAACGCTGCGCTTGATAGGTATGACCTTGGGGTCCCTGCTAATGCTTGGACAAGTATCTGCTTCATTCGCCGATAGCGTACCGACATCGTGTGATAGTGAATCGGGTGCTCCATCTGGTTTCTGTGCATCTTCTACACCTGGAGGAATACAGGCCGGAGTCTGGCGTCATGACCATGACCAGGCTTCTTCTCAGCAAGGTGGCGGAGCCTCAACCGTGGATACTCAGAGGAACCAGCAGACAGCTGAAGGTGCGGCAGCGCCAGAAGCTGAGCGCTACTGGAACTGGGCAAGGTGCGCGTCGGTATCCATTGGAACCGCTCCCAATGACGGTCATGTATCGGACGAGGACTGTTCTATACCATTTGATCCCGTCGCTGGAACCGTCACACGAGCCCCCGCGCAACTGCCCACGACTCGCGACCTTCTCCTCGCGGCGGCAACAATTATCCACGCCGACGGCGCAGGCCTCCACAAGCGACCCGAAGGGGTGTCTTACACGAACAAGTACATTCCTACGCTCGTCGCGGCCACGCATCCCACGCAGGCTCACACCGTCACGTTGTTGGGTCACGACATCACGGTCACCCTCACGGCCACGTCCTACACGTGGAGCTGGGGAGATGGAACCCCGGATCTGACCACGACCTCGCCGGGGATGCCCTGGCAAGAAGGCATGGACCCCAACACTGACCCCGCCCTGATTCGCCACTATTACAAGGCGCCGAACGGGTGGAAGTCTTTCCTGGATGGGCCCTACCCTTCCGCTACACGCACTATCACGCTGACCACGACCTGGGCGGGCACGGCCACAAACCCCTTCACCGGTGACACTCAGACCATCAACGGCCTGGTCACCACCACCGAGACGACGGGCCCGTTCCCGTTGGGTCAGCTCATCGTCAACAACACCGACACCTCAGAAGAAAAACAAGGGCACTAGAACGTCGAGCAGATGCGAATCTACGCCACCACCATGGCCGCCGTCCCCGCGCACATGAGGGCGAGGCCGAGCAGGTAGCGCGGCGTGAAACGCTCGTGAAATGCCACGGCCGACACGGCGACGGTCACGAGGATCGACAGCTTATCGATGGGCACGACGACCGAGGCGGGTCCATCCTTCAGCGCGTGGTAGTACGCCAGCCACGACGCGCACGTCGCAGCACCCGACGCGACGATAAACGCCAGCTCGCGGCCGGGGACCGACCGAACCTCGCTCAGGCGTCCCTGCATGCACACGATCACCCACGCCATCGCCAGCACCACCAGCGTGCGCACCGCCGTTCCCAGCGTCGGATCAACCCCCGAAATGCCCACCTTCCCGAGGATCGACGTCAGAGCCGCGAACAGCGCGGATGCGAGCGCGAACGTCAGCCAGCTGCCACCCCCGCGCAGCGCACGTGGCAGGCCCGACAGGTCGGAGGGTTCCACCATCAGAAGCGTTCCCGCCGTGATCGCAACAATCCCGCCCGCGCTCCACAAACTCACCGGCTCGCCCAGCAGGACGAGCGCGAGGATGATCGCGAGGACCGTCGACAGCTTGTCGATCGGCGCCACGCGGGACACGTCCCCTCGAGACAACGCCGCGAAATAGCTCAGCCATGAGGCCCCCGTCGCCAACCCGGATAGCATCAGGAACAGCGCAGAAGTCCCATCGATAGACGCAATCCCGGAGGCTGTTCCGGTCAGCGCCGCCATGCCCCACGCCCCCGCGGCCACGACAACCGTGCGCAGCGCCGTCGCGACCGTCGAACTCGTCGAGGCGACGCCCGCCTTCGCGAGGACGGCAGTCAGCCCCGCGAACAGGGCTGACAAGCAGGCGGTGAGGATCCACATGAGACCAGCCTAGGCCCGACGCTGACGTCCGTGGACCTGAGAATAATGACGGTGTGTCATGAGCGCCATCGCTAAGGGGAACTAGGTTATAGTTGTCGCGTATCCAGGCCTCATGGTGAGGTCACAACGGAGTGTAAAGGAACAAGATGAGCGACAACCTTGACGAGCTTGGCGTCAACGGCGAATTCGAAGAATACGGCCGAGAGATCGTGCTCGACACAAGCGGCGAAGCGGAGCTGACAGAAGAAAACTCCGATGGCATTGCCGAGCTGCGCGACACGATTGCCCAGCAGGACTCGGAGGCCGAAAAGTACGCGATTGAATTCCTCAAGAAGGTCGTGCGCATCCGCGGCGTGCGGATCACCCGCGACGAGTTTCTGCGTCAGGAGCTACGCAAACTCCACATGAGTGACGACGCGATTGCGAGCGCGGTCGACTCGAACCCGGTGCTCGCGGGTGTGTCCTTGACCGATCTCGACAAGCTCGCGGACGGCATCATCTCCTTCGAAACGAATAAGTCGGCATCGATGTCCTTTGTGGCGGGGCTCCCTGGTGGCTTCGCGATGCTCGGTACGATCCCCGCGGACCTGACCCAGTACTATGTGCACGCCTTCAGGATTATGCAGAAGCTCGCCTACCTGTACGGATGGCGTGAGCTCCTCACCGATATGGACGAGGTTGACGACGAGACGATCGGTGTCCTCGCGATGTTCTTCGGCGTCATGCTCGGTGTCGGCGGTGCGGCCCAGTCCCTGACGGCTTTCGCGCGCTCGGTCGCGATGCCTGCCTTCCAGAAGCAGCTGACCAAGCACGCTCTCACGAAGACCTCGTGGTACCCGGTCATGAAGCAGTGCCTGCGCTTCATCGGCATTAACCTCACGAAGAAGAGCTTTGCACAGGGCGTCTCCAAGGTTATTCCCATCATCGGTGGCGTCGTGTCGGGCGGCATGACCTTCGTGTCGCTCCAGTCCCAGTCCACGCGCCTCAAGGGCCACCTGCGTGAGCTGCCGCCTCCCGGAGTCGACGCCGAGGTCTGGAAGCAGTCGGTCAGCGACGCGACCCCCGACGACCAGGAGCCGGGCGTGCTGGACAACGCCCAGCAGGCGCTCGAGAGCACGACCAAGGCCGTCACGAGTGGCGCAAAGACTGCAGCTATCGGCATCGCCGATGGTGCGATGACCGCGGCCTCCGGCATCGCGGATGGTGTCAAGGGGATCTTCGGGCGCCGCAAGTAACGCGCCACCGACGAGGCCGGGGCCGTACCGCGCGCATCAGCGGCACCCAGCCCCGGCCTCGTTACCGTGTATACCCCGCCACTGTTTCCCATTCTCGCGCGCCCGGGGGCGGGGAAACCTGCCACGATATGCGGGTGAATGAGACGATCGAACCGGCCCTGGCCTCGTCCATGACGGAGGCGGGCCCGCTGATCCTGCAGGCTTTCGCCTGGGACATGGTGCCGGACGCCAGCCACTGGCGCTACCTCGCCGAGCACGCCCAGGCGATCGCGGACCTTGGCGTCACCATCATCTGGCTGCCGCCCGCCTACAAGGGCCACGAGGGTATCAACGACGTCGGCTACGGCGTCTACGACCTGTACGACCTTGGCGAGTTCGACCAGAGGGGCTCCGTGCCCACGAAGTACGGGACGAAGGACGAGTACCTGGCCGCCATCAAGGCCCTGCACGAGGCGGGAATCGCCGTGTGCGCCGACATCGTCCTCAACCACCGCATGGGCGCCGACGCGACCGAGACCGTGCGAGCCACCCCGATCAACCCCCAGAACCGCCACGAGGCCATCGGGGAGCCCGAGACGATCGAGGCGTGGACCCACTTCACGTTCCCGGGGCGCGCGGGCGCGTACTCGGCCTTCACGTGGGACTGGACGTGCTTCCACGGCATCGACTGGGATGAAGCCACGAAGCGCAACGGACTGTGGCTCTTCGAAGGCAAGCAGTGGAACGAGTCCGTCGACACCGAGTTCGGCAACTTCGACTATCTGATGGGCTGCGACGTGCACGTCACCGACCCCCGCGTCAGCGAAGAGCTGGACCGCTGGGGCAAGTGGTACGTCGAGACGACCGGCGTGGACGGGCTGCGCCTCGACGCCGTCAAGCACGTGGGATCGGACTTCTACGCCCGCTGGCTCGAAGACCTGCGCGCCTCCACCGGGCGCCGCCTACCCGCCGTCGGCGAGTACTGGAGCGGCGACGTGCGCGAGCTCGAGGACTACCTGGAGCGGGTCCCCAACGTCATGCTCTTCGACGTCCCCCTGCACTACCACCTCCACCAGGCCTCGGCCTCGGATAGCAATGTGGACCTGGCGCGCCTGTGGGAGAACACGCTGACTGCCTCCCATCCGGACAAGTCAGTCACCTTCGTCGAAAACCACGACACGCAGCCCGGCCAGTCCCTGGCCTCCACGGTCGCCCCCTGGTTCAAGGCGGCCGCCTACGCCCTCATCCTCTTCAACGAGGCCGGGGTTCCCTGCGTGTTCTGGGGTGACCTTCTGGGTTCCCCCGAGTCCGACGACCTGCCCGCCGTGCGTGAGCTGCCGGTCCTCATGAGTATCCGAGCCCGCGCGGCTGTCGGCCCGCAGCACAGTGCTTTTGATCATCCCGACGTGGTGGGCTTTGCCCGCGAAGGCAAGGACGAGATCCCCGGCTCCGGCTGCGCCGTCATCCTCTCCGATCGAATGGCCGCTGAGAAGACCCTCTACGTGGGAACACGCCACGCAGGCCAGGCGTGGGAGTGCATCATCGGTGACCACCCGTCCGTGCTCGTCGCGGATGACGGGACCCTCACGGGCGTGGTCAGCGACGGCGGCCTCAGCGTCTACGTGCCCCGCAGCAATGCGTAGAGCATTGGCGCAGCGCGTCGGGCAGTGACCGTATAACGAACCTCGGCCTCGTCCGAAAAGACGAGGCCGAGGAACGTTTCTGTGCGAGCGTTACTCGCTCGCGCCACCCAGTGCGGGGATGCGCTCGATCTGCTCCTTGAAGAAGGACTCGGACGCGGAAATGAAACGGTCGATGTTGATCGACACCTGCGCGTCAGTCATGCCGTAGCGAGACGAGACGAACTGCTCGGCGCACACGCGCTGCGTGCCGTCGTCCAGCGTCGCCACGTAGACCTTGGGCCACTTGGTGGCCGCGTTCCAGTCGTTGCACGCCTGGATGAGGCGCGGGCGCAGCTCCATCGACACATCCTCGCGGATGCCGCCCCACATGCTCAGGTCCGCTCCGTCGTCGATCACGGAGAACACGTAGTAGCCGTTCGTGAAGCCCGTGCGCAGGCGATTGTCCTCAACGTCGTACCTGTAGTCGTTGCGCTCGAAGAAGTCGATAAGTGCACGCATGTCGAGGGGACGTACGACTGTGCGACGCTCGAGGGCGCGCTTGCACTCCTCGATGACCTGCGGAGCGTCCTCGTGGGTCGGGTCCATCGCGAGGCACTGCTCCAGGTACGTCATGGCACTTTCCTCCTCGTCCTGCCAGTACAGGGCGGTGCCGATGCGGTAGTACCACTGCGGGTCTGCCATGCCCTCGGCCTCAACGCTGCGCAGCAGCTCCACCGCGTGCTTGATGTGTTCCTGGAAAGAATCCATGTAGGGCTGAGCGTAATTGATGTAGGCGCGCGCCAGCAGGCTCGTCAGCTCGTAGTCCATCGCGGCCGGGGGCTGGCCCTCGATGAGTGCGATGATCTTCTGGTGTTCCTTCTCCTCATGGAGAAGAGCGATCTGGTTGATGAGCGACTCACGAGATTCCACGGAAGCTCCTTCGTATCGAGGCCGAATCTGACTACCAGGTCACAAGCATAACAGGGGACGCGGCGGCGCTACAGCCTCGCACGAGGCCCTCACTGTGTAGTGTTGGTGAGTTAGCGACCGCGAGAGAAACGGGGAGAACATGTCTGACGATCTGCGTGCACGCATGAGCGAGTCCGACGCCGCCCATTGGGACGAAATCCAGCGGTGGAAGGACGTGCAGATGCGCCCGATCCGCCCCCGAGTCATCTCCCAGCGCGTCCGCTCGGCGGCCCTCGCGCCCCTGGGTAAGGCGGTGTCCATCGCGCGCAAGGTGCCCGGCGGCGAGGCGCTGACCCGAACCGTGTCCTCCGCTGCCCTCGGCCTCGTCGAGCTGGCAGCCTCCGCATCCGAGGCCTCGGTGCGCCGCAAGCGCATCCTCAAGGCCTATCGTTCCGCGGGCTTTGACGTGCGGACCCTGCAGGACATCCGCTCTCTGACGCTCGACGACGTCCTCACCGTCAAGCCCCGCCTGAGCCTGGCCTATTCGACGACCGCGGCCGCCGAGGGCGCGGTGAGCGGCGTCTTCGCCTCGGGTGGTTCCGTTGCCGCAGTGCTTGGCATGGGCGTGGCTTCCGCCCCGGGAGTGGGCGTCACGGCCTCGGCGATCGCCGTTGATATCACGAGCTTCCTGGCTGCCGCGACCCGCCTCGTTGCGCACACGGCCGCGTACTACGGCTACGACTCGGAGGACCCGACTGAGCGACTCTTCTCCACGATGGTGCTCTCACAGGCGATCGATCCGATGGGCAGCGGTCGTGATTTCGTTGTTGAAAAGCAGACGACGATGCTGGCCTTCAATAAGGTGATGCGCGACCTCGCCCGGCGCGGTTCGCTCGACGGCCTCGGCGGCAACGTGGTCGTGAGCGCGATGAACTCCCTCTTCAGTGCGATGGGCGTGCGCCTGGCATCCCGTAAGCTCGCGCAGATCGTCCCCGTCGCGGGCGTCGTCGTGAGTGCCGGGCTCAATGCCGCCCTGATGCGCACCATCGGCGAGACCGCCGATCACCTGTATCGCGAGCGTTTCCTCGCCGAACGCTACGGCCGCGTGGAGCCTGGCGACGGTGCCTCCACGGACCTGGTGAGGCCTGCCGATACCCAGGAGCTGAGCGCAGACATCGCGCGCTACGTGGAGATCGCCGAGGCCGAGAGCCGCCCGTAGGGGAGCGGCAGTCTCGCTCCCGCGGTTCCATGAAGTTGCGATTGTCGGCCGTGTAGGCTGGGGGTATGCCGGATTGTTCAGAAGAAGCGGACAGCGAAGCTGACGACATGCGTCAGCGCATGACCGGTGACGATCGTGCGCAGTGGGATGCGATCCAAGAATGGAAGGCTGCTCAGATCAGCCCGCGCAGTCCTCGCGTCATCACTCAGCGCATCCGTTCGTACGTGCTCACCCCTTTGAAAAAAACGGTCGACCTCGCGCGCAAGGTGCCCGGCGGGGCAGCGATTGCGGACAAGACCTCATCGGCTGTCCTGGGGCTCGTCGAGAAGACAACGTCAGCCGCCGAATCCTCAGTTCCGCGAAAGCGAATTGTGAAGGCGTATCGCCGGGCGGGCAACGACATCGAGTGCCTCGAGGACATTCGAAACCTCAACCTGGCCGAGATCCAATCGGTCAGGCCCCACCTGAAGGTCGGATACGCCGTTGCTACCGCGACCGAGGGAGCGGTGAGCAGCATATTCGCGACGGGAGGGTCGGTCGCTGCTCTCCTCGGTCTGGGCATCGCATCGGCGCCCGGTATCGGCGTGATCGTGGGGGCGATCGGCCTCGATATCGCGACGTTCTTGGCTTCCTCTGCGCGCCTCGTGTCCCACACGGCTGCCTACTACGGCTATGACACGAAGGACCCAGCTGAAAAGCTGTTTTCCGCGATGGTTTTATCCCAGGCGATCGCCCCGCGTAGCACTGTTGGTGACCATGCCGTCGAGAAGGAGACCTCGATGCGCATGTTCAACAAGGTGGTGCGCAAGCTCACCAAACGCGGATCGATGGAGAGCATCGGGAACAATGCGCTGACGGCGTCCGTGAACTCCTTGTTCACGGCACTGGGCGCGCGTCTCGTCGGCCTGAAGATGGCGCAGATCCTGCCGATTATCGGCATCATCATCGGCATGGCCCTCAACGCATCCCTCATCCGTACCATCGGGGTGACAGCGGACAACCTCTACCGAGAGCGCCTCCTGTTGGAGCGCTACGGACAGGATGAAGCGGATGTAGAGGCCGAGGCCACGTCCGATGGCGCAGATAGTCCGGATGATCTGGATGAGGAGCTCGCGCACTACGTCGAGTTTGCCAAGGTCGAGAGCCGCCTATAGGCGCTCCCCGGCGCTCGGTTAGCTGCGCGAGTTCCAGTTCTGCCAGTCGTTCCAGTCATCCTCGTCCTGCGCGTCGACTGAAATCATCGGCGCGTGAGAGGACTCGATCGGCTCATCGATCTCGGGTTCGGGCGCGGTGGCGGCCTCGTTGCGCTTCTTGCGGCGCTTGCCCCAGCCCCACAGCCTGCGGCGCTTCTTGTCACCTTCCTGCTCGCGCGGGGCTTCCTTCTTCTGGGAGATTTCCGCGTTCCAGTCCTCTTGGAAGGGGGTCGCAGCGGCCGGCGCCTGGAAGGCGGCAGGCATCTGCGGGGATGCGGGGGCCTGCGGCTGTTCGACGACCGAAGGCATGGCGGGCGCACTCTGCTCGAACGGAGCCGGCGTCATCGGGGGAGTGGACACCTGAGGGGCGGGCTCGGGCTGTTGCACCGGCGCGACCGGCTCGGGCATCCCCCAGTCTGCGGGCCTCTCCCGGCGGACACGACGAATCTGCGCGGTCGGCATCTCCGCGTCATCAATAAACAACATCGACGAGGCCGGGGCGGGTTCCGCGACGGGCTCCGGCTCGACGACGGGGTCCGGCGCGACGATCGGTTCGGGTTCGACGATCGGTTCGGGTTCCGCGATTGGCTCGGGCTCAGCCGCCACGACGGGCTCCGGCTCGATGACGGGTTCGGGCTCAGCCGCCACGACGGGCTCCGGCTCGACGACGGGTTCGGGCTCGACCACCGCGACGGGTTCCGGTTCGACGACAGCGACCGGCTCGGGTTCGACGATCGGTTCAGGCTCGACCACAGCGACCGGCTCGGGTTCGACGATCGGTTCGGGTACCACGACGGGCTCGGGCACCGGAATAGCAGCCTGGCGGACCTTCGGGATCAGCATCGTCTCGGGAGCGTCGACGGCGCTCGCGGGAGGCGGCGGCACGGGCGGAATGGGAGGCATGGGCACGGGAATCGGCACCTGCTGTGCTGCAGGTGCTTCTTCGGGGGCCGGAATAGGCTGAGGAACATGCGCGTCGCGGACCACCTGACGCTGTGAACGTCTGCTCGGGAACACCGGCTGAGCGTCGTCGGCCGCTTGCTGAGCCTCCGAGGCCTGGCGCGAACGACGATGAAGCGAGGAATCAGAGGCGGACTCCGTGTGAGTCTCTCGCTGTGGTGCCGATGCTACGGCCTGCGGCACCGCCACGACGGGCTGGGACGCTGGCGTGGGTGTCGGAGTGGTGGCCGGGGTAGGCGCGACGGTAGGAGCCTGCGGGGAAGCAGGGGGTGCGGTCGGGGCCGCGCTGCGCTGAGAAACGCCGGTCATCGGGACCTGGAGGGGGCCGCTGGACATGCCGGCGCCAGGCATCGACTGGCCGGCCATCGGCTGTGCGGGGCGCTCAGGGAAGACCGCAGGCCTGTGGTCCTTGCGCGAGCGTCGCCTCTTGGGAGCCTCCGAGGTCGCAGCTACGGGAGCAGCGGTGGGCATCGGGCGCGACTTGTGCTCCCACGTGAAACCGGTGTCACGCGGCGTCGGCTGCGGAGGATTCAGGGAGGCCGAAGGACGCGTGGTGGGAGCCGGAGCAGGAGCGGACGTAGCGGCGGGCGCAATCGGTGTCGGAGGGGCGTAGCGCTCCACGCCCTCGTTCCCACGAGCAGGAGAGGGACCGTGTACATGCGAAGCCGGGGCGGCGGCCTGCGTTCCGGATGTCGCTTTCTTTCCACGCTTGGCGCGCACAACGTAGACGACAACCACGATGCCGATGACGAGAAGGACGAGGCCAACGATGAGACCGATGAGAAGAGCGATCGGAGGATCGGAGGATTCTTCGGTTGCGGTGGCAGCGTCCGCCGTCGGTGCTACGCTCGAGCTCGCCGAGGCCGAGGTAGGCATCGGGGTCACGCCCCACGGATCCTTCAGTGCATTCGTCGTCGCCGCGGCACTGGGGTTGCCACCAGGGGTGAGAGACCCTTTCACGGTGATCATTTGGGGGACGGTGTCGGTCCAGGAAGTGACGGAGAATGTGCGGCCCTCGTACGTCGTTGCAGACGTGGAAGCTCCCGCGGTGGCGGACTGTACCTCTCCCTCGACACTCAGGGACAGAGACTTAAGCGTCAAGTCCGGGTGGAACAACTTTCGAGACTCGGTGAGCGTGCGCTCGGCGTGAGCGGTCATGACGAACTCGCCGGAGTCCTCGAGGGAGAACTCAGATTCATTCTCCGCATTCGTGTACATGAGCTGCATGTGGCACACGGTTGCGTCGTCGCGGGTCACGAACTCGACATGCTGGTCCGATGATTTACCGGCGTAGGGCTGGCACGCCGACTCACTCATTGTCCGGGACGGATCAATGAGGGTCAGCGTGTCGACGAGCTGGCCGTCCTTGGTCAGGACGAACGCCTCCGACAGTGTCGGCCCGTCGGCGGCGTAGGCTCCCGACGGTAGCGTCGACACGATGAGTAGTGCCCCGAGCGTGGCGCACAGGGCGTGAAAGAGTCGCATGCAGTCCTCCTGATATGAACCACTCGATTATCGTCCGTTCGTGGATACAAAGCAACGAGGGGGAGCGCATGCAAGATTACCTGACCGATCGTCAAATAAAAGAAGTCCGAGTGACAAAGAAAAACACGCCTCGTTGACAAGGCTAGATTGGTGTCTATCCCGTAGGATGACAGGTGTCTACCTGCGGTTAGGTTTTTGATAGCAAATTGCTCATGTGCCCATGTTGATGAAGGAGGTGGCCCATGAAGTGTCGACCCGCTACGCGCGGCGATATTCCCGAAATGACGCGCATTATCACCGAGGGGTTCCTTGACTATCCGCTGCATATCATGCTCAAGCCCTACCTCTACCAGCCGGACTGTTACCCACAATGCCTGGCCGCGATTAATCGGATGCTCGCGTCCTCCTATCAGTGGGCACGTCACGCACTTGTCGTGGAGCATGAAGGGCAAGTTGTCGCAACGGCGCTCATGCATGATCGCAAGGTTGGCGTGGTGCGTAACTTCGTCAGTGGAGGCTATGAGCTCTTCCGCTACGCCTCCCCGCACCTCGTGGCTGATTTTCTCGACGTGACCGACCGATCTGATCAGATCGCCATCGATAATGGCGATTTCGACTGGTATCTCGAGGCGCTCTCCGTTGACGCGAGCATGCGTGGTCGCGGCGTGGGGCGTTGGCTGGTCTCCAAGGTCCTGCCGGATTTCGTGGCGAAGCGCGGTGGGCGCGCCTACGGCTTCGTGACCTCGACGGAAAAGAATGCGCGTTTCTATCTTAATGGCGGTTGTGAACTCCTTGACCGCGTCGATGTGCATATGCGTGAGGAGACCTGTCCGATCTGGGCTTTCCAGAGGCGTGCGGAGCTGCTCTAACGCGGGTGCGCTCAGGCGTTTTCTGCCGATTCTCAACTCTGCGTGGCGATAGATGAGCGATTGCGCCTTTGTGCAGGTCGCGGCGCGTGATGCACGTCCCGCACCTCCGCTTGACTTCAAGGACTTGAGGTCTTTTAGGGTGAAGTCATGGTAGGGATTCGCTCCGGGCGCACGTACTCCATCAAGGAGGTAGCGGCGCTCGTTGGGCTGCCCGCGTCCACCCTGCGTTACTACGAGGATGTGAGCGTCATTCCTGCCATCGCGCGTGACCCTTCGAGTGGTCACCGCATCTATCAGGAAGACGACCTTGAGCTGTTGACGTGGGTGTCGTGCCTGTCGGCGTCCGGCATGTCGATTGCTGATATGCGTGAGTATGTTCGCTCGGGCCTTGGTGGTGAGCGCGATATTTCCGAGTTCATCACCTTGCTGGAGCAGCAGGATGAGCGCTTGCGGGAAGAGGCGCAGATTCTTGAGCTGCGTCGCGAGTTCTTGCGGACGAAAGTTTCCTACTGGCGTGCGGTCAGGGGTGGGGACGTTCAGGAAGCCGAGCGTTTGGACGCTGCGGCGCGCGCTTGCTGAGCGCCTGAAAGCCTGGTCGTAGCACTTGCATAGTCCTAGTGGGGCGGGTTCATGCCTGCTCCGAACCCTGCCCCACTAGGGGGCGTGGGGCCGCGCATTCGACTCGGGTGCGCGGCCCTTCATCGTGGCCGCTGTGGATTCCAGTAGGGGAAGGTGCGCCGCAGGTGTGCCATCTCGTGTTCAATGAGGGGAGCCAGCTTGTCCCAGGGCGGGGACTCCTCCCCGTGCCACGCTGCTTCCGCGATGACGAGGAGCCTGGGGAGGAGATGGTAGAAGAGGAGGTCTGGGGTGGTGATGGTTGAGGACCATGCCGCGGCCTCGACTCCTTTCAGTCGCTCCCCACGCAACGCCTGGGTGGGGTCGTCGAAGAGGGTGTGGGTGGGCCCGAGGGGGCTGCTGGTTCGTCCAGGGAGACTGAGGGGGAGAATCTCGGCGTCCGCCAGGATCCACGGCGCTCCAGAGGATTCGGTGGCCTGGCGGCCAGTGTTCCCGGGACGGTGGGCAAAGAGAGTCGCGCGCCGCCGCAAAGTTGACGAGGTGGCGAATGTTGGCGTCCGAGTAGAAACCTTGGGTCGAGTGTGCTGGCGTGAGGCGCCATGAACCTTGTCGGTCGGGAGCGCACTCGGTGTCGTACCAGTCGCTGGGCTGTCGTGGGATGTTTCCGCCGATCGCTGTCAGCATGGGGTATCCGGGCACGTGCATACGCCACCCGGCGTTGTCGGTGAGGTGCCAGTGCAAGACTTTGACTCGGTAGGGCGCCATGACGGTCAGGAGCAATTCCATGGTGGCTCCTTGGACTTGGCTACAAAAGTGTAACAAGCGTCACTAATAATGTGGAACGTTTTCGTTCGTCAATCTGCGGAATTGTTGAAAGGTTGCGATTATCTCCCGACTGTCAGGTTTGTTGAATGGGTCTACAATGGTCGTGCTGATGTGAATCCAGTCATACTCAAAGAGGAGTGCTTCATGCTGTCGACCGACACCGTTTCCCTCAGTCCAAATCCCCTCGTTGCTGCCCTCGGAAAGCCGGCGAAGGAATTTACGAAGGCCGACATCATCGGCTATATCGAGGACAACGGCATCAGGATGCTCAACCTGCGCTATGTCGGAGGGGACGGTCGCCTGAAGACGCTGAACTTCGCGATTCAGTCCAAGGCGCACTTGGATCGTGTGCTGACGCTGGGTGAGCGCGTCGACGGCTCGTCGCTCTTCGCCTTCGTCGAGGCAACCTCCTCGGACCTGTACGTCGTGCCCCGCCTGGCCACGTCCTTCCTCAACCCCTTCTCGCACATTCCGACCCTGGATATCCTGTGCGGCTTCTACGACGTTGACGGCAAGCCCCTGGCCTCGGCGCCGCAGGAGATTCTGCGCAAGGCCCAGCGAGCCCTGAAGGAGGAGACGGGTTGTGAACTGCAGGCCCTCGGTGAACTCGAGTACTACCTCTTCTCCGACGAGGAGGACCTGTTCCCTGTCGAACCGCAGCGCGGCTACCACGAATCGGGGCCCTTCTCGAAGTGGGAGAGCGTGCGCACGGAGACCCTCTTGCACCTGGTGTCCATGGGGTGCTCGGTCAAGTACGCTCACTCGGAGGTCGGTAACTTCGTGTCCGACGGTCGTCAGATGGTCCAGCAGGAGATCGAATTTCTGCCCGTGGACGCCCTGGATGCCGCCGACCAGATGGTGCTCGCCAAGTGGGTGCTGCGCGAGGTTGCCCACTCCTACGGCATTCACGTCTCTTTCTCTCCGAAGATCGCGGTTGGCCAGGCCGGTTCGGGCATGCACTTCCATACCCGCCTCGTCAAGGACGGTGTCAACCAGTTCTCGACGGGATCGGGCCTGACGGAGACGGCCCTGAAGGTCATCGGCGGTTACCTGTCGCATGCCGCTTCCCTGACCGCCTTCGGCAACACGGTCCCCACCTCTTTCCTGCGCCTCGTGCCGCATCAGGAGGCCCCCACGGCGATTTGCTGGGGCGACCGTAACCGCTCCGTCCTCGTGCGCGTGCCCCTGGGATGGCAGAACATTGACGACTCGATGTTCCGTGATGCGAACCCCGCCGAGCCTCCCATCGACGAGCTGCCGAATGACTCGCAAACGGTCGAGCTGCGCAGCCCCGACGGTTCTGCGGCCGTCCACCTGCTGCTGGCCGGTATCGCTGTCGCGGCACGTATCGGGCTGACCGAACCGGGCATGGCCGACTACGCGCGCGAACGCAAGGTCGACGGCGACGCCTCGCAGACCCCCGACCTCGATCAGCTGCCCGGCTCCTGCTTCGAGGCCGCCGGTAGGCTCCTCACCCAGCGCGAGGACTACGAGGCGAAGGGCGTGTTCCCCGCCGGCCTCATTGATTCGTGGGCGTCTCACTTGGTTGCACTCGGAGACATGCACCTGCGCGACGACCTGGCCGACTCGCGAATTTCAGTGGAAGAACTCGTCGAACGCTACTTCCACATCGGCTAACGATACGTGCCCCGGCCTCGCAAAGAGGTCGGGGCACGTCGTTGTCAGAGACGAACGAGGTCACTCGGGCGGGGCGAAACGTTCTTCGTTCGAGGGGGCCTCGGAGCGCTTCGAGATGGCCGCGCTGCGCGCGTAGGGGAGCGCGGAGGTCTGACGCGCACCCGACTGAGCGCGGCGCGCATTCTTCAACGAGGCATCGCGATCGAACTGAGCGTCTGCTGCTCGCCGCTGCGAGGCGGCGCGGCTACGCACAAGCGCTCCGATGATCACCAAGGCCAACACCGACCCAGTCACTGCGAGGACGGGCATCAAAGAACGCCCAACCGAGCTACCACCTCGCTGCTCAGAGGAAGATACGGGGCTGGTGCTCGACGAGGGGGAGGGGGATGGCGCCGGCGCGGAGGCCCCCGGCGCAACCGAGCCCGACGCACTCACGTTGTCCGTCACGCCGTGCCACACGACAGTGCTCGCATCCTTCTTCGTGGACGACGAAGGAACCGAAATCTCCCCGCCGTCAGAGGCTTCGACGACAACTGAATCGTGAGCGATGAGGGTCACCGACTCGATCGAGGCCGACGCCTCGGGCGAGGAAAAACCCTCCAGCAGTCGGGCCGACGTCGACTCGAAGTGGAAGACCCCACCGTCGTCAACCGAGACGACCTCGGCGCTCGCGTCCTCGAGGTTCCAGGTGAAACGGCATCCCAAGACCCCGCCCACATCTACCAGCAGCGAGGAAGTCGCCTGCGCGGCTGTGCCCATCGACTGGCACTGCTCACCGATCAATGCGTGATCCGTCGACAGGGTCACCTCATGGGTTGCGCTCACGCCCGGCGTCATCTCGTAGACCTCGACGAGGCGAATCTGCGTCGGCTTGTCCGCATACGCCGCAGCGCCGCCCGCCGTCAGAGCGAGAGCCCCAGCGGTGACGAGCAGCGCTCGCGTGAGCCTCATTCGGCTTCGTCCTCAGCGCGCAGTCGCGGAACAGATGTCTTTTCAGGGTGAATACCCACCTTGTCGGCGTAAAACGCGCGGATGGCCTCCATGTCGGCGTGCACGTCGCCCGTCAGCTGGTACGTCGGGCCCCAGCCGAACGTGCGGGTGTTGCGGTCGATGAAGCCCAGCTGGATCGGCACGCCTGCCTCCATTGCGATGCGGTAGAAGCCGGACTTCCAGAAATCACGCGGCGATCGCGTGCCCTTCGGCGTGATGCACAGCGTGAAGGTGTCTGCCTCGCGGATGCGCTGGGCAACCTGCTCGACCAAGCCGTGCGAGGCGCTGCGCTCAACGGCGACCGCGCCAATCTTTTTCACGAACCAGCCGAGCACCGGGGCCTTGACGATGGAATCCTTCACGAGGAACGAGAACGTGCGCCCAGATTTCCACATGGAAATCGCCATGAAGACACCGTCCCAATTCGAGGTATGCGGGGCGCCGATGATGATGACCTTGTCCGGGAGGGGCTGCGTGGACAGCTTCCAGCGGGAAACAGACAGGTACGCGGACGCGATCGCGGAAGTGAGAGCCATGAGGGCCTTTCTGGTCGTAGCTGGAGCCAATCCTACCCGCGGGTCGGTCAGTCCAGCGTTTCCACGGCAAGGGTCTGCGTCATGATGTGGGGGTGCCCCGGCCACAGCGTCAGCGCGCGTTCGCGCACCGCCGCGGTTTCCACGCACACGAAGTTCTGCCACTCGCCCTCGCCGATGTCGCTCATCGTGGCCGCGCCCTGCGACCAGGGGTTCCACACGATCGTGGAGCCTGAACCGCTCTTGTCCACGATGATGCGTCGGCCCAGCTTCGGATCGACGACCTGGACCAGCTGGGTGGAGGTATAGACTCGGTCCGTCGGGCCGATAAAAGTCACGTCGCCGGTCTGGGTGGCGTAGCGCTCGCGGACCTTGTCGTAGTAGCGCTCTCCGTCCAGGCCCTCTACCGTCACGTCCTTGACGTCGCCGACGTGCAGGTAGGTGTGCAGGGCGGCCTCGATAGCGAAGGGGTGGTCGTCCTCGTTCGTGAGGGTCAGGGTCGTGTTCAGCTCAGCCCCGGCGGTGATGTCCAGGCGCGCGCAGAAGGAGTGTGGGTAGAGGGCAGAGGTCTCGCCCGTGTGGTGCAGCTCGAAGGAGAACGAGGCTGGGGCGTCGTTCGCGGGTTGGGTGCTTCCCAGCAGCGTCCAGGGGCTCGTGCGGGCGAACCCGTGGGCACCCGCTCCCTGGCCGGGCCTCGTCGGGGAGTCGGTGGGGCTGCCGAACCAAGGCAGGCACAGGGGGATGCCGCCGCGGATCGCCTTCGTGCCATCCAACACCGCGCGGGAGGACAGCCACAGGACATCCGGGTGACCCGCAGGACGCCACGACAACAGGTGCGCACCGAAGAGGGTGACAAGGGTCGAGGCTTTAGAAACGTCTGCGCTGAGCGTGGTGATGTCAGTCATACGAGCCAGTTAACGCCATAGCTTGTGACCGAGCAAATAGACGGGCCGATGGTGCCTCACATCGCCGCCACGTGTCCACGACGTGGTGGAATTCGCAACATGGGGATCGTGTTGCCCCTTGTTCAGCCGATATTCTTAGAGGCGTATGTGCGTGAAATCGGTTCGAACCGGTTGTGTCTGCGGCTTCCATGCCCCCTCACACGCATAAATCTGTATCCACATTTGAGGAGTCCACATATGTCTACGCGTCCCGACCTGCGAAATGTCGCCATCGTCGCGCACGTCGATCATGGCAAGACCACGCTGGTTGACGCAATGCTCTGGCAGTCCGGAGCGTTCTCCGAGCGTGACACGGTCGAAAAGACCGGCGAGCGCGTCATGGACTCCGGCGACCTTGAGCGCGAGAAGGGCATCACCATTCTCGCCAAGAACACCGCCGTCCACTACACCGGCCCCGCCGCACAGGCCCTGGGTCTCAAGGATGGCGTCATCATCAACGTTATCGACACCCCCGGCCACGCCGACTTCGGTGGTGAGGTCGAGCGAGGCCTGTCGATGGTCGACGGCGTCGTCCTCATGGTCGATGCTTCCGAGGGCCCGCTCCCGCAGACCCGCTTCGTGCTGCGTAAGGCCCTCCAGGCCCACCTGCCCGTCATCGTCGTCGTCAACAAGGTCGACCGCCCCGACTCGCGCATCG
>ERZ773008.1257-NODE-1257-length-18063-cov-10.343070_pt1 | contig 18063 bp, 15 predicted proteins | sample MGYA00580664_ERZ773008 | MGnify/ENA primary metagenome ERZ773008 (study PRJEB29015, sample SAMEA2738016) | human oral metagenome | biome: human oral; feature: human-associated habitat; material: dental | place: China | collected 2048 ... | reverse complement strand
TCGCGGCCAGTCCGTCCAGCCCGGGCATTTGGACATCGAGGAGGAGCACGTCGACGGGGTCGGCGGCGTTGCGCCTGATGGCGTCGTTGCCGTCGACGGCGCGCCAGACGACCTCCATATCCGGCTGCGCGCCCAGCAGCATGGCCAGCCCCATGGTGAACAGCGGCTCATCATCGGCCAGACCCAGGCGGATCACAGGCGCCTCCCCTCCTCGACGTCGACTCACCGGACGTATCCACTCCCAGGTTCGGCCCATGCGATTTCGTGCCGGCGAAGCGCCGACGACGCCCCGCGATGGTCATCATATGAGTGCAATCGGCCCTCACTCCGGGACGATAGGGAACTCGGCCATCGCCCGCCAGCCGCCCTCGTCGGTGGGCCCGGCGGTGAAGGAACCACCTAGGTCGGCGACCCGGTCGCGCATCCCTATCAGGCCGAAACCGCGGTGCGCGGGCCGGTCAGCGCGCGATTCGGCGTCCTCAAAGGCGTTCTGGCCGAAGCCGCGGTGCGCGGACCGGTCTGCTCGGCTTTGACCGTCGCTGTCGCCGTCGCCGCCCCCTCCGTCGCCGTCCGGCGTCCCGGTCACCGGCGTCGATGATGCCGGCGGGGCAGCCGGGACCGGAGCGTTCTCGACGACGAGGACGGCCCGATCCGCCCCGGAGCGCAGCGTGACGGTCGTGCTCGCCCCGGGGGCGTGGCGCAGCACGTTGGTCAGCGACTCCTGAGCCACTCGATGGAGGACCTGCGCCATCGCCGAGGGGATCCGGCCGACCGGGCCGATCTCCAGGGCGACCGGCAATCCCGCCCGCTGCGCCTGGCGCACCGGTTCCCGCAGGAGCTCCATCGGTCGGTCCGACGCCGCCGCACCGCTTCCGGCGTCAACGATGTCGGCGACGGCGCTGGTACCACCGGTGGGACGGCCGGCAGCACCGGAACCGTCCACACCTGAAGTGCCGGCATCAGAACCACTGCCACTAGCGGGACCGAAACCGGGCGCTACGGCCGTATCGATATCGGCGGCTTCGAGACCGCCCGTACCGGCAGCGTGGACATCAGAACCACTACCAGCGGCGGAGCCCGAACCGGGCGCGGCGGCAGCATCAACAGCGGCCGTATCGACGTCGGCGGCACCATCTGCGGCCCCGGAGCGCAGGATGTCGACCAGGGCGCGCACCTCGTCCACCGAGCGGCGGGAGGTCTCCCCGATGACGGCCAGGGCCTCGTCAGCAGCGGCCGGGTCGGTCGCCAGGATGGCGCGGGCGCCTTCGGCCTGCATGGCGATAACGGTGAGGCTGTGGCCGAGCAGGTCGTGGACGTCGCGGGCGATGCGCTGCCGCGTCTCGATGACCGCGAGGCGCCGCTCGGCGGCCTGCTGCGCCTCCAGGACCGTGGCCCGCTCGAAGGCCCGGTTGTAGCGGTCGCGGCTGCGGCGCCGCGCGGCGCCGACGAAGGCGGCCACCGCCACCACCAGCCAGGCGTTGGTCAGGAGGATGAGCCGTCCCGCACCGGCGTGGACCTGGTCGCCGATGAGCTCGTGCGCCCGCATCGTCGCCGCGGCCGCCCCCGCGAGCTCGAGGACGAGCCCCGCCCACCGCCACGGCGCCTCCAGGCGGGACTGCGTCGTCTCCACCGCGATGAACGCCGTGACGACGAAGAAGATGGAGAACTCGGTGAACAGCACCAGGTGGACGGCCAGGCAGACGCCGGCCACGAGAACGAACAGCATCGGGGAGCGGCGCCTCACCGCCATGGCCAAGGCGCAGGTGCCCAGCATGAGGAGGTAGAGCGCCGGCGTCACCCCTTGGACGATCCCGAGCTCCGCCTCCGGCCGGCCGATCAGGGATAGGAAGAAGAAGGCGAGGGCGATGACGACGTCGGACGCCGTCGTCCACGGGCCCGACCGCGGGTAGCGCCAGGCGGCCGGAATCGGGCCCGCCGGCGGCACGCGCCCGGCCGACGTCGGCGCGGGCGCACCCGATTCCGCCCGCGCAGCCTGGCCGACCCGCCGTCTTCTCATGCCTGAACCGTACCGTCGCAGCCGCGAGCCCCGGAGGCCCGAGCCAAGATTTCATACCCGAGTATGAGCCGGGCCGACGGGCCCGCTCGGGAAGCAGACCACGGGCTGATGACCGCCCGGCTCGGCGCGCGCAGGCTTCATGCCATGACGACCTCGCATCACTTCCCACCAGCCCCCAGCACACCGGTACCAGCGCCGACGACGGCCTCCGGCGCACCAGCACCGCCGTCCGGTCCGTGGCTCCGAACCGCACCCGCCTCGCTCTCCCAGCCGGTCCAAGCGCACCAGCCCCGCCCGGGCACCCCGGCCCAGGCCGCCCGGCAGCCCTTCCTTCGGCTGAGCCCCGACGCCGGCGCACCAGTGCCCGGCGGACTCCCGACCACCTCGGCACCCGGCGTCGTCTCCCCCGGCGCAGCACCCGCCGAGCCGGCTCCTGTCCCGCAGGCCGGCCCCGCACGCGCCGGATCGGCCGACGACGTCGTCGTCCTCACTCATGACCTCGCCAAGACCTTCGGCCGGCGCACCGTCGTCGAGGGCCTGAACCTCGTGGTCCCGCGCGGGAGCGTCTACGGCTTCCTCGGCCCCAACGGCTCGGGCAAGTCGACCACCATGAAGATGCTGCTCGGGCTCCTGGCTCCCACCCGCGGGCGGATCAGCGTGCTCGGGCGGCCCTTCACCCCGGGCACGCGCGCCGAGATCATGTCACGCACCGGCTCGATGATCGAGAGCCCGCCCGGCTACGGCCACCTCACCGGCGCCGAGAACATGAGGATCGCCGCGAAGATGCAGGGCCTGAACGACCAGCAGGTCAGCCGTGCCCTGGCGCTGGTGCGTCTGACCGAGCACAAGGACCGCCTGGTGCGCACCTACTCCATGGGCATGAAGCAGCGCCTCGGGATCGCCTTGGCGCTGGCCCGCGAGCCCGAGCTGCTCATCCTCGACGAGCCCACCAACGGTCTGGACCCCGCGGGCATCGAGGAGGTGCGCCGACTGCTGGTCGAGCTCGCCGGCGAGGGCGTCACCGTCATGGTCTCCAGTCACCTCCTGGACGAGATCGACCGCATGGCCTCCACCCTCGGCATCCTGTCCGCCGGGCGCCTCGTCTTCCAGGGCACGCGCGCCGAGCTCATGGAGCGCTCGGTGCCCGACATCCTCGTCGTCACCCCGACGCCGCAGGCCGTCCTGGACCCGCGGATCCTGGCCGGACTCGTACCGGTTCAGGCCCCCGACCACGCGACGCCGACGGCGACCGGCCCGGCCAGCGCACCCGGCTCGCCCAGTCCGGTCACCGGCACCGCCACCGGTCCGGTCGCCAGCGCCGCCACCACCCCTGTCGCCGGCCCGGTGCTGGTGCCGCAGGGCGTGCGCATCCCGGGCATGTCGAAGAAGGCCGTCGCCGAACTCATCGGCCGACTGATCGCCGCCGGCGTCGAGCTGTACGAGGTGCGCCGCGAGGCCCAGAACCTGGAGGACGTCTTCATGGACGTCACCGGCCGGGGAGGTGTGCTGTGATGACCAGCGCCGCGCTCTCCACAGCCCCCGCCCCCGCCCGGTCCCCCGCCGTGGCCGGAGCCGCCGGACCAACGGGAACTGCGCCGTCGGCGCGCGGCTCCCGCAGCACCCGCGCGTCCGCCGTCCCCGGTTTCCTCACGTCCATGGGCGTCGAGATCCTCAAGATGCGCCGACTGCGCGTACTGCTGGTGACCGCGCTTCTCCTCGTGGCCTCGATCGCGATGAGCGGCCTGGAACTGTCCAGCCTGGCACGACAGGGGCATCTGAGCGAGCCCAGCGCCCAGCCGTGGACGGCCCTCCTGCTGTCCATGGCCATGTTCAACGCCCTGACGCAGCCGATCTTCGTCGCGATCCTCGCCAGCCGGCAGACCGACATCGAGCACAGCGGGGCCGGGTGGAACCTGGCGGCCACGTCGGGTCTGACGCCAGGAGCCCTGTGCCGGGTCAAGCTCGCCGCGCTGACGCTCCTCATCGTTCCCGCGACCATCGCTCAAAGCGCGGTCCTCATTGTCGTGGCGCGGTCCATGGGACTGTCCCTCCCGCTCGACGCCGGCCCCTGGGTCGTCTACACGCTTCTGCTCGCCCTGGTCGACACGGCGATGTGCGCCTACCACCTGTGGCTCGCGGCCGTGGTGGAGAACCAGCTGGTCGTCATGAGCGCGGGGCTTCTGGGCGGTTTCATCGGCGTCTACATGCTGCTCGCCCCGCCAGTGCTGGCGCGGCTGCTGCCATGGGGCTACTACGCCGTCATCACGCCCGCGAAGGTGTCGATGGTGAACGGCCACGACGCCTACGAGTACATCAGCGTGCCCGCGGGCTGGATCGCGGGCTTCGCCGCCCTGACCGCCGTCGTCTTCACTGTCGTTACCCGCCGGCTCGACCGGATCGAGAGGTGATCCTCATGAGCACTCCCGCACACGCTCCCGCCATGTCCCATGGTGCTGGCCTCGCCCGACCCGCCCCAGCCGAATCCAGCGCCCGACCCGCCCCGGCCGAATCCAGCGCCCGGCCCGCCCCGGCCGAGTCCACAGCGCCGGGCCGCAGCGGCAGTAATGACCGAAGCGGTTTCGTCTCCCTGCTGGCCGCCGAGGCGATCAAGCTCAAGCGCTCCTCGGCCTGGGTGGTGGCTGTCCTGCTGCCGCTGCTGGCGGTCATCACCGGCACCTTCAACGTCTACGGGAACCGAGAGACCATCCCCCAGACCTGGGTGTCCCTCACCTCCCAGATGACGCTCTTCTACTCGATGTTCTTCTGTTCGCTGGGGGTCGCCCTGCTGGCCTCCACCGTGTGGCGGGTGGAGCACCGGGGCACGAGCTGGAACGCGATGCGCGTCACCCGCCACTCTCCGACGGCCGTGACACTGGCCAAGACCCTGGTCATCTTCGTGCCGGTGCTGACGATGCAGATGATTTTCGTGGTCCTGGCATGGATCTCGGGGACGCTCGTCATGGGGCTGGGGCCCGCAATGCCTGCGGCCTTCATCGTGTCGGGTTTCCTCGCGGTCATGGGGGCGGCGCCACTGGTCGCGGTGCAGTCGCTGCTGAGCATGCTCATGCGATCCTTCGCCGCGCCCGTGGCGGTCGCCTTCGTCGGCTGCGTCGTGGGCTTCGGACTTCTGGCGAGTCAGAGCCCCCTGGCCTATGCCGTCCCGCAGGGCATCCTCAGCAAGACCCTGACCCTGGGATCGTCAGCCATGTCGACGGCGGGGAAGCTGGACGCGGCGAGCATGCTCCCCCTCCTGGCCGCTGTCGCGGGCGTGGGCGCCGTCCTGTGGGGCCTACTGGCCCTCGTCGCCCGCCGCACAGCCGGTGTGCGCTAGCCTCGAGTTCTCATCGTTGAGGTGCTGAAAGTGGATGAAGGTGCTCCTCTTCCTGGGATAATGCAGACTGCTCACGTCCATGCGTGTCCGGGAGAGGGGCACTTTCACCCGCCAACCTGAAAGCCCGAGGTCAAGCGCGCCCGGTGACACCGGCGAGAAAGTCTCATTGCAGTACGAGCGGGTTCGGCACGTCATGCTCGGCCTCCCTGCTGAGTGCGAGCAGCGATCCTGCAGTTCCGAGCATGAGTCCGCGAACCGTGGTGACCCCTTCCGGAAGCCCGCTACGCGGTGCGCGTTCCTGCAATCGGGACAGAACTGCGTCACGGTATCGACGCACGTCCACCTTGCCCGGACAGCCATCCACGACTTCGCGAAGGGCGAGAAGGTTCCCGAGCGCGCCATGACAGAGTGAATCATCTGCGGGCAGCGGACCCGCGGCAGTTTCCTGCGCCCCGAAGGCGGCTTGGTCGTAGAGAGTGTCATCATCGAGCGACACCGCTGCAGATACGCGCGCCATGGCGATGCCCGCGGCCCCATGACACCAGTGGGCGGGGTAGAAGCGGCCTCGCTCAAGCGACTCGGGTCGCGCATCGAGCCACCTGCGACGGCTCATGTCGAATAACGATTCATCGAATCGAAGAGCGGCCCGGGCCGCGTGGGCGATCGTGCTGTCGTTCAGCACGGCGCCGGCTTTAGCCAATGCCCACCCGATTCCCGTGGCGCCATGAGAAAATCCCCCCAGGCGAACATGATCGTTGCCCGTCTCCCATGCAAGGTCTCCGTCATCGGTTTCAACGGCATGGTCGAGCAGATGTCGAACAAGCGTTTGCGACACCGCTTCCGCATCTATATCATCAGGTAGGGAGGTAACAACAGCAAGAGCACCCGCCGTCCCCGCCATGATATCGAAGTACGCGTCGGATCGCACTGCTGCTGCGAGTCTCCGGAGAGCCTCGATTATCGCTTGTCGATAGCGAAGGCCACCAAGCTCCACGTCATAGTGCGACAGGGCGTAGATAAGGCCCGCCACTCCGCTGAATGCGCCTATGGGGAGTGCGAGGCGGGCTTCGGTCCAATCACCGAGGACTGCTGCGATGGCACGCGCGGTCCGGTGCGCGAGATCGTCAAGGCCAAGACCGGGAAGCACACGATCGGCATAGGTCGTCGCAAAAGTGATTCCAGCCAAGCCATCATACAGAGTGGGGCCGAGTGGGCGATAGTCGAGTCCGCTGCTATCCGTGCTGCTGGCGACGCCGAGCCAGGTCACGTCGTCATCGCCAAGGATCGCAGAATCCAGCAACGTACTCGCCTGCCTCCTCGCAAGGTCACGAATCCTTCCATTCATATTGCCGATAGAGGACGCCGCAGAGATCGGCCACGACTCGGGCCTCACCAACCGGGGCGTAGCCGCTAGAATAGACTCCTCAATCAACCTCGACGACTCCGCTATCTCCTCATCATCCAAGCCAGCGATCCTACTGATCACGTCTTCTCGGGCATCACCCTCGAAGTAGGTCGGCAACACTCGATGCCGTCGTGCAGTAAGCGCCCGACTGTCGAGCGTCGCGCAGAACAGGGGGACGTCGAGCTCACGGAGAGCCCGCTCCTCCGCCTTGATCAGCGATTCCTCTCCCGGGTGCTCCGCGAGTCGCGTCCAGAGACTGCGAAGGAGATGATCGCGTTCGATCCCGTTGCGAAGCCGCGCCGGCTGACGCATTTCGGTAAGCAGCAGCGAGTACGATCTGGTCGCCCGCACGATGTGACGGATCTCGAAACTGGGCACCGATGCCACCAATTCGATGACCGCCGCCCGCCGCACGATGATCGCCCGACTCATCTCGGTAAATCCTCGGATGAGTCTCGATCGATTATCTCGGACGATGTCGGCAGTCATTCCGGGCGGCTGATTATTGGAGCGCCCCACGGGCACCGACACCACGGCGATGCGCATCCGGTTGGTGAATGGCTCCACTATCTGGTGCACGGAGGCATTCCGCGTACTGTCGGCGTCAAGACCACCAGTGGCGACACTGACATCGATGCTGGTGCCTTCTCCGGCAGTGAGTTGCACCGGCAGGATGCCGGTACCGAGAACAGATGCATTCAAGGCGGTCACCGCTCGCGCCGCAGCAGTTCCCGATCGGCCGTCATGGCTCCGGTTCTGGATAAGGGTCTCCATGTCAACCGGAACGGGCCCCCGTGCGGATGCTATGACGTTCTCAAGGTGCAGGTCCGATGCTCCAAGCGCATGCGCAATTCCGAGTAGAGCGCCGAGCAGCTGAAGATGGTCCCCGGGAGCGATGTCCCCAGCGCTCGCCTGCGGGACGAACTCGACCCACCCATATCCCGATCGGTTAAGAGCCTTTGGAGCGTGCAGTGCCGATGCGGCGGTCACGTACGGCGCAAGAAGCCTGATCAGATCACGATAGAAGACGAACAATCCGCAGTCCCTCGGCTTGTACACGACGCGCTTCCCATCATCAAACGTCAAGATGGCGACGGACTGACCCGAGTCGTGACGGTCGCCCGCAAAGCGAACGGACTTCACAGAATCCACGTCGGCGGACAGCATACCGCATTCCTGGAGCGCACGGGTGTCAGCAATGAGTCGCGACAGCAGGGCATCCACCTGCTCCCGCCATCCTCGTATCGCGGCGATGAGGTCATGGGCGAGGACGGGGTAGCGAATCAGAAAATCCACGCGCGCTCGCCGACCGCCCAGGTATTCGTTGAGCCGCCCGTAGTCGCCGTCGTCAGCAAGTTCGGCGAGCAGGCACCTCAGGGATAACGTTGCGACAAGCTCGCCCAGGTGCGTGAGCAGACTACTTCGCGCCGAGGAGCTCAGACGGGACCATCGATCCAGGTGCTTGCTCTGCTCGGCAATGATCGGACCGAAGAATTCGGGAAACGGGATCGACTCCAGAACAGTGTTCTCGACCACGAGTCGCTCTATCCGCGGTTGCTCCGCCGTCGTCGAGAGCAACCATTGCTCAACATATTGAAGCCATGCGGTCGCCTCTTCTCGCGGAATCCAGGCGCCGCCGTTGAGCAGTGCCTCCAGACTCCGACGATCCAGCCCCTGACCGGCGACGTACTGGTCCAATACCTCCTCATCACGCAGGGCACCATCAGCCCATGCGCCGGTCTTTCCAGAAAAGTTATCGCCAGTCGTCCCGAGCGAAGGGACGCGCCCGGAGAGCGGAGTCGCCTGAAGAAGCGCTATAACGTCATTTCGTGAAAGCATTGACTGCACCTGCGACCTTCGGGGAAAGGAATGATGCGGGAACGCGGGCGACCCGGGTCTCTCACCTGGGCCGCCCGCGCAGGGCGCCGGTCATCGACAGGCACAAATGAACGTTCCGCACTCAATCGTCAGCGTGCAGAACCAACCGCTGCTGGCCATGTACGGGCTCACGATCCGCTCAAACTCCGCATCAATCTGCGCTTGCAGCGATGGGGTAGCGCCATCTGTTGCGCGGGCCGCCACGTCCCAGCTCGGGCTGACGACGGTGAGCTCCTGGTCAAGGATCTCGCTCATCTCTCACACCTCCTCTCAGACTCATCAATTCCTCCACGACATCGACAGCGTGGAAGCTCATGGATACAGTGCGAGTAACAGTTCGATGAAGCACATACGGAACTGGAGGACGACGATAGGAACGGTACCACGATCGAATCGTCGACCCCGGCAGGGGATTGCTAGCGCAGTCTCTCGCCGTGATCCCATATTAGAACCGGTCCGCAGCGGCGCATATTATGCGATCGGGTGATATTCTCAAGCGGGCCAACGACGCTCGTTGATAGATCTCATCGGAAGTCGTAGGCGTCGGGATGAGGGGCTCATCCCGATCGGGGATGCCGTTGTGGTCCGAACCTGCTAGGTGGTTGGTCGGGTGATGTCCGACGGCTCGTTCGGGGCGTCTCGCCGGAGATCCGGTGGTCGCCGCGCCGGGTGATCCACTCGGCGGCGCCCGCCCGGGTGCGCATGGCGTCGGCGGTCACCGCCGCCCCGTCCAGGTCGAGAGGTTCTGACGCCTGACCGGTGCGGGCCCCGCGCGCACTCCTGCCGTCCATCGCGATCACCCTTCGCCCCTCGATGGTGCCGGTGCGCGTGCGCATCCACTCCACGGGGCCCGCGCCCCCGTCCCAGCGACGCACCGCCCTCCGCCGAACCAACCCGGACACCCCCACCCACCGACCCCGCCGACCCCCAGCCTCGCTCCTACGGCTACCGACGCGCCGAGAACGCCCGGCAACGACCTCCCCCGTCCGCTGCACCCGCGACTGCGAAGAGCCGGATGAGAGCGCGCGGCTGGAATGGTGAACTTTCCGTGACCGTTGCAGGAGCGGGCCGGTAGTAGGGTAGCGGCGTGGATAACGAGCGGCGGGGCGATGCGGTCGTCGCAGTCGGCGCCGTCGTCCTGTGCGCGATCCTGGGGACGGTCGGTCAGCCCGACTGGGGTTGGTCGGCGGCGATGGCGACGACTTTGGTGATCCGGCGCAGCTTTCCCGTAACGTTCGCCACAATTGCCGCCACTATTTCCGCACTGCATCTGCTGGCCGAAGGAGCCCTCCTGTTTCCCGGTGACGCGGTGCTGCTTGTGGCCGCATACTCGGTCGCCGCGCAGGCCGACGCCCCCCGCCGCCGCCTGGGCCCTGCGCTCGGGCTGGTCTTCAGCGCGGTGCTCGCCGGCCGGATACTGCACGGCGGGACCGCGCCAACCGGGATGGCAGCGGGCTCGGTGATCTGCCTCGTGGCCCTGAGCTTCGTCGCGTCGTGGACGGCGGGGTTGCTCGCACGCCGCAAGACGGAGGCGCTCCGAGATGCCGAGCACCGCCGGCTTCTGTCCGAGCGCGATGCGGAGGCCCGCACACGGCTGGCGGCGTACGAGGAGCGTGAACGAATCAGCGATGAGATGCATGATGTCCTCGCGCACACCCTGACCAATATCGTGATCCAGGCGGAGAGCGGTCAGGTCATCGCGCCGACGGAGGAGATCGCCGAGCTGTTCGGAATGATCTCGCGTACGGGCAGATCGGCGCTGAGTGGCGTCCGCAGCCTCCTCGCCCCCGCGGACGACGCGGAAACGGCCCCCTCGCCGAGCCTCGCAGACCTCGATGATCTCATCACGGACTTCCGCGCGTCGGGTCTGCCCGTTGATCTGAGGGTCCTCGGAACCCCGGAGGAGGTGAGCCCGGGTATGTCGTTGGCGATTTATCGGGTGGCCCAGGAGTCCCTGACCAACGCATTGCGATACGGGACCGGAGAGCACGCGCACGTCACCCTGGAGTGGGCCGCGGGCCACGTCATGGTCGTCGTCTCGAACCCCGTCGATCCGGACACGGGGCACTCGCCGATCCATGAGCATCGCGGACTCGCCGGCATCCGCCGGCGCTGCGCCCTCTACGGCGGCACGGCGCATTACGAGCTCACCGACACCTTCACGCTCTCGGCAACGTGGCCGTTGACGACGGGAGCACCGGCGGAACTGCGATGAATACACCCGAACGCATGATCAGAGTCCTCATCGCTGACGACCAGTCCCTCATCCTGGACGGATTCAGTCGTATCGTGAACGCTCAACACGACATGTGCACCATCGGCACCGCCCAGAATGGCGAAGAGGCTGTGGAACGAACACAGGAGTTGCATCCCGATGTCGTGCTGATGGACATTCGAATGCCCATTGTTGACGGTATCGAGGCGACCCGCACGATCATGGCCGAGGAACTCAGTCCGAAGACCCGGGTGATCGGCCTGACCACATACGACACCGACGCGTACGCGATCCGCATGCTCAAGGCCGGGGCAATCGGATTCATCCTCAAGGACAGCACCGCCCTGCAACTCGTCGACGCCATCCGAACCGCCCACAACGGAGTATTCACCGCCACAATGAGCACCACCCAGCGTCTCCTGCGGCGAATCACGACAGCTACGCCGCGGACGCCAACGGACATGGGGGCGCTGGATGCGCTGACCGATCGCGAGCGGGCAGTGTTCGCCCTGGTGGTCGCCGGCCGCTCCAACCCCGAGATCGCCCGAGAATTGTCAATTGCGATCGTCACCGTCAAGACCCACGTCGGGCACATCCTGACGAAACTGAAAATCCGCGACCGCGTGCAACTCGTCATCTGGGCTCAGCGGCAGGGCCTTGCCGATCCGCTCACCGCGGCCGCGAGCAGCGACGACGGCCCGCGCAGCTGAGCGGGGAGCAGGGCGGTCTCCTACGATGGTAGGAGACGCCGACCGGCGGATTTCATACCGTGGTATACTTCACTGCAGATTCCGTTCATGCAATCATTGGCGTGTGCTGACCAGCGGAAGCGAGCGCGTCATGAATGCTGTTATCATGACCCGCGGATTAACTAAACGATTCAAGGACCACACCGCCGTCGATAGCCTCGACCTAATGGTTCCGCAGGGGGTCGTCTACGGATTCCTGGGCCCCAACGGATCGGGAAAATCGACAACGATGAAGATGCTCCTGGGTTTGACCCAGCCTACGGCGGGTGACATCGATATCTTCGGCAGACCCCTCACTCCCGCATCACGCGGCGATCTCCTCCCGTCAATCGGATCGATGATCGAGGCCCCTCCCGGGTACGGCCATCTGACCGGGTGGGAGAACATGCTGATCGTCCGCGACATGCTCGACCTCGTTGATCGGCAGATCGAACAGGCTCTGGCCACTGTGCGACTGACCGAGCAGAAGGACAAGCTCGTCCGGAACTACTCCCTGGGCATGAAGCAGCGTCTGGGCATCGCTATGGCCCTGGCGCGCGATCCGTCCTTGCTGATCCTGGACGAGCCGACAAACGGGCTCGACCCCGCTGGCATCGAGGAGATTCGCACCCTGCTGATAGAACTGGCGAACAGGGGCATCACCGTCATGGTCTCCAGCCACCTTCTCGATGAGATCGATAAGATGGCCACTGTCCTCGGCATTCTCTCATCCGGAAGGTTGATCTTCCAGGGCACCAGACAGGAACTCTTCGAGCACTCCCTCCCGGATCTCGTCATCGAGACGTCTCGTCCCGAGCAGGCGCGATCCCTTATCAGCGGGGCGTCCATCACGCCGGGGGGCATCACTGTGAGCGGGCTCGACAAGGAGCAGACCGCCGTCGCGGTCAATCGGTTGGCCGCCGCGAATGTGCCGATCTACGAGGTGCGACGTGTGCAGCAGAGCCTGGAGGACGTCTTCATGGACCTCACTGGTCGGGGTGGACTGCTATGAGCAGCGGCATCGGCCTCGAATTCCGCAAGATGCGACGCCTGCACACCCTTCCTCTGCTGATCGGTCTCGTGGTCGCCGTTGCTGCGCTCAGTTCCGCGTCCCTGTTCTCCGGCAGTACCAGGGACACCTTCGACGACCCGACCGCGCGGCCCTGGGCAGCACTGCTTCTCAGCTACACGATGATGGCGGCGATGACCTCCCCCATCCTCGCCGCCGTGCTCGCCAGCCGGCAGACCGATATCGAGCACTCCGGCATCGGCTGGACACTCGCCGCCACCGCGGGCCGACCACCCGGCGCCCTGTGCCGAGCGAAGCTCTCAGCACTCGCGATACTGCTCCTGCCCGCCGTGGCGGCGCAGTCCCTGCTCGTCCTCACCATCGGTCTCCTCGTGGGCATTCACGCGCCTGTGGACGTCGTCCCCTGGGCGGTGTACACGGTTCTGCTGTACCTCGTCGACGTCGCGTTCTGCGCCCTGCACATCTGGCTCGCCGCGCAGGTGGAGAATCAGCTCGTCAGCGTCGGAATCGGCATGCTTGGCGCTTTTCTCGCCGTGTTCTCCCTTTTGATGCCATCCGCAATCAGCAAGATCATCCCCTGGGGCTACTACGCCGTTATCTCTCACGCCAGGCAGGACAACGGGGACATCACCTACATGACCGCGCCCTACGGGTGGGTCATCGGTTTCCTCGTCCTCGTCGCCGTCGTCTTCCTCGCGGCTACACGACGCCTTAACCGGGTCGAAAGGTGAGACGTCCCGTGTTCCGTGCAGAACTCATCAAACTCAAGCGATCCAGCACCTGGCTCATCGCGCTCATCCTGCCCAGCCTCGCCGTCGTCACCGGCACCATCAACCTCGCGAACAACAAGGACGCATTGGACTCCGGATGGGCCTCCTTCACATCCCAGGTCGTGCTGTTCTACGGGCTGCTGTTCTACTCGATGGGCATCAGTCTGCTCGCCGCGACGGTCTGGAGAATGGAGCACCGCGGCACCAACTGGAATCTCCTTCTCACCACCACGGCGCAACCGCTCCGCCTGGTGCTGGTGAAGACCGCCGTCATCCTGCTCCTGGTCGCACTCATGCAAGCAGTGCTCATCGCTGGGACCGCCATCTCCGGAGCATTCATCCTCGGTCTCGACGGCCCCTTCCCCTGGCAGTTCGCCGTCGTTGGGCTCCTCGCCCTCATCGCCGCGATTCCGCTCACCGCCGCCCAATCGCTCCTGTCAATGCTCCTAAGGTCCTTCGCAGCCCCTGTCGCACTCTGCCTTCTCGGCTGCGTGATCGGCATTGCAGCAGTCACATCAACAGCACTTCGGCCGGTCGGCTACGTCCTCCCGCAAGCCATCAATACCCGTGCGCTCAATCTCGGATCCACCGCCATCTCCCAATCCGGCGGGCTTACCGTCACCGACGTCGCGCCCCTGCTGATGACCAGCATCTGCATAGGAGCGCTCCTCATCTGGCTCACCATGATCCTCATCCGGATCGTCAAGCTCCGCTGACGAACGAGGCTTTCCCGCCGGGGCGCGTGGGGCTTCTGAGACGTAAGAGGACTCATGCGGGCGGACATCTTCGGAGATCGAGGCCGCCGCGGGCAGCATCGACAAGGAGCCATCGCGCCGTCGAAGCGGGCACCATCGAGACGGGTACCAGCGGAACGCGTGTCAGGAGCCGCCCGTGAGGAGCACGAGGAGGGAGTGGGCGGCGTCGAGTGATCACCATCGATGAGGTCGCGGGCCCCGCCCGGCGACACCGCTGACACCGGCGGGAAAGCCTCCACCCTCACCCTCGTCTCCGGTCGCCCAGCCATCCGCCCAGCAGATAGCCGGCGTACACCACCAGCGCCCCCAGCGAGTTGGCGAGAATATCCCAGTTCGTATCGGTCAGGCTGAGCCGCACCAGACCGGCCCTCACCGTTCCGAGCTCGAACAGCTCATTGATGCAACCGAGCGCCGAGACCAGTGCGAACAGCGAGAACGCCTCGATCAGCCAGTGGCCGCGCCAGCCCATCGACCGCTTCAGGTAGTACCACAGCAGTCCGGTGAACACGCCGCCGCCCACGAAGTGGGTGGTGAAGCTGGTGTCCTGCCCATCGATCAGCGGCGACGGCAGGTACCACGACACCGCGAACATCGCGCACGCCGCGTAGAGCCACCAGCGCCAGCGCCGCTCGTCGGCGACCCCTGCCCGACGCAGCACCACCGGCACCGCCACGGCCAGGGCAATCGGTACGCAGGCTGCCACGCAAAGAAGAATAAGCATAGAAATCATCCGAGGAGTGCAGAGGACAGGAGACATGCGGATTCCGAGGGGCGGCCGCAGCCGGGCTATTCCGGGCGGTTACTCCGGCCGATCGGGCGACCGGTCCGGGGCCCGCTCGACGCCGACGGACCGCCGCGGCTCCCGGCTCCCGCTGCGGCGCCGGAAGCCTCCTAGCATATAGAAGACGATGAGGAGCAGGTACGTGGTCACGCTCAGCCAGGCGCTGACCATGCTCACGGCCGCGGCGATCGCGTAGAGGACCGGCCCCATGGCGAAGCGCCGCGTCATGGCCCGCACGACGGCGTCGGGGACCCCGGGCCTCAGGCAGTGCCTGTCCCTGATGGCCGCCTGCCACAGGCCGTTGAAGAAGAAGCCGCCGAACATCATGACCAGGCCGTAGAAGACGGCGCCGGCCCGCGCCTCCCCACCGGTCTTGAGGGCGCGGGTGAGCACGGTGGTGGCGAAGGGGAGGAAGGCGACGTCCAGCAGAAGCAGCAGATTCCAGACGAGGACCCACTGATCGACGCACCGAATCCGCTGGAAGATGGCGTGATGATTGAGCCACACCTGCCCGATCAGCAGGAAGCTGAGCACGAAGCCCACGTAGCCGGGCCACAGCGAGGACAGCCCGTCGAGCAGATTCAGGTCCTCCGGAAGCCTGATCTCCAGACTCAGCAGCGTGATGGCGATCGCGATGACGCCGTCGCTGAAGGCCTCCAACCGCCCCGGCGACATGCGAGCGACCTCGTCATCCACCTCCTCCTCCATGGGCCCCTCGTCAACGCCGTCAGCGCTGCCCGCCCTATCAGCACCGCTGTCGCCGTCACACCTCTTGTCATTTCGGCCATCAGGCATGCCGTTCACGCCCCCCTCGACGTCGTCGCCACGGTTCACCACGGGCGGTCCCACCCGATCCCGCTCGATACTCACGGCGCTCGGGGACGATCCTGACCCGGACCACGGGACTCGTGCAAGCGCTCCCCGCCCGCGGGCCTCGCTCCATCGCGGTGAGGGCCGGCTGCCCGAGGCCCCGAGGAGGGCCGACCGCCCGAAGCCCCCAGGCCCGTCACGAGCACAGTCGCGGCCAGCCTCTTATACCCCGCGAACCCGACCCCGACCACACGACGCACCAGGTTCCGCGCTCGGCATAGGGCGGTGGATGGTCCGACGACCGCTGAGTACGGTCATCGCATGTCTGCCAGCACGTCTCGCATCGTCATCATCGGCGGTCACGGCAGGGTCGCGCTCCTGGCCGCCCCGCTGCTCGTCGCCGGCGGCCACGAGGTCACCTCCATCATCCGCGACCCCGCGCAGGCCGACGACGTCGCCGCCACCGGGGCCTCCCCCCTGGTCCTCTCCGTGGAGGCGGCCAGCACCGAGGAGCTCACGCGGGCCCTCGACGGCGCCGACGCCGTCGTCTGGTCCGCCGGGGCCGGCGGCAAGGGCGGGCCGGAGCGCACCGACGCCGTCGACCGCGCGGCCGCCATCCGCTCGATGGAGGCCGCCGCCGCGGCGGGAGCGCGCCGCTACATCATGGTCTCCTTCATCACCGCCTACGGGGAGGTGCCCGAGAACCACCCGCTGCGCGCCTACGCCATCGCCAAGATCGCCGCGGACCGCCACCTGCAGTCCACGGACCTGGACTGGACGATCCTGGGCCCCGGCCTGCTCACGGAGGTCGAGCCCACCGGCGCCATCACCGTGGGGCGCCCCGCCGCCGGCGACTCCTCCGCCGGCGCGCCCACCTCCCGCGGGAACGTCGCCCGCGTCATCGCGGCGGCGCTCGCCGAGCCCGCCACCATCGGACGGGTCATCCCCTTCCGCGACGGCGAGACCCCCATCGCCCAGGCGGTCGCCAACGTGCCGCAGGCCTACGCCGACCTGTCCTGAGCGCAGCCGCCCGCGGGGCGGACGGGACGGCCGGCCGAACCATCGTCGGCAGGACGCAGCATCAGCACCATGACCTTCACCTACACGATCACCTGCACACTCGACACCGCCGCCCTCCCACCCGTGACCGGCAGCGAGGAGCAGCGCGCCTACTGGGTCGCCCCCGACCTCCTGGCCTGGCCGCTGTCCCTGCTGCCCCTGGGGATAGGCCGCGAGAGCGTCGTCGCCGCCTCCGGCGCCCCCGTCCCCGGCACCGGCCTGGCCCTGCGCCTGGTCACCGCGCCCGACGGCGGCGCGGCAGCCGTTCACGGACGCATCATCGGCGCCGACGGCCTGCCCGCCCCCGCGATCACGCCGCTGCGCGTCGTCGGCAACCTGCCCCGGGATGTCCTGGCCGCCCACCCCAATCTGGAGGGGTGCATCGCCCTGAGCATCACCGACGCGGCGGGCGCCCCGCTCCTCGACGACGACGCCGTCGCCGCGGCCCTGACCGGACAGATCGCGGTCGCCCAGTACACCGGCGCCCACGAGGACGGCACCGGGGGGCGCCTGGACGCCTTCACCGGCGTGCAGACCGCCATCCTCCTGGACCGCCTCTATGCCGGAGCCGCCTCCCGGGCCGAGCTGGGCGTCGCCTTCAGCGATGACCGCGCTCCCGGCGCTACCGGCGGCGACGGCGACGGCGACGGCGACGGCGATGATGCTGGCGGCCGTCGCCCCTCCTTCGCCCTGTGGGCGCCCACCGCCAGGGCCGTCACCCTCCTGACCTGGGAGACCGGCGACCCGCTGGGTCGCGCGCCCGAGGCCCCCGGCCCGCCCGTGCGCACCCCCGCCGTCCGCGGCGACGACGGCCGCTGGGTCGTCGCCCCCGCCCCTTCGGCCGACGGCGCCGCGAGCGACCCCGCCCAGAACCGGCCCGACGCCCCCATCGGGCCCGGCTGTCAGTACCTGTGGGAGGTCGAGGTCTACGTGCCCTCCACCCGCCGGGTGGAGACGAACGTGGTGACCGACCCCTACTCGACGGCGCTGACGACCGACTCCACCCGATCGGTCGCCGTTGACCTGGCCGATCCGCGCCTGGTGCCCGAGCAGTGGGCCGCCACCCCGGCCCCGCGAGTGCGCAACGACTCGGCACGCAGCATCTACGAGCTGCACGTGCGGGACTTCTCCGCCGCCGATGAGACCGTCCCGGCCGGACTGCGCGGCACCTACCGGGCCTTCACCGTGGAGGACTCGGCCGGGGTGCGCCACCTGGCCGATCTGGCCCGGGCCGGCATGAACACGATCCACCTGCTGCCCACCTTCGACATCGCCACCATCCCC
>ERZ773008.1254-NODE-1254-length-18074-cov-12.189522_pt1 | contig 18074 bp, 17 predicted proteins | sample MGYA00580664_ERZ773008 | MGnify/ENA primary metagenome ERZ773008 (study PRJEB29015, sample SAMEA2738016) | human oral metagenome | biome: human oral; feature: human-associated habitat; material: dental | place: China | collected 2048 ... | reverse complement strand
GAAACTATCAAAGCGCGTTATCGCGAGGCAGGTTATGACGATTTGCCTCACGAACTCGTTACCTTCCTTACTGTATTCGACGGCAAGGATATCAAGCGCAACGACGGCTATATGGCTTTTATATACTCACAAAACCTCCCTACTCGCCAAGAGATGCGATACTACGAATCCGACGCAGGGGTTACTGAGCTTATTCCCTTTGGTGACGTCAATGCCGATGAAGTTCTCTGCATCGATAGTGTGGGCAGTGTATGGGGTGTGCTTGACCTTTCCTCTTGGACGCCCCGCAAAACCTATTACCATTTTTATGGGGGCGACCTCTATACCGCTCTTGAAAATATCATCAAAGGCAAAGTAGAAGAAACAATCATACGACCTTAAAAACACAATACTATGGCAATAGATGGCGTAAAAATCATAGATAGCGATAGTGGCTATGACATTTATAACAATATCACTGAGCGTTATAAAGACGGTGAGGATATAGAAAAAATCAGACAAGATTGGCTCAATGAGGAAGCTAATTTCTGTATTGATGAACTTTTTGCAGAAATCTACTGGACGGCTTTTGCATACGCTCTCTGGAAAATAGGTTACCCTCACGATGAAGTGCGCACCAAAGCCTTGCAACTCATAGAACAAGGAGCAACACCGCTCTGGAATGAGATAGACAACAAAGCCCAAAAACAACGACAGAAAGCACTCGACAAGCTCAAACTACAATTGCAAGAGGACAACCCCAAGCCTCTTGCGAAACCTACTCCAAAGAAACCTAAAACACCTTATTTTGAAGTAGGAGATGTGTTGGTTGTAACTATTGATGAACGTTATGGCATCTGCTTTGTGTCTGCTGTAGAGGTTACTCCCCGAAAGATAGAGTACCACCTTGCCTGCACGCGCTATATAAGCGAACAGTTCCCTACGATGAGTGACTTTTTGCAAAGCGAACTCGCCTGCGGGAAAAACAATCAAGATTTCGCCCTCAAAACCGATTGCTGGTTCAATCATAAAGAATTAGGAGCCATACTGCCTTCTCTCCAGAAGATAGGTTCCGTACAATTGAAGCCTTATAGTTTATGGCTTTTGTCGCCTTCGCATAACATAGAGGATATCTATGAAGAAATTACAATGGATAAAAAACACTTTGGAGGGAAACTCAAGAAAGTAGAGGAGTTGATAGATACTATTAAAGAGCAATTATAAAACCTTAAAAAGAAGTGATTATGCACTTATATCCTCCTATATCTTCAGAATTGGAACTGGCAGGGAAACTCATAATTCCTTTGTTAGTTTTTCACTTAATTGCTTTCGTGGCAAAAAAAGTAGAGAATAAATCTATTTCTTCTCTACTTGAAATCTTATTAGCATTGGGTATAATGATCTATAATATAGCTGTAGGAATCTTTTTATTCCGGTGTGTGCGACCAATAATTCCCTATTGGGAGTTAGATCTTATACATTTGTATCCTGTACCTCTATTTTTTGCGTTTTTCATTTTAGTATTTAACATCCTTTTCTTGCTCAGGTATAGAAATAAACTCTATGAAAATGTATTGTTTGTGCTGAGTTTAGGATTGCTGTTATTTACGCTCTATGAGTTTGTAGTTACCAAACCTTTTAAGCAACAAGATGGAGCCGAATTCTTATTAGATAAAACTCTTTTAGAACACGCCCCACTACTAAATTTTATAATTAATATAGCAGTAAGTTTGAGTTTTATACTACTTATTGGACATAAAAGAAATCGTAAAAGTAAGTGATTATATGGATATTTATAATATTATATTAGGAGAGAAAAACATTGAAAATATGATTGCTCTAATAAAAGAAAATAAGAAAGTAATTCCTATCTTATATTCTTATGAGGATATATTTTCAGAAACATTAAGTTTTTTATTAAGCAATAAAGACAGAAATACAGATTTAGAATATATCTTCAATATGTTTGTTGATATACTTACTGGTCAGCTTATTACCAAACCAAGTGATTTATTAATTTGCATAAAGCATATAAAAAGCAAAAAAGATCAAATTCTATTTTTGAAAACAGTAATACATAGCAGATTGGTTAATGATGATGTTTTGATTGCTCTTGGTCGAGATAAAAACATATTCCAACAATTACCTTATGATTTATCTTGGGTAGAGATTCCAATACTAAAATATGGTTCTAAAATTATTCTTTCAGCAAAAGAAAAACTATCAGTTATAAGAATTTGTCCTCTTATAGATTGTATTAATGATAATTCCTTATTAGAGTTTCTTTTAGCTTGGGCATTAGAAGAAAATAAATTAGATAATGAAGGAATTGATTATTTTAAGAATAATTATAGGAAGAAATACACTGAAATATATGGAAATAGCAATCATTTATGACATAAAGAAAGAATATATAAAGGCTGTAGAAGCCTATACAACTCTTATTAGAAATAATGATACTATTCCTGATTATTATATCAATTTGAGTTTTCTATATTGGAGTTTTGCTTTTGAATTATATGAATTTATAACACCTAATAATACTCCTGAATATTGGATAAAAAAAGGAGGAGATGAGTTCCTAAAAATATTGGATTTGGGGATAGAGAAATATCCTAAAGATATTGAATTACATTTTTGGCGAAAATATTTTCTACATATTAGTTATGCTGAAGATTTTACGGAAGAGGAGTGTGTAAATTTATTTAATTTGTATGGTCATAAGAATAAAATACCATATTTTTTTCTTTATCAATACGATAATATAAGATATAAAAAACAAAGAGATGAACTTTTACAGATTATAAAAGGGAAAGAGACTGCAAAGAATTTGTATGTAGAATCGTTATTATAATGTGCCCCCAGCCGTCGCAAGTTTGGAATCCATACAAATACAATTACATTTCTCACCTCGAAATCACGTTAAAATAATAAAAATGAGTATACTTAAATCATCTATTCAACCTAACGGACTGAAAGAGGTCATCTTAGGAAATTCTATAGGAGCATTTGAAAAGCTATTAAGAGATGAATATCAAAGAGGGAATGTGGTTTTTGAATTAGATGACCATTTTCTAATAATCGTTTTTATGGATAGCATCATCGTAAAAGTTAATTTGTTGTATAATAAAGTGGCTCAGATATCTTTCTATAATAAGTTCTTAGGCAAATTCAATGATATAGGAATAGGGAGTACTTTAGGTGCATTTATGGATACATATCCTACGGCTCAATACGATGATGATGAGAATTTCTTTTATATTCCTAATTCTATGTATGAGAATATGGCTTTTTTCTTTGAAAACCCTTATTCTTTTGCGCAGGACAACAAGTTAGAGGAAATTACAATCAATGATTCATCTCTATTGGTAATATGTAGTAATAGATAAAAAAAAATCGAAATTATGAAAAACACCTTTTGGCTTTATAAAGATTCTTATCAGATAGAGATAAGAGAAAACGAAACACACCCACCACAAGTAGCAGTTTATCTCTATCAGACAGAAGAGGAGATAGAAAACGTAGTTCTCACGGGAGGAGGGAGCGTGAGCAGTCTGTGGGAGAAAAGTGCGCTGTTAGACGGCGATAGACTTCTGATAGCTTGTGGCAATGAGGTATTCTGTATTCTCTTACCCTCCTTAGAGCTCCTTTGGCATACGCAGGTGGATATGGCTACTTGCTTTGAAATAGTCCCCTATCAAGAGGATTACATTACCCACGGCGAGGTGGAGATATTACGACTTAACAAGCAGGGTGAAATCCTCTGGCAGTTCAGCGGGAAGGATATTTTTGTCTCGCCTACAGAGCGTATGCCCTCTTTTACCCTTACCCCCAAAGGAATAGAACTAATAGATTTTAATTACGAAAGCTACCTGATTGATTACCAAGGAAAATAATTTAGCATGAGTTCGACGTAAGCAAAATTATATTTTTTCTACCACAAAGCCAGCGAGTGCTCACAGCTGGGTATGCGAGGTGTTGAATATCAATAAGTTATAGAACTTGTAAAACTTGAATAAGTGATTATATGGATATTTATGATATTATATTAGGAGAGAAAAACATTGAAAATATGATTGCTCTAATAAAAGAAAATAAGAAAGTAATTCCTATCTTATATTCTTATGAGGATATATTTTCAGAAACATTAAGTTTTTTATTAAGCAATAAAGACAGAAATACAGATTTAGAATATATCTTCAATATGTTTGTTGATATACTTACTGGTCAGCTTATTACCAAACCAAGTGATTTATTAATTTGCATAAAGCATATAAAAAGCAAAAAAGATCAAATTCTATTTTTGAAAACAGTAATACATAGCAGATTGGTTAATGATGATGTTTTGATTGCTCTTGGTCGAGATAAAAACATATTCCAACAATTACCTTATGATTTATCTTGGGTAGAGATTCCAATACTAAAATATGGTTCTAAAATTATTCTTTCAGCAAAAGAAAAACTATCAGTTATAAGAATTTGTCCTCTTATAGATTGTATTAATGATAATTCCTTATTAGAGTTTCTTTTAGCTTGGGCATTAGAAGAAAATAAATTAGATAATGAAGGAATTGATTATTTTAAGAATAATTATAGGAAGAAATACACTGAAATATATGGAAATAGCAATCATTTATGACATAAAGAAAGAATATATAAAGGCTGTAGAAGCCTATACAACTCTTATTAGAAATAATGATACTATTCCTGATTATTATATCAATTTGAGTTTTCTATATTGGAGTTTTGCTTTTGAATTATATGAATTTATAACACCTAATAATACTCCTGAATATTGGATAAAAAAAGGAGGAGATGAGTTCCTAAAAATATTGGATTTGGGGATAGAGAAATATCCTAAAGATATTGAATTACATTTTTGGCGAAAATATTTTCTACATATTAGTTATGCTGAAGATTTTACGGAAGAGGAGTGTGTAAATTTATTTAATTTGTATGGTCATAAGAATAAAATACCATATTTTTTTCTTTATCAATACGATAATATAAGATATAAAAAACAAAGAGATGAACTTTTACAGATTATAAAAGGGAAAGAGACTGCAAAGAATTTGTATGTAGAATCGTTATTATAATGTGCCCCCAGCCGTCGCAAGTTTGGAATCCATACAAATACAATTACATTTCTCACCTCGAAATCACGTTAAAATAATAAAAATGAGTATACTTAAATCATCTATTCAACCTAACGGACTGAAAGAGGTCATCTTAGGAAATTCTATAGGAGCATTTGAAAAGCTATTAAGAGATGAATATCAAAGAGGGAATGTGGTTTTTGAATTAGATGACCATTTTCTAATAATCGTTTTTATGGATAGCATCATCGTAAAAGTTAATTTGTTGTATAATAAAGTGGCTCAGATATCTTTCTATAATAAGTTCTTAGGCAAATTCAATGATATAGGAATAGGGAGTACTTTAGGTACATTTATGGATACATATCCTACGGCTCAATACGATGATGATCAGAATTTCTTTTATATTCCTAATTCTACGTATGAGAATATGGCTTTTTTCTTTGAAAACCCTTATTCTTTTGCGTCAGATAACAAGTTAGAGGAAATTACAATCAATGATTCATCTCTGTTGATAATATCTAGTAAAACAAATCAAGAGTTGAAAAATAATAATCTCTGATTAACAATATGTTATCTCTTTTGCATCGCATCTCCCCCTTTGGAGGGGGACGGGGGGAGGTTTTAAATCAACAAGTTAATTTAACCCTTGATTGGCATTAATACATAAAAAAAATCGAATTTATGAAAAACACCCTTTGGCTTTATAAAAATCCTTATCAGATAGAGATTATAGATGAAACTAATCTTGATGATAATCAAAAAGCCCTTACTCGTTACCAAGAACGCCAGCCTTACGGCCGAGAAATAGGCGACTATGACCAACTAATAGGTATTCGGATCTATGAAAATGAAGAACCTATAGGTAAGGTATTGCTTGTAGCTGATACGTATAATGTACTCAGTGAGAAAAGTGCGCTGTTAGACGGTGATAGGTTGCTCATAGCTTGTGGCAATGAGGTATTTTGTATCCTCTTGCCTACATTAGAACTCCTTTGGCATACACAGGTGGATATGGCGACTTGCTTTCAGATAGTCGCCTATCAAGAGGATTACATTACCCACGGCGAGGTGGAGATATCGCGCCTCAACAAGCAGGGCGAAATCCTCTGGCAGTTCAGCGGCAAGGATATTTTTGTCTCGCCTATAGAGCGCACTCCCGCTTTTAAAATGACCCCACAAGGCATTGACCTCATAGATTTCAATTATGAGGAATATCATATTGATTACAAGGGAAAAATAATTAGGTAATTTCTAATCTTTGAAGAACAAAACGAAGCTACTTTGTTAAGAGAAAGTCTTTTAGAACACGATCCTCTGGTTAATTTCGTGATTAACACTGTAGTATGTTTGAGCCTTATACTATTTGTAGGCTATAGGAGGAAATGGCTGTGATGGTAAAACTTTAAGACACTATAAAAAACATTGCTCTAAAAAAAGAGGCTATCTTTTTCAGACAGCCTCTCTTTTATTGATAAAATAGTTAAAGATATTTATGAGGAAAACAATGACGCTTATTCTTCTACTTTTTGTATAATCTCTTGTTTTACTACATTGATCTCCACGCGGCGGTTAATTTCTTTACCGCGTTCGGTATCATTGGACTCTAACGGACGGTTTTGTCCATAACCTATAGCGTTGAGACGATTAGCTGCGATTCCCTTGGATACGAGGTAGTTTTTGATAGCATCAGCACGGTCTTGAGAGAGCTGTAGATTATGCTCTGGAGTACCTGTGTTATCGGTATGTCCTTCTACAACAAAGTTGAAATCCTCATTCTCTTGCATGATCTTCGCAATATTGTCAAGAATAAACTCAGCTTGTGTCTTCACTATAGCTTTATCTACATCAAAGAGAATAGTTTTAGCATATAGGTTAATTTCCTTAGTTACACGGATGGTACGTTCCTCTCGTTCTTCAGGAGTTTCTATACGAGTGATAGGCTTGTTCTCGGAGAGTTTTTTACGTTCTTTCTTTTCCTTAGGCTCTTTGATACGCTCCACATGGTCTACGATAGGGTTTTCACGTGCTATAAGAGGCAGCTTTAGTACCACCCCCACATTCCACTGGAAGTAGTTTTCTCCTACCTTTCCTCCGAAGGCAGGATTATAGGAAGTCTGTAGGTTGGCACCTAATACATCGGAGAACCAGAAATTAACCCCCAGCCCCGCCACGAGGTTTACCTTGTTAATGTCTCCTATAGAAGAGTAGCCTATCCCTATTTGTGGATAAGGATCGAGCCAAGGAGTTCCGCTCCATAGGCGGTTGAGGTGGTAGCGCCCACGTAGATCCACACTCCAGAAGCTCCTACCACTTATAGTATTCTTAGCGTCAGGAAAATAGGTATGGTCTTTAGTAAAGCTCGCATAGGTAAATCCCAATTCAGTAGTGATTCCCTTTTTAATATAACGAGAAGCAGCAAGTCGGAAGCCGTAGTTCATATCCGGATAGCCAAACCAATCCTTGATCATATCCCCTGCCCCATCAGGAACACGGATATCGATAGTACTCAGTGATGCCCCTACTTGCCAAGGACGGTAGTTGTCCTGCGCCTGAGCTACCCCACTACTAAGAATAGCAGCAAGGGCTATAATAGAAATTTTTATCTTGTTCATGTTAGTTTTGTTTTTTAGTCCTAAAGTACTCCCCCACCCCCCGACGGAGGCGAAGGAGAACTTAGAATCATTAAAAGAATCTATTTAATTTAGAAATTTAATAACCTTGTACACCACCCCTGAATACTTCAGCTAACCAAGGGAATTTGCTTTGCCAACTGCTAAGAGCTGCTGCAGGAACTGAAAGGCGTGCCCCTGTAGTAGCATTATCAGCGTATAAAAATCCGTAAGAACTACTACTTATTCCTGGTCTATTTCTTGCGACAAAGCCAGTATCTCCAAACACACTTGGATCGGTTACTCCTATACGCAGATTGGTAAGGGCTGTTGTATTCTGTAAGGCTCCTGCTCTAAGTTCTTTCAGTTTTTCCCCTATTACCATTGTCTTAACACCACTATTGGCAAAAGAGAAGAATCCTATATATACTACCGCAGGCAACTCTACACTTTGTATGTTTGTTCCCAAAAAAGCATAAACTCCTATGTCTGTTACTTTTGCTGCTTTTAGTTCCTTTAACCCAGTACAACCTTGAAAGCTTGATAGACTTACATTGGTTACATTATTAAGATCCACTCGTGTAATGATAGGATTCATCGCAATACGTTTTTTATTGGTTTGCTCTGACAATCCTTCGAGATTGAAATAATAGAATCCTGCAGGGTGATAATAAGATGTTGCACCCTTTTTGGTATAACGTATCCCATCTATAGAAGTAGCTTTATAAGGTAGCTTAGGAGTCGTAGGCGCTGAGTCAAAGCTATGTTGGGTAACATATGTAGGATGCGAAAGTCCAATTACTTGAGTTCCTTCCATCTCCCAAAGCTTCGTTACACGCACTATCTTCACAGTACGTTCTTCTCCTACATCGTTTTTCACTTTGAAGGTGATAGGAGTACTGCCGTCATATTGGTTTTTAGCAGTTACCTTAATGATATCACCATTAATAGTTATATTTATTCTATCAGCAGCCGCTGCAGGCTCTATACCTCCCTCACGAGTAGTATATCCTTGTGCTTTGATCTCTACATAATCCTTGTCTTTGTTTTTTTCTTCGGTCATATCTCCATCAAGGTTTTCGATAGTATAGACTCCATTTCGCCAACCTGCATCTTGTGCGGTTACATATACATTCAATGTAGCTGTTTTTCCTTGATCTGTGATTGTTATTACATAAGGCTCTTGTTTGACTACATTTGCTGCCAAATTAAGCTTATTTGTATTGGGTTCTCTACTTACATCCAAACCAAAGGTAGGAGCCACCTGATACGTAAAAGCATCTGAGATCCTTTCAACAGTCACTACACGAGTTTGTCCCTCCTCTATATATAAGGTATGACTCCCCGTATCAAAGTAAAAAGTATCATCGGTATTATCCATGGGGCGAAGTCCCACCCCATCATCCGCTGAGGAACTACAACTCACGAACATTGGAGTCCCTACTAATGTAGCCATTATAATGGCTAAAATTCTTTTTCTCATAATTGGAAAAAATCTTAAATTGTTAATTGTGCAAAGTTACTACTTTTCTCATCACTAAACAAATTTAAACCTATAAACTTAACATAAATCGAGAGATGATGTTTTTGTTAATTTAACATTTATATATAAACGGTCAAAAATAAATAAAGTTATATGCGAGAATAAAGTGTCTTTTTGTCTTAATATACTATTATGGTATAAAATAAACTCCAAAAGGAAATGGCTGTAATGGTAAAACTTTAAGACACTATAAAAAACATTGCTCTAAAAAAGCTTACTTCCTGAAAAGTTTTCTACAGTTCGCACGGAAATTAATCATTAATCATTGCTCATTAATCATTAAATTCGTATCTTTGTGGCTCGAAAACAACAACCTATTTTAATCAAATAAAATTGCTATGATTTACATGGAATTGCTCGTCGTCCTTGCGGCTATTTTCGTTGGTGCAAGGGTCGGAGGTATTGGTCTGGGGATCTTCGGGATGCTCGGCTTGGGAATTTTGGTCTTTGGCTTTGGTTTGCCACCAGGGAAGGCGCCTATCGATGTGATGCTAATCATCGTAGCGGTGATTACCGCTGCCGCTACCCTACAAGCAGCAGGTGGATTGGATTACTTGGTCAAGGTGGCCGAGAAGATTCTGCGCCGCAATCCTGCTATGATCACCTTCCTTGCCCCTGTGGTTTGCTATTTCTTTACCCTATTCTCTGGTACAGGGCACATCGCTTACTCCCTACTTCCGATCATCTCGGAGATAGCCACCGATAGCAAGGTACGTCCTGAGCGTCCACTCTCTATCTCAGTGATTGCATCCCAACAGGCGATTACTGCGAGTCCTATCTCAGCGGCTACCGCCGCTCTCCTCTCTGCCGAACTCTTAGGAGGCAAAGGGATTACCTTAGGTAATATCCTTATGGTGTGTATCCCTGCTACCCTTATTGGGGTGATTGTGGGGGCTATTGCAGTCAATTTCATCGGGGTACCTTTAGAGAAAGATCCTGAATACCTACGCCGTGTACAAGAGGGACTTATCAAAACTGATAAGGATGAAAAAGAAACTCTTTCCCCCGAACAACAGAAACGCGCTAAGCTCTCTGTAATCATCTTCCTCCTTGGGGTACTCTCTATCGTTCTTTTTGGTTCCATAGATGCCCTTCGTCCTGTTTTTGAGATTGATCATAAGAAAGTCACAATGGAGATGACCCAAATCATAGAGATAGTGATGATGTCTACCGCTGGACTTATGCTCATTTTCTCTAAGGCAGATATAGGCAAAGCAGTCAAAGGATCGGTCTTTATCGCAGGTATGCAGGCGGTTATTGCCATCTTTGGGATTGCTTGGATGGGAGACACGTATTTCAATGGCAACATGGAATTTTTCAAAAGTCATATCGCCGAGATTGTAACGGCCTATCCGTTCCTCTTTGCTATTGCCCTTTTTGTAATGTCTATTTTCCTATTTAGTCAAGCGGCTACTGTACGTACACTCTATCCATTAGGATTGTTATTAGGGATCTCTCCTATGGCACTTATCGCCATGTTCCCTGCTGTCAATGGGTACTTCTTCATCCCTAACTATCCTACGGTGGTAGCAGCAATCAATTTTGACCGTACTGGTACTACCCGTATTGGTAAGTATGTACTGAACCACTCTTTTCAGATACCAGGCTTTGTAGCTACCATTGTTGCCATCATAGTGGGGTATACCATTATTGCTTTTATGTAATTTTTTTCAAAAACAAAATATGAATTTTCTAAAAACCGTCTTGGCAGTCATAGTGGGCTTTTTCATCACCTTAAGTATTGCCTTATTTGCACTTATAGGAATTGCTTCCACTTTTGCTCCCAAGGAAGAGACTTTTGTCGTGGAGGACAATGCTATTTTGGAGCTCAACTTCACCGAGCCTGTATATGAGTATGGCACACCTATGCGAGTGAAGGACTTCGACTATGAGATCGCTCAGGAGAATACCCTACAGGCAATACTCAGAGCTATCAAGCATGCTCAGGAAGATCCCCATATCAAGGGAATTGTATTGGGCTCTACTGAAGGGGTGGAAGGGAAAACACACTTAGCAGATATTCGCCATGCGGTGGAGGATTTCAAAAAGTCTGGAAAATTCGTATATGCCTTCAGTGAAGGGGCATCCCAGTATGACTACTATTTACAAAGTGTTGCCGACTCAGTTTTTGTGGGTACCTTAGGCAGTGTCGAGGTACAAGGGCTCAGTGCTGAAGTACTCTATTACAAGGATTTACAAGAAAAATCAGGAGTACACATGGAGGTCTTCCGTCATGGCAAGTACAAGAGTGCAGTAGAACCCTTCTTGGAGAATACCATGAGTGATGCCAATAGAGAGCAGATCACCAGCTATCTCCGTTCGCTTTGGAACAGCTATGCCGAGGCGGTTAGCTCCAGTCGTGGTCTTTCCCTGAGCGAACTTGATCAAGTGGCCGATAGTCTGTGGGGGCGCACTCCTGAACTGGCGTTCCAGCACCACTTAGTGGACAGAATTGCCTTCCGTGACCAATTCGAAGAGAGTATTCGAAAAGTATCCAAATGTAAAGAAGTCAACGACTTACAATGGGTGCCTATTGAGAAATATACAGAAAAGGTAACCCTTGACCGCAAGAAAAATTTATATAAGGAGATCAAGAACGACAAAATCGCTGTGATCTTCTGCGATGGGGAGATCATCGATGGTCAGTCTACTGCTGGCAAGGTAGGGCACGAGACCATTATCAAAGCCCTGCGTGATGCACGCGAGGACAAGCGGGTCAAGGCTATTGTCCTAAGAGTAAACTCCCCTGGCGGAAGTGGTTTGGCATCCGAACTCATCCATAGGGAAATAGCTCTCACCCAAAAGAAAAAACCTGTATATGCCTCTATGGGCAATGTAGCCGCTTCTGGAGGGTACTATATTAGCTGCAATGCTACACGTATCTTTGCCGATCGGCAGACACTCACCGGATCCATAGGAGTCTTTGGAGTGGTGCCGAACTTGAGCGAACTTGCCCAGCGTTGGGGAATACACAGCCAGCAGGTAAGCACCCACCCTTATGCACTTTCCTATAGTCTTTTTGAGAAAACTCCAGAAAAAACACGCCAAGTAATCACTGAAGGAATTGAGGCTTTCTATAAAAAATTCGTCCAACGTGTAGCGGATGGTCGTCATATGTCGTGGGAAGAGGTAGATGCTCTTGCTCAAGGACGTGTATGGACAGGACAAGAAGCCTTAGAAAAGGGCTTAGTAGATGAGATAGGTTCGCTAAGAGAGACCATCGCTTACGCTGCTAAGGAGCAGAAACTCAGCGAAGGAAAGTACCTACCTGTGGCTTATCCTGTTATAGAAGTGAATTTTATGGATTATATGAAACAGAGATTCCGTGCTTCTTCGCAAGCAGAGCTTAAAATGCTACTACAGGAAGAAATAGGAAAAGAGCTATACGAACAGCTTCGACACACCAAGCAAGCACTTCCTACCTCAGGAACATTCCTGCAAGCCAAGATGCCCTATCAGGTAAGAATCCGATAAAAAGTTATGAAGTATAGAGACTACTTGCCCATGACTTCCTTATAGAACTGAGGATAACTCTTGCAAGTGGTCTCTATATTTTCCTCACAGAGGAAGGGTTTCCCAAGGGAGGTAATATAGGAGATAGCCTCCTGAGGCAAAGTCCCTCTGAGGGTAGTAATCCCATCGGAATAGCGACTGGCCAGCTTGATAAGATTCATACTATTGGGTTCTTTGAGCTCTGGTGCTTGATCGGGAGTAATCTCGTCAAAGGCAATTTTTTCAAGAATTCCTTCATTGAGAGAGCCTGTAAAAGGTTCACGCAAAAAGCAAGTGATAACTTTGGTATGTTGGAAGATGGGTTCTTCCTTACAGTAGGTCTGTAAGTATAGTGGCAGTAGTGCCCCAAGCCAACCCTGTATATGGATCAGGTCAGGCGACCAGTTGAGCTTCTTGACCGTCTCTACTATGCCCTTGGCAAAAAAGATACAGCGCTCATCGTTGTCCGCGTATAACTCACCATCCTTATCGAAGGACTCTTCGAACTTGAAGTACTCATCGTTATCTATGAAATACACCTGCATGCGCTCTTTCTGAATAGAAGCAACCTTGACAATCAAGGGCATATCTATATCATTGATAACCAAGTTCATCCCTGAGAGACGAATCACCTCATGTAGTTGATGTCTTCTCTCATTGATATCCCCATAGCGGGGTGTGAATATACGCAATTGCCCTCCTGTAGTATTGAGAGCTCTTGCCAAATCAAAAGCAAGTTTGGATACTTCCGTTTCTGCCTGATAGGGCAGTACCTCGGAGGAGACATAAAGTATCTTTTTACTTTTCATAGTATCCTTATTTTAGATAATAAAACTATTCAAGGGCAAAGTTACAAAAAAAAGTTGAATTATTTTTTATTTTGTTGTTTTTATATCTATAATTATTAAATAAATGGAAATTTTTAACAAAACATTAGAATTAGAGCGCTTTTTAGCTCCTTTTCACCAAGAAAAAAAGACCATAGGCTTAGTTCCTACCATGGGGGCTCTGCACCAAGGGCATCTCTCCCTGATGAAAAAAGCTTTAGAAGAGAATGAGGTGGTAGTAGTGAGTGTCTTTGTAAACCCTACCCAGTTCAACAATGCAGAGGACTTAGAGAAGTATCCACGCAACCTGGAGCGAGATGCTGCCACTATAGCAACACTATCCGATAAGATCATCCTTTTTGCCCCTGAGGTCTCTCAGATGTATGAGGGCACTCCTACTTCAGAGAGCTATGACTTTCATGGATTGGACAAGGTCATGGAAGGAAGCTCCCGCCCAGGTCACTTCGATGGAGTGGCTACCATCGTAGAAAAACTCTTCCGCTTGGTGCGCCCTACCCGCGCTTATTTTGGCGAAAAGGACTATCAACAGATTCTCATCATCAGAAGTATGGTCGCCCAGCGCAAGCTTAATCTTACCCTTGTCCCCTGCCCTATCGTACGTGAGGCCTCTGGGCTGGCGATGAGCTCTCGCAATGAGCGCCTCTCCCCTCAGGGAAAGACACAGGCGGCTTTTATCTATCAAGTACTTACTGAGGCTAAGGAGCGTTTTGCTTCCCACTCCGTCGAGGAGGTTACAGCTTTTGTCAAAGAACAGTTCGCTGAGAAAGCGGCGTTCGAACTGGAGTATTTTATCATTGCCGATGAGCGTACCCTACAGCCCGCCACTGAGAAGGAAGCTGGTGTAGCTTATCGCGCTTTTATCGTCGCCTATATCGAGGGCGTACGCCTGATTGACAACTTAGCCTTCTAACTATGCAACAGATTACCAGTACTCAAAACTCCCTGATCAAATACCTATACTCCCTCTCTGAGAAATCCAAACTCAGAAGGGAGCATCAGGAGTTTCTCTTTGAGGGAAAGCGAGAGCTCTCCTTGGCCATCGCTGCCGGTTACCATATCAAGCAATTATTCTTTTGCCCTGCTATCCTTCCGGCAGCGGAGGTAGAACGCTCCTTTGCAGGCTATCCCCTGACCGAGATATCACTCCCTGTCTATGAAAAGCTCTCCTATCGCTCTTCTACCGAGGGAATTTTGGCGCTTGCCCAGGGGAAAGATCTTTCCCTCTCAGCTTTGTCTTTTGACAAAGAAAATCCACTCTTACTCATCGCTGAGGCGCCTGAAAAACCTGGCAATATAGGGGCGCTACTTCGCACCGCTGATGCCGCTGGGGTCGATGCGGTATGTATCGCCAACCCCAAGACAGATATGTACAACCCCAATGTGATTCGCTCCAGTGTAGGTACCCTCTTTACAGTCCCTATAGCCACAGCAAGTACCGAAGAGTTGCTACACTTTTTAGCACAGGAGCATTTTACCCTCTATTGTGCTGCCCTCTCAGCCTCTGTCCCCTATGACAGTGTTTCCTACAAAGGACGCACTGCTATCGCAGTAGGTACTGAGGATGTAGGTCTCTCTCCCCAGTGGCTTGAGGCTTCTTCTCAAAATATCATTATTCCTATGCGAGGCAAAATAGATTCCATGAATGTATCGGTAAGCGCGGCTGTACTGATCTTCGAGGCTGTACGGCAGAGACATAGTGAAGAATGAAGTTGCTCTCTGAGCAGAGAACTCTCCCTAATTTTACCAAAACTTTATCACTCCTAAAAGAAACCATTATACATTTTTTTGCGTACCTTTGCCCAAAGGTATAACTATGTTACTGATTTATACAGAAAAAAAGAGTCCTCGCCTGATGTATATCTGCGAACATATCTTTGTCAATATGCTGGGACTCTCCATAGAGATCACTACCGATCTAGAGACTTTTGTCAAATCTGACGAAAGTAAGCTCTCTTATGCCAAATCACCTATTGGGAATGAGTTCTTTATCAAAAACTTTGGGCTCCTTTTCCAAAAGGGAGTGCAGCCTATAGAACTCTTGGTGGATCACTGGGAGGGCATTCCCTATTTTTTTGCTACTAAAAAAGGAAATCTTCCTTTTGACATCCTCTCTGCGGCTTTTTTTCTACTGACTCGCTATGAGGAATACCTACACCATGAAGCACATCCGTCCACTCCTTTTGCTGCCACAGATAGTGTAGGATATGAGTATCATTTCTTAGAGCTTCCTATCGTGGATATATGGGTGGAGAAGTTCCGCAATGCCTTGGTGGAGAAGTACCCTAACCTAACCTTTGCTCCCCGTGAGGCCTCGACAGTTTCCGTTATCGAAGTGGCTAAGGCTTTCAAATACAAACACAAAGGTATCCTACGTACGCTATTGAGGGGGCTGACTTACTTTTTCACCCTACAATGGACACAACTGGGAGAACTCCTTCGCGTGGTGATGGGCAGGAGTAAAGATCCCTTTGATTTCTATGAAGCACTGATTGACTTTTTCCAAGAGAGAAAACTACATCCAACTTTCTTTTTTCTATTAGGAGATTATAATTATTACGATCAGGGGCTTTCGTATAACAATGTAAGATACAAGTACTTAATAAAGCATATTGCTGATTATGCCATTGTTTCTGTCTTAGGATCCTATGATGCCACTTCTCGAGAGGAGATATTGCTTAAAGAGCGTGAACGTATGAGCAATATCATCAACCGCCCTGTAAGGCGCTTTCGTGCCAATAATAACCTATTGCCCCTGCCAGAGCTCTACCAACACTTGGCTGCTACAGAGTTCAAGGAGGATTATACCATGGGGTATCTCTCTCATATAGGTTTTCGAGCAGGGACTTGCACGCCCTATATCTTCTACGATATCCGCCTGGAAGTACAGATTCCTATTGTGGTACATTCCTTCGCACTGCATTGGCAACATATTGACAAACAATGCACTAAAGAAACCCTCTACTTGATAGAAACGATAAAGCAACAAGTAGCAGACCTCAAGGGGGATTTTATCTCCATCTTTTCCCCAGAATACCTCAGCAAAGCCTCTAATCGTTTCTCTTTGTATAAAAAAGTGGTTAATTAGGTAATGGGTAAAGTCAGTAAGAACTCACACCCCTGCTCACTGCCTCTTCATCTTAGGTCTAAACGATCGTTTTTTGTCAAAGCCTTTGCTATCTATTTTTAGCTCGTTGGGTAGTTCGGGCGATTGCTCGGCTTGGGTTTTCAGCTCGGAAAGGTATTGCACGATGTGCTGCCATACAAAATCGGGGTCGATATAGATGCCGAGTTCCTGCAAATTCACATAATGGGTAGCTCTATTATTTTCTCTATAGTCTTTGTTGAAAATGAGCAATAACGGACTTTTCAACACCAGCCAAGGGGGGCGGTCTTCCAGTTTAAAAATATTCTGCTCGCGCGGGGCTTCCACTTGTTCCAGCAGGGTATCACAAGTAGCCGATAAGTAGGAGGTTATCCTTATCTCTTTTCCGTCATTCATCAGTGCATAGCGTTCGCCATACCATAAATCAAATAGATTGTAATGCCAATCATCGGGGTCTTCAAAATCCCAATGAGTGTATATTTTAGAGCGTGTGACAAAGAGGTGTACAAGCGCAGTGCCCACATAGAGTGCCGAGTGCAGTGCCTCATCATCGGTGGGGTCGTCAAAGGTTAGCCAACTTCTCTGAGGGAGGCCCATTCCTACCTCTGGTGGCAAACACCGGTCATAGATGAGGTTTTCATCTATGCCATATTCAGCGACTTTATAGTCGTAGTAATCTTTGAATTTAGAGATGATTTTCATTTTGTAAATCTATGGGTTAATAGACAGAAACTACAAGAAATTCACTTGCAACACTTACTTTATAACGCTGTCTATCTCCCAGTGTTTTTCTTTCATACAGCTAATAGCAAAACAGGCTCCAACAGCATTCCATACCGAATAGTCAAAGGTAGCTTTTAGCCCTACGTAGGTGAACATTGCCAAGCCGAAACAAGCGATAAGCGCCCCAGATAACTTGGCTACCAACTCGGTTTTAAAGCCTAATAATAGACATACTGAAAATACAATTTCTAATATAGTCGCTATCCAGCCTCCTACATTGGCCAAGGAAGTCGGGAAATAAGGTAATAGCGATTGGGTGTGTCGTAAGAAGTTATCCATATTACCCCACACAGAGATTTTCGCCGCCCATAAGCCAAAACGATCGGCTACTGCTGAAAGCATAGCGGTACTTACTGCCAATCGCAAAAAAAGTTTGATATATTTTGTCATCATTAAAGAAGTAATTATTGATTTTAAGTACCTAGTTCAGGGTAATCCCAAGCGTTGTCGCTATCGGTAAGGTTGTCGTTCTCTTGTCCTTTGCAACACAACCATTCTAAACCTGCACGGCGTTCCATTACGATATCTTCGTCTAAACCTGCTAAGTCTGAACCGTATATACAAGCATTTACTGTTGTCCAGTGGTAGCGATAGTGCAAGTCTAAGGCTTGTAAGATT
>ERZ773008.1253-NODE-1253-length-18077-cov-4.762457_pt1 | contig 18077 bp, 16 predicted proteins | sample MGYA00580664_ERZ773008 | MGnify/ENA primary metagenome ERZ773008 (study PRJEB29015, sample SAMEA2738016) | human oral metagenome | biome: human oral; feature: human-associated habitat; material: dental | place: China | collected 2048 ... | reverse complement strand
GGGATGTAGATTATCAGTATTGGAATGGAGAAGCGGACACCTTTTTTTTCACAGATTTTATAACTTTAGAAGAGCATAAAGATGTTTTTGCTCCCCAAGAATTGTATCACAATATAAGAAAACTTCCTTTGTATAAGGAAATACGTTTTACTTATAAAGCTGAAGATGGCATAAAATATGGAGTGGGACTTCAGTTTGATTGGGAAGATATTTTAAAAGCCTATAAAAAAGTATTCGGGGAACATCCTGAGGAAGTAAAAGCGCATTTGGATATTCAGATAAATCGCACCAATGATTATCTTAAAGTTCGTTTAGTAGGAGATAATGGGAAAGAGGCTTTTATAGAACCTAAATTAATTGACATAGGGGAAGCAGATCAAAAATATGCACCACCTTTTGATAACTAATAAGTAGATAGAAAAATGAAAACATACTTACCAAAAATAGGGATGCTATTTTCAGCAACATTCCTAACCTCTTGTTCTATGTTCACACCCAAAGACGACAATATGAAATGGACTGCCCAATACAACTTTATAGATTTGTACAAGCAAAAAGTATATGAAGGTTATTTTAATGCAGGGTCAGCTATTGAGATAAATGGCATTGCAGTAATCAACAGCCACACTATTCTATTGGGAGCAGAAAAAGATTTGCGAGCTTTTGATCCTGAAATTTTAGAAAAACAAGCGGTGCTTTTTGTCTCTACCGACAAAGGTAAAACCTATAAGGAAATCCCCTTAGAAGGAAGCTACTTTGATAGTTTTTACAAAACTGAGGACTACTGCATTATAAAGACTTCGGGAGAGAATCGTTTTATTTATCTATTTAATAATAAAACACTTAAAGTGGAAAAAATAGATGAGTATAATAAAAAATCAAATATATGGTATGGTATTTTTGATGGCAGATATATTATGTATGACAACAAAGAAAATAAATATGTAATGGATATATCAAACCGAAGAAAAATGTATGAAATACCCAAAGCAATTAAAAATATACCTACTTACCCTATCAATCAGAATGGAGATTTGATTTATATGAAAAACAATGATTTGTATATTTACAATGTCATCTCTCAACAAGAAAAGTTATACAAGAAACTCAAAAATAAATATGATTACTTTTTACCTATAGATGAGGCTGATAGTCCGTTAACATTACAGCAAGTAAAGAATGAAGATGATGAGGAAAAGTATGAGAAAAGGATTTATAATTTAGATGAAGAGTTGTTGTATATTATCAATAAGGAAAATAAGCAAAAACATTACAGATACAACAATTTTATTTGCGACTATTCTGTCTTAGGTTCTTCTCCCGAAATTCGTTTTTCTTATGATTATGGCAAAACTTGGAAAATACATAATGTAAAAGGTTTTTCTATCTTACAAAGTACTTTTGGCTTTTATAAAGATGAATTTTTGGTGACCGAAGGCATATTCTTTCGAGGAAATTCACCAGAAAGTGGTGGGCGCATAATGGTAGGGGAATTTCAGAAATAAAAAATAGTACGAGCCGCACGGGCAAAAGCCCACACACAACTTACATTCTGTTTTTCTGGTCGCCATCGGCTTGTTGCCCCTTGTATTTGCTTTGAGTAGCATTGAAATTGTACTCTAACCCAATGCGAAATGAATGCATATTGTTATCAAAATGTTTATTGTTGGTAACATAAGGATTCTGCACTCTATCGTAAGCATTCATTTGACCGAAAGCATCCATTACACCTCCATACACTTCCAATGATTTGTTGAGGAAAGAATGTGAAAACATCAAAGCTACCATCGACATTGGTTTGTAACCATAAACAGTATCCTTACTTCCTTTACTGCGATACATCATCATCAAAAAGAGATTGGCATTGTCGCTTAGGCTAAATTGGTTCATCAAATCAGCTCCCAAAACGGCTTGGTTATTCTCAAAAACACCATTAGCAAACTGTTTGCCGTACATCAAATTGAGTTTGGGTACCCAACGCCCTATTTGGTAATAAGCCGAAAGTTCTAATTTCAATCTTTGGTAGTCACCAAAATTGTGAATGTAGCGCTCTACTACATTAGGCAGGGTACGCGACAATTGGTAATCTTCAAAAAAACCATTGTGTACCAATGAATAATCTACTGATAGAGAGACGATTTGATAAGTAAGCAAGAGTGAAAAATCATCACTTAGGCGTGGTTGCAAATCGGTATTACCGCGATTGTAGAGAAAAGGGGTTTCATACGTAAAACGGTCGGAAAGTTCATAGAAGGCAGGGCGAGTGATTTTTTTGGCATAGCTAAATGACCATTCGGTTTTATGCCAAGGGAATGCTACCGAAATATTAGGGAGCAAGTGCTTGTAACTACGGCTTTTAGCATCGTTCTTCACATTGTTTTCAAAATAGCCAAAATCAGTATATTCATAGCGCGCTCCTATTTTCCATTTGGCTTTAAGCCAAGGGAACGAATAACTCGCAAAAGCAGCCGATTGTGTTTCCTTATTGTCGATATCGGTAGGAGTACTGATATTGTCTTTATAATTGTCATAACGAGAGAGGGTACTCGCTTCCACACCATAACCTAACAAGCCTTTACCTACTCGCTGCGTGAGATTAGTTTTCATCGTCCACAAGTGCGATTGCGCTTCGGAATGGGTGTTGATATTGCGCTGAGAAGGTGTGGTGAGATTGCGCTCTATAATGTCAGAACGATAATTAGAGAATGCGCCCGTATAGAACACATCGGTTTGCAACTTGAGTTTATCGGAGAGTTTGCCATCGTAATACACATTGGCATTGAGGCGTGTATCCTTGTTGAGGCGGTCGAAAGTGTTCAATCCTTGTTGGGTAAGGGTTCCATTGCGGTAAGTAGCTGTGTTTTGCTCGGTAACATTATGCCCTGATAGCGGACTTGTAGTCATCCACACACTTGCCCCCAATGAATGTTTATCGTTGATTTCGTGAGAGAAACCTGTTTTAGCATAGAAACGACGGGTGTTATCTTTCACTATTTCATTGGTGCGCACTTGCCAATTGTTGGCTTGGGTATGCACATTCAATTCTTGATCGTTTTCGCGTTTGATATTGTGATTGACATTAGCGCGTGTTGAGAAGAAAACATCGGTGTTGCCCAAGCGGTAGTTTAGGTGAGCATCCACAAAGCCTTCCTGTCCTTTTTTTAACTGACTTTCCACACTCACACCACCGCTGAGACCGTCGCCTTGTTTCTTTTTGAGGAAGATGTGAATCACCGCCCCCACACTGTTGTCGTATTCAGCACCTGGTTGCGTTTCCAAGCTAATGCGGTCTATTTCCTTAGGGGAAAGGCGATATACATCGTTCATATCGCGCACTCGCTTGTTGTTGATGTAGAACAAAGGTTTTCCTTTGCCAAATACTTCTACGCCATAAGAAGTATACGACATTGATACCCCAGGTAGGAAATAGAGCAAAAGGTCTACTTTAGGGATGTTTTTCAATGAAGAAGCCGCTACATCGGCAGTAATTACAGTGCCTTGTTGTTTCATCACAGGACGATGCGCCGAAACTACTACTTCACCAAGTTCATTTACTGATTTTTGTAGGGAAATGGTTCCTAAATCGCCCAAAGAAGGGGTAAGAACTTTTTCTTTGTACTCCAAATGGGTAATTTTAATCACTGAAGATTTGCCTTGGGCGTTGTCAGGCAATTCAAAATGACCTTTGTCATCGCTAATGGCTCCTTTTACCATAGTGGAATCAGGGAGAGTGAGTTGGATAACATTAGCACCAAAGATAGGTTCTCCTTTTTCGCTTACTAAAGTACCTTTGTAGATACTTTGTGCGTGAGTAATGGCAAGAGGAAGAAGTACCATTACTAAAAATAGTATTCGTTTCATACTTTGAGTTTGATAATTGATTGTTAATTACGCCGCAAATATAAATATAGTTTTTTATAAACACAAGTAAATTTAAAACTTTTTAAAATAAAAACCTTTTAATCATTTATTCCCATCCCTCGTCATTCGTCATTCGTCATTCGTCATTATTATATATTTCGTCATTCGTACTTCGTAATTCGTAATTATTTTATATCTTTGCCACTCTATTTTTGATTAACACATTACCCTTTTATGAATTTAACTCCTGCATTAGAGAAACAATACACTAAAGAACAGAAAACAGCCCTTGAGGCTCAGCGTTTGGCTCAAGAAATCGCTTTTGGACCTGTTGTTTTTCAAATCTCCCAACTAATGGTAAAATTTGGCGTTTTAGAAGCGTTATGCAACGCCCCTGATGGTCTCACTATGGCGGAAGTTGCTGCTCAAACAAAACTGAGCGACTACGCAGTGAAAATACTTTTGGAGGCATCGCTCTCTATAGGTACCGTAATTGTGAGTAACGACGACCGATTTTCTATCACCAAAGCAGGTTGGTTTTTGTTACGCGACAAAACAACACGCGTGAATATGGAGTTTATACAAGAGGTGTGCTACGAAGGCTTATTCCACCTCGAAGAGGCTCTTACCGAGGGCAAACCTTCAGGATTAAAAGTATTTGGCTCTTGGCCTACTATCTATGAGGGGCTTTCACAACTGCCCCCTAAAGCCCAAGAAAAATGGTTCGCTTTCGATCATTATTATTCTGATTATTCGTTTGACGATGCTTTGAACATTGTTTTCAAACAACCCGTGAAAACCCTGCTCGATGTGGGCGGCAATACCGGTAGATTTGCCTTGAGAACAGTGGAGTACAACCCCGATGTGCAGGTAACTATTATGGATTTGCCTCAACAATTAGGGTTGATGAAAGCCAATACCGCTGGCAAAGTAGGAGCTGAACGCATTGCCGGACACCCTGCAAACCTCTTAGACGCCTCGGTGCCTTTCCCTAAAGGATTTGATGCAATATGGATGAGTCAGTTTTTAGATTGTTTTTCTGAAGATGAAGTAACGAGCATTCTCAGTCGTGCTGCAGCTGCAATGGACGAGCATACCTCGCTTTACATACTCGAAGCCTACTGGGATAGACAACAACACGAAACAGGGGCGTATTGCCTCACCCAAATAAGCGTTTATTTTACTGCAATGGCAAACGGCAACAGCAAGATGTACTACTCTGGTGATATGATACGCTGTGTGGAGCGCGCTGGATTGGAAGTAAGTGCTATCTATGACAACTTAGGCAGCGGCAATAGCCACACACTTTTCCAAGTGAAGAAAAAAAGTAAATAGTGTGATACAAAAAACCTCCCCTTGCAATTTGAACTGCAAGGGGAGGTTTTTATTATAGACTTTGACAAAGTGTTATAACTTGTTACCTATTACTTGTTACCTGAATTAAGCGTTCGAGCGCCATGCCACGTGAGCCTTTGATAAGGAGTAGGCAATTGTTGAACGATAGGGTAGGGAAGACCTCTTTAAAAGCCTCGAAAGTTTCGTATTGCGGATAAGGGCTTTGGGTTTTAGCAAAGTTACTCCCTATCAAATATACGCCTTCCCACTCATAATTTTTAAGTTTATCTACTATACGCTGATGTTCTTCTGCAGCGTAGTTTCCTAATTCAAACATATCCCCTAAGATGAGTACTTTCTTCTTCTCGTCACTCATTGTAAGCAGGTTATCGATAGCTGCCGCCATACTACTAGGGTTGGCATTGTAAGCATCGAGCAATACGGTATTACTGCCCCATTGCATCAACTGACTGCGGTTATTCTGTGGGATATAGGCTTCAATACCTCTTTTTATAGCTTCGTTAGAGAGTTTGAAAAATTTGCCAAAAGCTACTGCAGCGGCTATATTGGTAAAATTGTAGCTACCTACTAAATGTGAAGTTGCTACGGTAGGGGCATCGGTAAATCCTTCTATTACAACTCTTTCTCCTTCTTCGGTAGTTTGTGTGGAGGCATCTTCAAATTGTATGGTTACAGGCTGAGTACCCAAACACTGTACAGCTACATTCACCCCTTTACCTACCCCAAAACTATAGTCGTTGTGGTAATCGGCTAAGAGGGCTTCGGTAATAGGGTTATCGGCATTAGCGATGATAGTTTTTTGGTGAGCTTTCAGGTAGTCGTAGAGTTCGCCTTTGGTTTGTATAACGCCCTCGAAAGAGCCAAATCCCTCTAAATGCGCTTTGCCAATGCTGGTGATATAGCCATAATCGGGTTGGGCGATATTACAGAGGAAAGCGATTTCACCAGGGTGATTGGCACCCATTTCTACAATAGCGATATCAGTCTCAGGTTTGATAGAGAGCAGGGTGAGTGGCACCCCTATATTGTTGTTGAGGTTGCCTTGAGTGGCTACTACGTTCAGCTGTTGTGATAAAACAGATTTGATGAGTTCTTTGGTAGTGGTTTTGCCATTGCTACCGGTGATGCCTATCACGAGAGTTTTGAGGGTGTTACGATGATAGGTAGCGAGTTCTTGTAGGGTAGTGAGTACATCGCTAACCAAGATCATTTTATCAGAAGTTTGATAAGCAGCCTCATCAATTACGGCATATTGAGCTCCTTTTTCGAGGGCTTCGGCAGCAAAGGTATTTCCGTTGAACGAAGCACCTTTCAGTGCGAAATAAATACTACCTTTGGCAATATTGCGGGTATCGGTAGAGACGCCTGTAGAGGCGAGGAATTTTTGGTAAAGATTTTTCATCAATGAATAATTGACAATTGATAATTAACAGTTGTGATGCAAAAGTACAAAAGTTTTTTGTTAGTGCGAGCGGTAGAGGCAGAAAATTTTAGCAAAGTGTAGTAACACAAATATGATTTTGTAGATATTATAAAGAAAGGTATAATAGAAAAAAGTGCTGTAAACATTACTATTTACAGCACTTTTTCTATATTAGTTTTAAAAATTTATCCTTTAGGAGTGCGGTGGTTCTTTTTAGATTTAGAACCTACACGGCTCATTGCATTACGGAATCCGATCTAATCGGTAGCAATGTATTGAGGAAGGAATCGGCGTTGAGCTGGGTCAATCCAGTAAGCGCGGTCTCTCCAAGAACCTCCTTTGAATACGCGTACATCATCGTCGATGAGTGAGGTACGGTCATTAGAAGTATCGTAGTCTTTACCGTTGAGTTCAGTTCCTGGTTTTTTAGGACGAGGAGCGTTATACATATTGTTGCGGTATTCAGCATCTGGGTCAACTAATCCGCCTTGGTTACGGAAGTTACGAGTAGATGATTTTTCACCATCGTTGTAACTGCGGTTATCGGCGTGAGTAAAGTTATAACGTAAGTAAGTTTCGTTAGAATCGATTGGCACAGTAGCCAAGCTACCAGGGAGGTTGCGAGCGATTACTCTTCTGTTAGGCAAGCTATCGTATTTCACAGCTTCAGGAGTTACTACGATTTGTTTGCCATCTTCGCCGATAGCGTGTTTCATATATATGTTACCACGATGGTAGTTGAAGTCGGATTTTTCATCGTCTATGATAGGACGATATACGTCGGCTACCCATTCTGCAACGTTACCAGCCATATCATACAAACCGAAGTCGTTAGGTGGGTAAGTTTTTACAGCAACGGTGATATCACCTTTGTCATCTGACCAACCAGCTAATCCGCCGTAGTCACCTTTACCTTGTTTGAAGTTAGCCAAGAGTTCACCACGAGTGCTACGTTTAGTAGAGCGAGTGTATTGGCTATCCCAAGGGTATTTTTTTCTACCTTGTAAAGAGTTGTACTCGCGAATACCGTTGAGTGATTTAGCGGCGTATTCCCATTCTACTTCGGTAGGTAGGCGGTACTCAGGCAACAATACTCCGCTAGTTTGTTTAGCGTAGCTAGGTTCACCTTCTTTATTGGTATTTTTACCACCCATTTCGCCAGCGATTTTACCGCCGTAAGTTTGGGTAGGAGCGTTGAGGTAAGTATCGGTACTGAAAGTACTTTGTGCATCCACTTGGTAACGGGCATCACGAGCGAGGTAACCATCGCGTTCGAGGATAGCCTCATTCACGCGGTCGGTACGCCAAGAGCTGAATTGTACAGCTTGAACCCAGTTTACCCCAACTACGGGATACTCGGCATAAGCAGGGTGACGCAAGTAGTTGTTCACCATAGCTTCGTTAGCGCTCAAAGGACTTCTCCACACTAAAGTATCAGGGAGAGCACCTATATATATATTGCGGTATTGCTCTTGATCGGGAGGGAAGACACGTTTGAGCCAATCGAGGTACTCCATATACATTTTGTTGGTTACCTCAGTTTCATCCATATAGAAGGATTGTACGTGTTGCTGAGTAGGAGTGTTGTTCCAATCGTGCATCACGTTATCTTGCACTTGCCCCATAGTAAAGGTACCACCTTCGATAAGCACAAGCCCAGGACCGGTTTCTTGATCTTTGAAATCGGTGTTGTATTGGAATCCGCCTTCTTTAGCGTTGATTCTCCATCCTGTTGCACTTGATACATTTCTATCAGACTTTTTGCCTCCACAGCTAGTGAGCAATAAGCCTGTAAGAGCTATGCAAATAGGGATTCTTAATAAACTTCTTTTCATAGTAAAAACACTTGTTAGCATAAAAATTCGGGCGCAAGATACTACTTTTTTTGAATATAGCACGCTTGTTTTAGTATTTTAACGCTATATTAATATTAAAATATTTTTTGTACTTTGTTATATTGCTGATTTATAATTATTTGTGTATCTTTTCCACTTTGGTACATTTTACTCATTTACAAAGGTTTTGGGTTATTTTTTAACAATTCTTTAAGTATTTTATTAGAGCAAATTGGCTTTATCTGCTAAAAAAATCAACAGTAGGGAGAGTAAAAAAGATATAACAGGGGCAATCATCCACATTGTGAAAAATCGCTTGACTTGGGTTTTGCGAAATATGTTTTTGTGTCCCATTTTGGCGACCCCTATACCGAGTATGGCAGCTACATTCACTTGTACTAAGGAGGTGGGGATACCTTTTACTACTGAGGCGAGCAAGAGTAGGCTACCTGAAATAAAGGCGATGATTACGGCTTCGAACTTGCCAAAGAGGATGATTTCCTTACCAGTGTTTTTGAGTATTTTATGCCCAAAGAGGGAAGCGCCAATACCGAAACAAGGGGCTACTACTAAGGTGGCGAGCATTAAGATGACGATATGGTCGCTTTCACGAATGTGCAATTCGTTGATGGTCATTGTATAGAGGGGACCTGCAGCGTTGGCAACGTTGTTAGAACCAATGGCAAACGATACGTAGAGCGCCATTATCACTAATACAACTTCCCATATATGGCGTTTATTCTCATTTTGTGCACGCTGGATAGTGAGCCCGCGCCGGCGCATAGGTTGGTAGATGTATTTTCCGGCGAAGAAACTGAGGAAATAGGAAATGATGGGCAGAATAAACCAAGCGGGGATAATTTCGACAAAGAGGTTATGGGTGTCTAATTTATTGAAATAGAGCGCTGGGGCTGCTAATGCGAGTACGGCAGCTTGGCTGGTGGATTGAGGAATACCTGATATATTGGAAATGAGCATAGTTACAGCTATGGAAAACAGCGCAATAGAAACGACTGTAAAATCCATATACTCTGACGGTAATATACCGCTACCCATAGTGCTAGCTGTTTTTTTACCAGCTAGAAATGCGCCTACAAAGACCATAATCCCAAAGAGACCTGGGATAAGGGATTTTCTCATCACATTAGCACCATAGCTGGCTGAGAAAGCAGGGGCGGTGCCACTACCTCCCATAGTAATTGCTACAACCATTGCGGTGAGGAAAGGGATGAGTAACTGGTTATAAATAGGCGTCATTTTGCTTTTATATTGTATATTCGTGGCAAAAGTACAAAATAATTATCAATTAACAATTAAGAATTATCAATTAACGATTAATAAAAAGAAAAAAGCCCGATATTGCTATCGGACTTTTCCATTAACCAACCAAAACTTTAAATTATGAAAACTATTATTTGAAGTTTTACAATGAGCTACCACCCTCATTGCGTTGGCAAAGGTACGGCGTTTTTTTGAAATACCAAAATAATTTGGCGGTTTAACAAAAATTTAACAGCAGTAGTGATTGTTGTGTGTTGATAATTAATGAGTTGTGGTTTTTAGAATTTTAGAAAATCTCGGAGGGTTTCTGAGAATCTCGGAGAAACTAGGAGTGTCTCGGAGGGGGATTGTTATAGAAAAAGCTGCCTAAGGTTTTAGATTTTTTAATTTTTCTATTTCGGTGAGTTCTTGTGGGGAGAGTTTGCGAAATACTAAAACTCTATTTGTTTCACCAGACTGGGTTGTAGCCTTTACTTTGAAAGTGATTTTATTACCCTCAATAGCAAACTCTGCTGGGTAATCTTGTTGGATAGCGGGGTTTGTAGCGGTAACGATATTACCACGTACTCTGTAGGGACGTTTTTCGATACTGGTGTCCTTGTTATAAACACAGTTACCATTGCTATCTTCTTTGAAAAATATTTCTTCGATTTCGGTAGCTGAATAGATAATTACATTTTTCTCACATTCAGTGAGTTTTTGAAGTTCATTACCTTCAGTAATAGATTCTAATTTCCAACCGCCTATGAGTTGGTTAGGGGTATCGTTGTCGTCTTTGCTTTTGCAAGCGACAAGAGTAATTACTGCTGCTAAAGCTATTAAAATTTTTTTCATATTGAATGAGTGTTTATTTGATTTATAGAATGTTTATATGTTATGACCCATATTCTAATTGTGCTTCAGAAACTAATTTTTCAGAGTTATCGTTCTCTTTTACGTATGCTTTTACACTGATGGGGAAGTTCTGTGCATTGTACTCATATTCACAACGAGTAGTTGTTTTTCCTCTGCTGTTAGTAAGAATAATTTGGGTTGGGTTATTTTTAGCGTCAGAGTAGCTTGCAAAGACACTTGTGGGTTCTAAAACAGCTATGTTGTGAGAAAGGTAAGGATTGTGTTTGTTGTCATAGGTAATTTCTTGTAATTCAGCGCCACTATTATCTATTTTCACTACACTACCTCCTGAAAGTGTGTAGGTAGCGGTACTTCCACTACTAGTGGTATTGGTAATGATATTACCAGCAGTGTCTAATTTGTATTTTTTTATCTGTTCTACCACTGTATTACCATTATTGATGTAACTGTAAGTAATTTCGTTGCAGTGGGTATCTGTTTGAGTACCATTAATTGCCGTAAATTTTTCAATTTCTTTTACAAGGCGGCTACCTTCATAAAAATATTGAGTATTTACATAACGAGACAAGGGATATTGTTCATTAAGGAAGTCAGAGTTATCTTTTATAAGGTTTCCTTTCTCGTCATACTCAAAAGTAGCAATAAAATCTTTTTTGTTATCTCTTGTTCTCTCCCATTTTATGATGCGACCATTTTCGTAACTATAGGTGTTTATTTCGGGAGCGTTTTCGGCAATTCCTTTGTCGTTATACTCTTGGTGTGTACTGCCAGTTAGTTTGCCATTTACAATGGTATAGGTGCTTACCCTACTACCCTCATTTGTTTTTACAGTAACTTTTGTAAGGAAGTTACCGCTATGGGTATTGCTATTATCATCGTTTTTTTTGCAAGCGACGAGAGTAATTACTACTGCTAAAGCTATTAAAAATTTTTTCATATTGAATGGGTGTTTATTTGATTTTGGGGCAAAGATACAAAATAATTGTTAATTGATGGTGATGTTGTGATGAGGGGGGAGGATCTTGGAGAAACTCAGAGAAACTGGGAGAAGATGGGAGGGGCTCGGAGGGAGGGGGGGGAGGGTACAGAAAAAGCTGCCTAAGGGTTTAGACAGCTTTTTGTAATTATTACTTGTGTGGTTTAGTTTTAGAATTTGTAGCCTACACCTACTTGGATGACACGGTTTTTGAATTTATTACCTTCACTATATGTTCCGTCATCATTTTTTTCTTTAGTGGATAGTTTGGTAAGACCTAAATTGAAGGTAGCATCAAAGAAGAGTCCCATAGGCAAGTTGTACTCAGCACCAAATCCTAAACCAAAGTCGAATTTTTTATCAGGGGTTAAAGATTTATTTTCAACGGTTGGACCTCCTTCAATTTCTGAATTTGCTTTAACTTTTGAAAGAAAACCTAAGTTTACACCTACTTTAGGACGGAAGCCACTGATATCATACTTCACCCAAAGAGGGATGTTAAACTGTTGGGTTTTTAACCATCCATTTTTAATATTAGCTTTCTTGGAAAAAAAAAGACTTCCGTCACTAACATTTATTACAGTACTCTCAACTGATTTTAGATTAGCTCCTTGGAAAGCATAGTCAACGCCTGCTTCTACCCATATTTTTTCGTTGAAACCATATTCAATGAAAGCTCCAAAGTGAAAACCAGGTCGGAAAGCGGTGTTTAGTTTGGAAGTAATTAATTTTCCTGCTTCTATATATGAAGGACTATCTACAGAAACATTAGACATTAAGAAGCCTGCTTTAGCTCCTACTTTAAATTCTTGGGCGTTGGCGGTGGTCATTCCCGCTACAGCCATTGCTGCAATGATAAAAATTTTTTTCATTTCTTCTATATTTATTTGGTTATTACTATTTGATGGTTAGTTGTGCATTGTTTATTTCGGGGGCAAGATTACGACAAATATTTGAGATATGCAAAAGTTTTTTGAGGTAAGAGATAAGAGATAAGAGGTAAGAGGGTGGGGATTAGGAAATTAGCAAATTAGCAAATTAGAGAATTAGCAAATTGGGATTAGAGAATTGGGGAATTGAAAAAGCCGTTCAGACCCCTCTGAACGGCTTTTTCGTTTTTAGTTAGTGAAAGAAATAATAATAATTTTACTTGTCGATAGAGCCTACTACACGCTTCATAAAGGTGTTGAGGGCTTCTTTTTGTGGAGTACCTTGTTTGATGAGGTTATCAACTTCGATAGCTCCGTAGAAATTGGAGAGCAATTCGCCGATTACGTCTAACTCCTCATCTTTGAGTTGTTCGCATTCTATGAGATTTTCGAGCGTTTCGATGGTCTCAGTTACGTAATCTTGGTCGTTGTTCTCAATAAACTGAACGATATGTTTAATTACCGGTAATCTCATCTATAAATTCTTTTAGGAGTTCGGCTTTGTTAGTTTGCAATTGTTTTTCCAAATTACCGTTTTTGAAAGCGGCAAATGTAGGCAAGTTATCCACTTTGGCGAGTTTGCGTGACTCTGGGAAAGCCTCAGCATCTACATATACAAAAGTAGCGTTAGGGGTTTCGGCTGCATACTTTTTGAATTTTGGTTTTATGATTTTGCAGTTACCGCACCATCCTGCGCCGAATTGTACGAATACAAGGGGATTAGCGGCTATGATTTCTTGCAAATTATCTTGGGTAAGTTCTGTCATAGTGATAAAAAAATAGTGTTGAGTTTTTTAGTCAATGCATATTTACAATGATCAAGTTTTTAGCTTTTTTAGTGAGAAGCTAAATAGCTTGCTACGCCATTACGGTTAGCATTCATAGCGTCTTTACCTTCTTCCCAGTTGGCTGGGCAAACTTCGCCGTGTTGTTGTACGTGAGTGTAAGCGTCTACAAGGCGCAAGTACTCTTTTACGTTACGACCTAAAGGCATATCGTTGATACTTTCGTGGAATACTTTACCTGTTTCGTCGATAAGGTAAGTAGCGCGGAAAGTTACATCGTCACCTTCGAGGAGGTAAGCATCGGCAGTTTCGTCGTAGATTTCACGAGAGTCGAGGATACCTAAAGTGCGAGCAAGGTTACGGTTGCTATCGGCAAGGATAGGGTAAGTAACGCCTTCAATACCACCGTTGTTTTTAGGGGTGTTGAGCCACGCGAAGTGTACTTCGGCAGTGTCGCAAGAGGCACCTATTACTTTTACGTTGCGTTTTTCGAACTCGGCTAAGGCTTCTTGGAAAGCGTGGAGCTCGGTAGGGCATACGAAAGTAAAATCTTTAGGATACCAGAAAAGAAGAACTTTCTTTTTACTATTTACGGCTTCAGAAAGCACGTTGATTTTGAAAGTATCGCCGAGGTCGCTCATAGCGTTTACCTCGATATTGGGGAATTGTTTTCCTACAAATGACATATTATCTTGTTTTTTATGTTCTGTTTTACGGGTGCAAAAGTAGGATGTTTTTGAAGATTGTAAATAGTTTTCTAATTGAAAGATTTTATGAAGAGATAGGGATTAGTTATAGGGGTCAGGTGTCAGGTGTTAGGTGTCAGGGGTTAGGAGGTTGCGGGTCTTTTTAATAGATAATTGATGGCGGTGGCGGCGGCGTGTAAGCCGAAGGCGGCGGGCATAAAACTAATGGTGCCGTAGAATGATTTTTTGTAGTCGAGACCTTCGGTGCGCTGCATAGTGTCTTTGGAAACGATTTCGGAAGAGAATACGGCTTTGATGCCTGAATGGATGCGCTCATTTTTCAAGCGTTTGCGTATAAATTTAGCCAATGGGCAGTTATAGGTTTTCATCAGGTCGGCTACTTTTATTTGGGATACATCGGTGGCACCTCCTGCTCCCATACAGCTTACTAAACGCACGCGTTGGCGTTTGGCAGAGAGGATGAGGTTGAGCTTTGGGGTGATGCTATCGATACAATCGATTACATAATCGAACTGAGGGGTTACGATTTCGGTAGCGCGTTCGGGGGTGAGGAATTCGTGTATTACAGTAAGGTTGAGTTGGGGGTTGATGTCTAAAAGGCGGGCAGCCATTACCTCGGTTTTGTTTTTGCCTACGGTGGAGTGAAGGGCTGGCAGCTGCCTATTGATATTAGAAAGAGAGATGCAATCGCCATCGACAATAGTGAGGGAACCTACGCCTGCGCGGGCTATAAATTCGGCGGCAAAAGAGCCAACGCCTCCTAAGCCTACAATGAGGATATGTGCTTTTTGCAAGGTGTTGATGCCTTGCTGTTTGATTAATAGTTCAGTACGTTCTAACCAGTGATTGTTCATATTTTAAAAAAGCCTCTTCGGTATGGAAGAGGCTTGTACTCAATTTTATAGTATCAATTTTTCTACGGTGCAAAGGTAGGAATAATATTGTGAAGTGCAAAAATATTTTGCTACTTTCGAAAAAAGTAATACTTTTGCAGCGCAAAACCCTTTTGAAAGGGATTTGAATGGTGAGGGACGAGACTTTAGGTCTCTATAAGCCCGTACCTATAGCACCTCAAAAGTAGTATATTTAATTGCTTTTGAGGTGTCTTTTTATATTATATCTTATTCTATTTAAATCATATATTTTTATGTTTTTATCTGGAAATATGATAGTTACTTGCTCTATTTGTTTATAATAACCATTTTCAAGCCCCTTTTTTACTGCATAATACATTTTTCTATAACTATTAGGTTTTTTGGTGATATACAATATCAATTCACTTATATTTTGCTTATTACCTTTCTTCAAAGCATTTTTAATTACATTTTCACCATTTTTACTTACTCCAACTTTAATATCTACATATTTTTTTGTTGATAAATTGAATGCATCTGGATTCTTATTTCCATCTGAAATAATTGGTAATAATCTATATCTTCCTCCTTTATCAGCTAAAAGTTTTAAAACGTCTATATTCTTGCCTTTTTCTTGTCTATTTTGTTCACCTTGATTAAATATTTCGACGGTACCTCCACTATTACCTTTGTACAATTCACTGAATGTAATGTCTTTATACCGTTTTCTCAATACTACTTGTACCTGTTTGTTACTATTATCATTTTTCATAGTTGATAAATGTTGACTTACAAAAGTATGAGGACTTTTCTGCAAGCGTTCTGCATTCTTTTGTGTTAATAAAAAAATATTCTTTTTCATATTAATAAAATTGTTAAAATTTTTCGTGCATTTTTTTTGACACACTTGTTTATTACTAATCTCAAAGTGAGATTCTAAATTTTCCTTGTGCAAAGCAAGGTAATTTTCAATAAAACCGCGATTAGCGGATAAATCCAAATTTTTAATAAATACTTTCATTGTATAAATACATTATTAAATTTGAGTGCAAAGTTACGGAATGGAAAGCATTTTTCAACAAGAAAAAAAATAAGTTTTCAACAAAGTTATCAACAAACGAAAGAAAGGGGATGAATTATGAAAAATCATTTATCATCAAGAAGATAGCTAAATTTATAAAATTTGTAGTAATTCATTGACACAAAATCGACAAATAAAAAAACCTCCTTTATTATAAGGAGGCTTATATACTACTATGTCAATAACAGAGCTTGTCTGCAAGGGCACTTTCTTTTCTTGTAGTAAGAAGTAAGCAATAATTTTGAAATCTATAAAAATATTTTGCTACTTAAAAACTGTCCGAAAAGTTTTTTTGTTTGGGCGTTTGCAAAACGCCCATACACAACATACCGCAAAAATGATTGGCTATCAGAATAATAAACTTTGCCAAAGTTGCGAGCTGTATGGGCAGGAAACTCTGGCAAAGTGTAGCGATGTAAAATCGAATTTTAGACTTTTTGAACAGCCTTATGGTTTTTACTTAGAAGAATAGGGCAACACCGATACCAACACCGAATTTACCGAATTTTTCGGAATTGTTAGTGTTTACTTTTTCCTTAAGGTTCATTTGGTCATAACCTACATAACCTGTAAGAGCAGCACCTTCGTTTACAAAGTAAGCGATACCACCTTTTACCCCAAAGAGAAAACCTCTTGATTTTTGGCTGTCATTGCTTCCTTCTGAACGCCAAGCGTGTCCAACTTTAGCACCTACAAAAGGAGCTAACTTGCCTCCAATAGGGAAGTAATAATGAGCATTAGGAGCTATAGCAAAAGTATTGGTAGCATCTGAAGCTCCTTTTGTTTTTTCGTGTTGGTATTCTAAACCAAGACCTACAGCCAAGTTGTTGATCACAAAATAGTTGATATTAGGGATGAATTTAAAAGTATTGGTAGTCTTTTCATTCTCTACAGTAGTGTTACCACTTTTTCTGGAAGTTGTTTCTTTTGAAGAGTGATAAGAAAGTCCTAAATCAGAACCTGCCATCCAGTTTCCTTTTTCAGTTTGTGCGTAGGTAGCGGCTGAAAAAGCTACAGCTACCATCAATAAAAATTTTTTCATATAGTTTAATTTTAATGTTTATAAGGGCAAAGATATGAAATAATTACGAATTACAAGCTATGAATTACGAAAAAGTTGGTTTTTATTTAATAACATTACATCCCCAGCCGTCGTAGTGACCATTGAATTGGAGGGAGAGTTCAATCAGGTCGGATACGATTTCTTCGATGTGCTCAATGTGGTCTTCGCGAGAAAAATTGAGTACATAGCGGCTTTCGGGGTTGTTTTCTTCGTTGTAGTTGGCTGAAAGGATTTTAAAACCTGAGCTTTTTATCAGTTCGATAAAGGCTTTTTGTTCATTTTCTTCACCGAAATATACCCAGTGGTCGATTTCACGTGGTTTTTCGAGGGTATCACCCCCTTCTTTTAGTTGTTCAATCACCATTCGGTTGAGGATTTGGTGGATTTCTACACTATTGGGATAGAGTGTATGCAAATATTCTTGCCACTGAGGGTCTTCTGCTGAAAGACATTTAAACTCATAGGAAGGGAAGGCTTCCATTGCTTTATAGCAGGCTTTTATAACAGTTTCGGCATCTTTGCTGTAGCTATAGACTTCGCGGTTGCCTCCTCCGGTGACAATAGCTACCTCAATAGCTCCTGCACTCTCGATAGCATCGCAAAGAGCGTCCTCAATATTGGCAAGGGTTTCGAACTCTTCTTGAGATGAAAAGCCATTATCGTAAGGGTGTTGCATTTTTACTATGGTACGCACTACCACAGGAAAATCTGCGATAGGAGCGATGCTCTTCAGCGCTAAATTCAGCCGAATAGAGACGGGAGTCTCGCCGAAAGAAGTGCGGTAGAAGTCCCAGTTTTCGGGGATTTCGATAGGGGAATGGTTGTCATTCATAGGGAATTGTTTTTAATAAAGGACAAAGGTAGTGATTTTTATGGAGAGAAACAATAAAGGCTGTCGCAAATTTTAATTTGTAACAGCCTTTTTTATAGGTTTAATTCTTATGATCTAAGACTTTCCTCCCACGAGTACTGAGGTCATACTGATAGAGCCTCCTACGATTGAATCATTGAAAATCAGCACTTCATCATCTTCTTCTCGCAAAGCCATTACATAGAGCAAAGGCAAGTAAT
>ERZ773008.1252-NODE-1252-length-18083-cov-23.000499_pt1 | contig 18083 bp, 4 predicted proteins | sample MGYA00580664_ERZ773008 | MGnify/ENA primary metagenome ERZ773008 (study PRJEB29015, sample SAMEA2738016) | human oral metagenome | biome: human oral; feature: human-associated habitat; material: dental | place: China | collected 2048 ... | reverse complement strand
TACAATAAGTAAATAAGTCAAACGAGAGACTGGGACTTGCTCCTGGTCTCTTTTTTGGCTATATAAGCCCAGCCGTTAAGGGAGCCAAGCTATTTAGGATGGTTCAGAGACTTATTACATGTAATAAAACACAAGGACCCACAGGGTTGGAAGCAATAAAGTATAAATTGTCTAGTCATAAGCTAGACGACAAGAGTCGCGCATTGTTTAGAAATTTAGTGCATTATATGATAAGTATGGCTTGGAGCAGACAAACAGACTGTAACAGCTAAGTGACAGGTAGATAAAAGATACGAACGATTCTTAAGCTAAAAAGCCTAAACGTAAAGGCTAAAATGTGGAGCTGTCTTGAAAAAAAGATGAATAAGGTAGGATTTTTCGATTATATATTTCAATATTGTAACACAAGTGTGGCAAAAGCGAATTTTCATGAAAGGATGCAAAGAATAATCATTATAAATATAAAGAAAAAACAAGAAGACGAGGGCGGCTGAATTTAGAGAATTTTTATGGTAACGGGATCAAAGTGAGCAAAAACGTAAGAAAATCGTAAAAAATCTGTGATTTAGACAACTTAGAATGTATACAATCCTTGCCCTGTGTGGTAAAATAGGGGTTAGCTAATAATGCAAATCTATGCTTAAAAGAGCTCAAAAAATTATTTTTTTGAAATTACGGATCTTGCTCCGACCAAATCCGACACAAGCATTTGAGCATTGGATAGGGATTCATTGGCAGTAGCGTAGCGGCAAAGCCGTATAGGGGGACCTAAGCTGCGTAATAATAAGTAGACCATGCTGAGCATGGCGAGCACTGAAACAATAATAGGGGGGCGAGTTATCGTTTAGGTTAGCGCAAGCTAAGCAATCTGTTTATTATGATCAAGACCGTTTGAAACGTGAGTCGGCGTTCGCGGTTCAAATGGCGGCAAGCGTCGCCAGGCATTATAGCCGGGAGATACTTGTCAAAGTTCTCTATTCAATAGAAGGAAATACAATTTTACAAGTCAGGAGAGATACACAATGACCCAAGAATTGAAGAAAAAGTTATTGAATGTCGTAGCCTTATCAGGTTTAGTCGCGGCATCATTCCCAGTTAGCGAAGTTCTTCAGCACCAAGCAACTCCAGCAGTTTACGCGCAAGAAGATCAATCTGCGCCGGATGACGAAGAATTGCCAGATGCAGTAGACCTCGCAGCAATCAGAGAAGCAGAAAAAGTCATCAAGGACATCAAAGACGCCTATGATATGGAGATGGAGAACAGTGGTGACGAAGCAGAAGCTAAAGCAGCAGCTCAGTTCGCCAAAGATGAAGGGCAAAAGAAACTCAACCCAATCATCAACAAAACCATCAAGAACAAGAAAGAGCTCCAACGTCTTACTGAATTGTATAACAAGGAAGTAGCCAAGCTCTTAGGTGAAACGCCATTACCAGAACCTTTCCCACAACAAGGTCCTAAGGTTGAAATCAAAGAAGAATCCGAAACAATGGAGATCGACTTTAGCACCAAGGTAATTAAAGACGATAATTTAGATAAAGGTGTGACCGAGATTGACGTCCCAGGGAAGAAAGGGACCTTGACCATCACTTACACCGTGGAATATCACGATGGCGTTCGCCAAGCTAATACTCGTAAAGAGAAGAAACGTGAGCGTACAGTTGAACCTGTAACTCAAGTTGAACGCCACGGTACCAGAGACGTTGTAACGACAGAAAACGTCAAAGAAGTGGAAGAAATTCCATTCGAGAAGAAAACAGAAGAAACGGATCAACTCGACAAAGGTAAGACACAACTCAAAACGCCAGGTAAGAAGGGTGTCCTCACTAAAACTTATCGTTATAAAGTAATTAACGGTGCGCGTGAAGAGGCAACCAGAGAATTAGTAGGCTCCGAAGTAACGGTTGAGCCTGTGGCAGAAGTAACCTTGGTTGGGACGCGCCCAGTTGTAACGACCCAAGAAATCTCAGAAGAGTCAGAGATTCCATATGGTACTCAAACTCAACAAAACGCTAACTTAGCCAAAGGCGTGAAGAACACAGTGCGTCCAGGGGTCAAAGGTAAGAAGAAGGTAACCTATACCATCACCCTCACTGACGGCGTTCAAACCAACAAACAAGTGAAGAACACGGAAATCCTTCAGGCAGCAGTTGATGAAATCATCGAAATTGGGACTAAGGAAGAGCCTGTAGTACCAGAACGTACTCGTCGTGAGAATGTCCGCACTGAAACAGTGGCCTTCGATATCGTTAATAAAGATAGCGACCAATTAGACCTAGGTCAAACTCAAATTGAGACCGAAGGGACACCAGGGGTGCGCACCATCACTGAAGAATGGTATGCAGACAAAGACGGCGTTGAAATCCCAGGTACACGCAAAGTGATTGGCGATGCTGTTACCACTCAACCTGTGGCGCGTGTTGTCCTACATGGGGTAAAACCAGTAAAACGTACGCGTACTGAAACTAAGGAAGTGGACTTCAAGACCGTTAGAAAAGAAGATCCAACTTTGGCTAAGGGCGAGACCAAGACTGAAACTCAAGGTGTCAAAGGTCAAGAAACCATCACCTATGAATACCTAGAAGGTAAGGGCGGCATGGTCGCTGGCTCAGAAAAAGAAGTGAAACGCGAAACCACCGTTCAACCAGTAGATGAAGTAATCTTAGTTGGGACTAAAGAAGAAGCGTCAAGCTCATCAAGCTCAGAATCTTCATCATCAAGTTCTGCAGCATCAAGCGAATCAAGCTCTGAGTCTTCATCATCAAGTTCAGCAGCATCAAGCTCATCAAGCTCAGAATCTTCATCATCAAGTTCAGCGGCGTCAAGCTCATCAAGCTCTGAGTCTTCATCATCAAGTTCAGCAGCGTCAAGCTCATCAAGCTCTGAGTCTTCATCATCAAGTTCAGCGGCATCAAGCTCATCAAGCTCTGAGTCTTCATCATCAAGTTCAGCAGCATCAAGCTCATCAAGCTCTGAATCTTCATCATCAAGCTCAGCGGCATCAAGCTCATCAAGCTCTGAGTCTTCATCATCTAGCTCAGTGGCTTCAAGCTCATCAAGCTCTGAGTCTTCAACATCAAGTTCAGCAGCATCAAGCGAATCAAGCTCAGAATCTTCATCAAGCTCATCAAACAATGACCCTGGTCAAAATGATAAGAAACATGACAAGAAAGACCAAGGTAAGAAATTACCTAAGACAGGTGAATCTCAAAATGTTACATTCCTCATGGGGATCATGATGATGTTTGCCTCCGCAGTGGTAGCTTTATTCCGCCGCAAACAAAATTAATGTAGCTTCATTAGAACGACGTAGCGATGTTAATTTTGGCTCGTGACCATTAATTAGTGAAAAGTCCTTGTTGATTATGACAAGGACCCCACTAATTTAGATAACATCGCAAGGATGTTCTAATATTTAGAAAGAGGGGATATAAATAATGAAGCACAAAGAAAATCTTAGAAAGGGTTTCTCGATACTGTTCGTGTTAATGATGGTCTTGTCGGTATTTCAAGGCCTCATTCAACCAGGGCATGTAGTGCATGCGCAGAACAATAACAATGTTCGAGAAATTCAGTCAGGAGATAGTCAGACTACCATTCGTCAGGATGGGTGTGACCTCTTCATCAACAAAACGCAAGATACCGAATGGTCCGTACCACGGAAGCCAATTGACTTGGTTATTCTGCAGGATACATCTGGTTCCTTCAAGAACACCATTGGTGGCGTCCAAAACGCCTTGCGCGAATTGACTACACCAGTGCCATCGACCCAATACGATCCAGATCATCCACGTCTGGTCTTCACTGACAACCCTAAGACCACTGACCGTGTCATGGTTGCAACCTTCCAAGGGTTAGACGGAAAGGTCACTTATGACCGTTGGGATACTAGCAGCGTCTATGACTCATGGCGTCGTGCCTATCCGGGTTATAACCCTGATAGTAACTTTACAGACAATCCAGTCTACGAAAAATATGATGGAACCTCCTATCGAATCAATAACACAAGCTTGTCTAACAATCCGAGTGAAATTCAAGACTTCATCAACAATATGGTAACCGAAGGTGGTACACCAACAGTACCAGCCTTGGAAGACATCATGACTCGTTATAGTTCACAAGTTCAAGCCTCCCAAGGTGGGATGGAAAATGGTCGTAAGACAGTCTTCCTTCTGATCACTGACGGGGTAGCCAACGGGAAACGCCTTGCCAATGGTAAAGTTGCCATCGAATATAGTGGTGCCCGCATGTATCAATTGATGCGTGACTGGAACTTGACAGAAGACTGGCTCTATATGGAAGCCAGCCAAAATATCTTAGCTCGTGCAGAAGAATTAAAGCGCGCTGGGGAACAACTCAAAGCAGCAGTTGGTCCTGAAGGTTCAGTCGTTATTGGTTTCTGGGAAGATGTAAAAGGCTTCACCGGGAACGGTCAATATGGGCGTACTTATAAGGAAGGTTTTGGTCATACCAACGTTAACTTCGGTGACAACCGTTCGGTACAAGAAATCTTCTCTACCACCTTGCGTAGCATGGCCTCACCAGACAAAGTTGTTAACGGGAAGAATGCTACCTTCTATGTTAACGAACAAAATGATATCAATGTCTTCGCTAACAAGGTCCTTGAATCGGTAGGGGCTGCCTTAGTTAAGGAAGACGTAAAAGGTGACTTCACCATCACGGATGGCTACAAGGTTAAGAGTGTCTCCATTAACGGCAAGAAAATTGTAGAAACAGTCACTGATAAAGAAAAAGAAATCCGTGGTACAGTAACGCAGGAAGGTAACAACGTTAAGATTTCTGTTCCGGATGCGGCCTTCAACCCAGGGTCTAACAAATTCGACTATGAATTAGTGCGTACCGAAACTGCACCACCGACCAATGAAGATGAAGAAGAAGAACCAGGTGACGACTATACACCAAGTGAAGTTGAACGTGAAGTCGGTCAATTGGTAGGTAAATTCTCTGTTGGGGAATACAGCACAACCCAAATTGGTTCTAAAGACAAACAAACAGTCAAAGTTAATGACCTGTCCTACTGTTACCCATCACTTTCTAAGACCATCACAGATGGTGATGCAAGCAATGACCAAGGTCAGATTGATGACCCAATCATTACCAATAAGAAAGCCTATGCGGCTAACTTAGGAACCGTTCACGAACCGTTTGAATATACGGTGACTTACCGTATGAACAACGCACCGTTGAGCTTCAAGAAAAACCCAATCTTGGTTGACCGTGTCAACTACCGTCTCTTAGTACAAGAAGCTTATGTAACTGACATGAATGGTAACCGTCTCAACGACTTCACGATTCGTCAGGTTCAAGAAGCCGACCAAGAAGGCAACATGGGAACCACCATTATTGCAGATATTCCTAAGAAGCCGGGTATTAAGACTGAGAGCGTCAATGAAGGGGAATGGGGTGGCCACAAGTGGGCACGTTACCAACTCCACATCAAGGCGCGCTTCAACGATCAATATCCATTTGATGTTAACCAGAAGGAATACATTAAGATCCTTCAAGAAAACGATGGTCTTGGGGTCTTAAACCAAGGTCAAATCATGTGGAACGGGGAGTCTAACACGCCTGACTCTGAAGGCACTAACGTCCGTCGTTCTAACAGCGTCTTCGTCGTACCACCAACCGAAACAACTATTACTAAGAAGGTTCGTGGCGCTAGCCAAACGGTAGACCAAGGTGCTGAGCACTATGACTTACCATTGCGCGACGACGAATACTACTACGATGTTAAGGTGGCATGGCCAGGTCTTGCTGACAAGTTCTTAGTAGAAGATGAATTAGTACCTGAACTAGAAGTAGTTAAGAACGGTGCTAAACCACACGGTCATGATGTAGAAGTGTTAATTAACGGCAAACCTTTTAAAGCCCTAGAGAAGTTCATCTCTGTCAGTGGCAACAAGGTGAGCTTGCAAGTCAACAAAGCTGACATAACCCGTGCCTTGAACAACGCTATCAACCGTGCTAACAAGGGTAACTTAGGTCCAGCCGAGATTCATCTTCAAATCAAGGCGAAAATCCGCCAAGATGCCAACCTTGATCGCTTCAAGGATGCTAACGGCGTAGTTAAGATTCCTAACGATGCTAGTGTAACGCTCGACAACAAGGCGCCTAAGAAGTCAGAAGTTGTAACGGTTACTCCGGACGAGCCAGCTGTCGCTAAGAAGATTAACGATACCTTAGACGACCTCTACATCCCATCATGGGAAGAAAACCACTACAACTACAACATCAAGACGACCTTGCCAGGTAACATCCGTGACTACGGTACTTACGTAATTAAGGATGTCCTTGATGAGCGTTTAGAACTGCAAGCGGGTCAACAACCTTCTATTAAAGGTGAATTTGCTAAGTACTTCGACGTGGCATACGATGAAGCAACTCGCACCATCACAGCTACTATGAAGTCTGATGCCTTTGGCCAAATCGCAGGTAAATCTGTTGTTGAATTAGTCATCCCAGCTAAGATTAAGGATGGCGAAACTTCAGCTAAGATTCCTAACACGGCAAAAGTGCTTTATAACAAGCAAAACGCTACGGGTGATCCAAAAGAAATCACCACTCCTCCTGTAACGGTAACACCACCACCATCAGGCCCAACCAAGAAGATTAATGGTAACCTCGATGACTTGGTGATTCCAAGTGCAGAAGAAAATGCCTACACTTACAACATCAAGGCTAAATTACCAGGTAACATTGAAAACTACACGCAATGGGGCTTCAAAGATACCTTAGATAACCGCCTTGAATTACAACCAGGCCAATCAGCTCATATTGAAGGGCCAAATGCTGACAAGTTCACCGTAACTTACGATGCAGCAACCAACACTGTAACTGCTGAAGTCAAGGCCGGCCAATTTGCTAGCTTGACAGCTGGTCAAGAAATCGAATTAGTCATCCCAGCTAAAGTAAAAGATGGTGTGACTGATAAGAAGATTCCTAACCAGGCAACTGTCTACTATAATAATCCTGCTGATGGCGGGGTGCCTCGTGAAACACCACCGACCCCACCGGTAACTGTAACACCACCTCCAACCACTCCAGATATTTCTAAGACAGTTAATGACGTAGAGCATTACCAATTAGCAACTCCAGAAGAAGCATTCACCTACAAGATTGATACTAAGGTTCCGTTCAACGCAACAGCCTTCAAGATCACCGACGAACTCAAAGACGTTCTCGAATTTGTAGGGACTGCAACTGCAACAGTTGACGGCCACCAAATCGCGGCTAGCCAAATCACTGTTTCTGGTAAGACCTTAACCGTAACCCTCAACGAACAAGAATTGAAAGACTACCAAGACAAACCAGTCCACGTAGAATTCCAAGCTAAGATTGTTGACGGGGCTAACTTAGAAGCTTACCGCTCTGCTGAAGACGGCACTGAAAAAGTTCCTAACACTGCTAAATTCCAAATCAACGATAACCCTAAACTTGAGAAAGAAACCAAGCCGGTTACCGTAACGCCACCACCATCAACTCCTTCTATTAAGAAGACTGTTAATGACAAGGCGGCAGATCAATTAGCAACTGCAACCACTCCATTTACCTATAAGATTGACACCACAGTTCCACGTAATGCTAAGGCATTCCGCGTATTGGATACTTTGGAACATGTCTTACAAGTAGACGGTTCAGTCACTGCTAACATTGATGGTACTGAAATTCCATCAAGCCAAATCACAATTGAAGATGTGGACGTAGACGGCAAGACTCGTCAGAAGATTACGGTGACCTTGACCGAAGAACAAGTATTGAAGAACGCTGAAAAACCAGTTCACGTACAATTCAATGCTAAGATCAAGGACAATGCAGATCTCTCTGCTTACTCTTCAGCTGCTGACCCTACTGTTAAGGTGCCTAACAAGGCTTCCTTCCAAGTAGACAACAAGCCAGAAGTTGAGTCTGACCCTGTCACTGTAACACCACCACCATCAACACCAGCTATCACTAAGACGGTAAATGATGCAAGTCATTACCAATTACAAGCTGCTGGCGAAGAATTCACCTATAAGATTGATACAACCATCCCACAAAACGCGACAGCCTTCACTGTAACCGACGAACTTAAACCTGTTCTAGACTTCGGTTCTGGTGACGTGATCGCAACAGTAGATGGCGTACAAACTACTGGTGAAATCACTAAGAACGGTCAAACCTTGACTGTCAAATTCACTCGTGACGAAGCCCTTAAGTCAGGCAAACCAGTTCACGTTGAATTCAAGGCAATCATCCGCGCTAACGCAGACTTAACAGACTACCGTACCGCAGATGACAACACTGAGAAAGTTCCTAACACCGCGAAGTACATCGTTAACGATGATCCGAACATCTTCAAAGAATCAGAACCAGTAACAGTAACGCCACCACCAACCACTCCACCAATCACTAAGACTGTCAATGGTGCAGAACATGCCCAACTCAATGACAAGGCTGAAGAATTCGAATATGTTGTTAAGACTAAGGTTCCACGCAACATCACTGAATTCAAGGTAACTGACCGTCTTGAACCAGTCTTAGAAGTTAAAGGCAACGTAACAGCAACCTTAGACGGCAAGGCAATCGCTGCTGACCAAATCAAGGTTGAAGCTGACGGCGACCGTCAAGTCGTAACCGTAGCCTTAACTCAAGAAGAAGTCTTGAAATCAGCTGAAAAAGAAGTCGTTGTAACCTTCAAGGCTGCAATCAAGGCAGATGCGGACTTATCTAGCTACACGACCGCAGAAGACGGCACTGAACGCGTGCCTAACAAGGCATCTTATGGTGTCAACATTCCTAACGTTCCAGATGTTGATTCTAACACTGTAACAGTAACTCCTCCGCCAACCAAGCCAGACTTGAAGAAGACTGTTAACGATGCAGAAAGCTATCAATTGAAGGCTGACGGCGAAGAATTCACCTACAAACTCGATACTGAAATGCCGCGTAACATTACGGCTATGACAGTAACCGATACTTTAGTAGACGAATTAGACTTCGGTACAGGCGACGTAGTGGCTACAGTCGACGGCGTCCAAACCGCTGGTGAAATCACCAAGACAGGTCAAACCTTGAGCGTGAAATTCACTGCAGAAGAAGTCTTGAAAAACGCTGGTAAGGCAATCCACATTGAATTCAAGGCTAAGATCCGTGAGAACGCGAACTTAGACAAGTACATCGATAAGACAGATGGCCGCACCAAGGTTCCTAACGAAGGTTCTTACCATATTAATGACAACCCTGACTTGAAGGTGAAATCTAAACCAGTAACGGTTACCCCACCACCTACAACGCCAGAAATCACTAAGACTGTAAATGATACGACTCACTATGACGTATTAACGCCAGAAGAAGAATTCACTTACAAGGTAGAAACCCTCGTTCCTACAAACGCAACTGAATTTGAAGTGACCGATACCATCGAGCCAGTTCTTCAATTCAGCAGCACTCCAGTGGAAGCAAATGTTGATGGCGAAGCAATCACTAACGTGACAACGGTTGACCGTCTCTTGACTGTGACCTTGTCTCGTGAACAAGTACAAGCTAAAGCTGGTAAGAAGGTAAGCATCACCTTCAAGGCTCGCTTCAAAGAAGGCGTAACCTTAGAAGAATTGAAGCCATACGTTTCTCAAACTGATGGCGTGACTCGCGTACCTAACAAGGCAGCTTACCGTATCGACCTCAGCGACCAACCTAACATGCGTAAGGAATCTGAGCCAGTAACGGTAACGCCACCACCAACCCGTCCTGACATCACTAAGAAGGTTAACGACGTTGAAGATTACACATTGAATGCAGAAAACGAAGTCTTCACTTACACTGTTGAAACTTCTGTTCCTGAAAATGCCACTGTCTTCAACATCACTGACCAATTAGATCCTGTCTTGCAATTTGAAGGCACACCATCTGCAACTGTAGACGGTACTGCTATCGACGCAAGCCAAATCACGATTCAAGACCAATTGTTGACTGTGAACTTGACTCCTGAACAAGCTGCGATGGCTAAGAAGCCAGTTAAACTCACCTTCCAAGCACGGATTCGTGACAATGCTGACTTACGTAACTACGTAGAAAATGGCGTCATCAAGGTACCTAACAAGGCAACCTACCACATCAACAACAAACCAGAATTCGACAAGGATTCTAACCGTGTAACGGTAACTCCTCCGCCAACTGAAACCACTATCGAGAAGAAAGTTGACGGCGCTCACTACAAGAAACTAGATGCGGCTGACCAAGTCTTCAACTACACAGTTGACGTAACGGTTCCTAAGAACGCAACTGCCTTCTATGTAAGTGATACCCTCGTGCCTGAATTACAATTTGATGGCGAAGCAACAGCGACCTTGGATGGTAAGGACCTCAGCGCAGACCACATTGTCAAAGATGACACTGCTGGCAAAGTGACTGTGACCTTGACTGAAGAAGAAGCCCTCAACAATGCAGACAAAGTTCTTCACTTGAGCTTCAACGCCAAAGTTCGTCCAGGCGCAGACCTCTCTGGCTACATTGACAACAACGTCATCATGGTTCCTAACACTGCTAAATACAGTGTCAACCATCAACCAGAGAAAGACTCTAACACAGTACATATCACACCACCACCTTCTCAACCAGATCTCGACAAGAAGGTTAACGGTAAGGTTGATGAGCAATTGGCAACGCCAGAAGCTGAATTCACCTACACCATTGACACAGTAGTACCTACAAACGCTGCTACCTTCACTATCACCGATGAACTCAAGGCTGAGTTGGAATTCGTGGGCGACGCAACCGCTGTTACTGCAACAGTTGGCGGCGAAGCAATCACTGATGTACAAATCAACGGTCAAGTACTGACTGTCAACTTGTCACAAGATCAAGCATCTAAGAAACCTGGCCAAGCTGTCCATGTTGAATTCAAGGCGAAGATCAGACAAGGGGCTAACCTCAGTGCCTACATCGTCAACGGTGAAATTAAGGTGCCTAACACGGCTCAATACTTGATTAACAACGAATTCAAGAAAGAGTCTAGCCCAGTAACCGTAACGCCTCCACCAAGCGAAGAGAAGATTGAGAAGACTGTTAACGATAAGCAAGCAGAAACTCTTGAAACTCAAGAATCACCATTTACTTATAAGATTCAAACTGTTGTTCCAGCTAACGCAACTGCCTTTGCAGTCAGCGATACCTTGGATCCTGTCCTCGAACTTGCGGGTGACGTAAGCACAGTTGAAGCTAAGTTAGGTGACGATGCAATTGCTGCAAGTCAAGTAACCTTCGACTCAGCAACCAGCACGCTTAAAGTGGAATTGACCGAAGCACAAGCAATCAATAACGCTAAGAAAGCTGTAACAGTAACCTTCCAAGCTAAGCTTAAGGCAGGTTTGACCCCAGCTCAATTAGCTCCATACATTGATGCAACTGATGGCGTAACTCGTGTACCTAACAAGGCGCGTTACAGCGTCAACCATCGTCCAGATGTTGACTCTAACACTGTAACAGTTACTCCACCACCAAGCACACCAGATATCGAGAAGAAAGTTAACAACGACTTCAGCGCTAACTTAGCAACACGCGAAGAGTCCTTCACTTACACTCTCGAAACTCAGGTACCAAACAATGCCTACATGTTCGAAATCGGCGATACCCTCGAACCAGTATTGGAATTCGATGGCACTGCGACCGTTGAATTGGATGGTAAAGATGTAACCACTGAAGCAAGTGTCGAAACAGTTGACGCTAAGAAGACTGTTGGTTCTGAAGAACAAGATACTAAACGCTTAGTAGTGAAATTAACCCAAGACCAAGTAACCAAGAACCCAGGCAAGAGCGTGAAGGTAACCTTCAAGGCTAAGATCAAAGCTGGCGCGAGCCTTGCTGCCTACATTACTAATGATGGCGTCAAGATTCCAAACAAGGCCAACTACATGATCAACAACAATCCTGACATCACCAAGGATTCTAATGAAGTACCAGTAACGCCACCACCAACCACCCCTGATATTTCTAAGAAAGTAAATGGCCAAGCTCATGTAGACTTAGGTGCTCGTGACGAAGAATTTACTTACACCATTGAAACTACTGTTCCAGAGAACGCAACTGTCTTCGGTATTACTGATACCCTGGTAGACGCTCTAGAATTCGTAGGCGATGCTTCCTCTGTCACTGCAACAGTAGACGGCGAAACCATCACCAATGTGAAGATTGAAGGGCAAAAACTGTCTGTCGACTTAGACAAGCAACAAGTATTGAACAAGTTTGGCAAGGCAGTCAAGGTTGAATTCAAGGCTAAGATTAAAGCCGATGCAGACTTGACACCACACATTACTGCTGATGGCGTCAAAGTTCCTAACCAAGCAGGCTACGATATCAACAATGATCCAAAACTTCATAAAGATACCGAACCTGTAACGGTAACACCACCACCAACCACTCCGGGCATTGAGAAGAAGGTTAACAACAAGCTTGAAGAACTCCTCGGCAAACGTGACGAAGTCTTCACTTACACCCTCGACACAACCGTACCGGATAACGCGATTGCCTTCACAGTAACCGATAAATTGGATGCTGCACTTGAATTTGCAGGTAATGCATCTAGCGTTAAGGCAACTGTTGATAATCAAGCAATCACTGATGTGAAGATTGAAGGCGACCTCTTGACCGTCAACTTGACGCAAGAACAAGCAGTCAAACTCCACGGTAAACCAGTACACATCGAATTCACTGCTAAGATTAAGGCAGATGCTAACTTGAACGTGAGTCCTTACCTGACCGAAGAAGGCGTCAAGGTACCGAACAAGGCTCAATACACAGTTAACAACAACCCTAACATCAGCAAAGAATCTAACGTTGTACCAGTAACACCACCACCAACCACGCCTGATATTGAGAAGAAGGTTAACGGCCAAGTCCACGCTGACCTAGCGAAGAGCGACGAAGTCTTCACCTACACAATCAATACCACTGTTCCAGAGAACGCTACTGTCTTCGGTATCACCGATACCTTGGTAGATGCCCTCGAATTCGTAGGCGACGCAAGCAGCGTCACTGCAACAGTAGACGGCGAAGCCATTACCGACGTGAAGATTGAAGGTCAAACCTTGAAAGTCAACTTGGCTAAGACTCAAGTTGTCAACAAGTTCGGTAAGGCTGTCACAGTAGAATTCAAGGCTAAGATTAAGGCCGATGCAGACTTAACACCACACATTGTTAAGACTGACGGTGTACGCGTACCTAACTTCGCGTCTTACGACATCGACAATAATCCTTCGCTCCATAAGGATTCTGAACCTGTAACAGTAACACCACCACCAACCACTCCTGACATCGAGAAGAAGGTTAACAACGCCTACGAAGCAATGCTTGCTTCCCATGACGAAACCTTCACCTACACCATCGATACCACTGTACCAATGAACGCGACTGCCTTCACGGTAACCGATACCTTGGTAGATGTACTCGAATTTGTAGATACGCCAACTGCAACGGTAGATGGCCAAGCTATTACCGATGTTCAAACTAGCGGTCAAACCTTAACTGTTAACTTGTCTAAGGAACAAGCAATTAACCTCCACGGCAAGCCAGTTAACGTAACCTTCAAGGCTAAGATTAAGGCGGGGGCTAACCTCAACCCTTACATCGTTGGCAATGCAGGTGAACCAGGCAACATTAAGATTCCTAACAAGGCTTCTTACATGATTAACAACGATCCAAACATCCGCAAGGATTCTAACGAAGTGCCTGTAACACCACCACCAACCACTCCTGATCTAGAGAAGAAAGTCAACGACGCAGATTCTGCTTACTTGACGGCTAAGGAAGAAGTCTTCACTTACTCCTTAGACACAGTTGTTCCAACTGCTGCTACTGCCTTCGCAGTCCTCGATAAGTTAGAACCAGTCCTTGAATTTGTAGACAAAGATCAAGTAGTTGCAACACTTAACGGTCAAGTCTTAGACAATAGCCACATCACGATCATGGGTCAAACCATCCGTGTTGCCTTGACTCAAGAAGAAGTGACCTCAAACGCTGGTAAGCCAGTACACATTGAATTCAAAGCCAAGATTAAAGAAGATGCTGATTTGACACCTTACATGACTGGTCAAGAAGACCCTCGTGTACCGAACAAGGCTCAATACATCATCAACAACAACCCTGATTTAGTGAAGGATTCTAACGAAGTACCGGTTGTACCACCAACCAAGCCAGATGAACCAAACATCACTAAGGCAGTCAACGACCAAGACGCTTACCAATTGAAAGCTGTTAACGAAGAATTCACTTACACGATTACAACAGCTGTTCCTACGAACGCTCATGCCTTCAACGTAAGTGATACCCTCGAGCCAGTATTGGAATTCGTTGGTCAAGCAGAAGTATCTGCTAACTTCGCACCACTTGCAGACACTGATTACCAAGTTGTCCAAGATGGTCAATACCTCTTCGTTCAATTTAGTAAGGAATTCGTGAAGGCTAACGCCAACGCACCAATCCAAATTAAGTTCAAAGCGAAGATCCGTGACGGTGCAGACCTCACTCCATATAACACGAGCGGCACTCCAAGTGTACCGAACAAGGCAAGCTACATGATCAACAACGATCCTAAGCTTCAAAAAGATTCCAACATCGTTCCGGTTACACCTCCAGGCCCTCCAACCACACCTCCTGGTCAGAAGGAAATTTACACCGAGTCAGGTACAACTCCTGATGCGGATAACAGACTTGAACTTCAATCAGAAAACGAAGTATTCCGTTATGAAGTCAAGGCTAAGCAAGATGTCATTCCTGCTAACTCCTTCCACAAACAAATGAAGATTACTGACGTACTTGAATCCGTATTAGGCGTTCAACGTGCAAGCGTCAAGATCGACAGCGAGAAGGTTGATATGGACCAAGCTCTCCCTGAACTCAAAGAACTCAAAGACAAGTTGGAAGACAACGAGAAGAAACTCAAGAAACTGAAAGGTGAAGATGCCGCATCTTCTAGCGAATCATCTTCAGCAGCCCCAATTGCTTCAGAGCCTACCGTTGATCCAGCACTTCAAAAAGCACGTGTAGCAGAACTTGAAGGTCAATTAGCTGCTGCTCAAGCAACAGCTCAAGAAAAAGCGCAAGCTCTTGCTGGCTTGAACGAACAATTAGCTGCAACTCCTGAAGATCAAGCAGAAGTTCGTGCTAACTTACAAGCTCAAGTAGAAGCAGCCTCTGCTGCTCAAGCAGAAGCTAATGCCGCTGTTCAAAGCTTGACCGCTCAACTCGAATCTGCACGTTCCGCTGCCCAAGCTGCCCAAGCAATAGCAGGCGATAACTCTGTGATCACGAGTCAATTGACTCCAGAAGGTCAAGAAGAGACTCCAGAGCAAATTGCTGAACGCGTCAAAGGGTTCGAAAAACTCATCAAAGAACTCAAAGAGCAGATCAAAGAGTACGAAGATGGGAAAGACTCACTTGATGCAGAGAAAGGTAAGAAATACCAAGCAATCAAGGACTTCAACGAAGCAATCGAAAACCGTAACAAAGTTACCGGCGAATTGACTGATGAGTCTATTGCTAAGTTAGGTGAACTCAAAGTAGTAGGTAACCAAGTAACCTTCGAAATCACCAACGAGTATGTCTTGAAACTCCTAGAAGGTCGCAACATCCGTCTTGTAATCTACGCAACGATTACTGACATTGATCGCGCACGTAAGGAATACTTAGCTGATCCGAACAACGGCTATGTACCTAACAAAGCGACTGTAGAGTTTGACCACACACCTGAAGTAACCAACATTGTGTACGTCAAACCTTACACACCACCAACCCCACCACAAACACCACCAACTCCACCAACTATCTCAATTCCACCAGCTAACCCTGGTCCAGAATTGCCAGCAACTGGTGAAGTAACCAACATCGGTGCAATCCTCGCTGGGTTCCTCATGACCCTCGCAGGTGGGTACCTGACCTTCAGAAAGCGTAAAGACGCCTAATCTGACATGAGTCCTAAACAAGCCTCCCCTAGGGGAGGCTTGTTTTTGTCTATATAAAGGTCGGGCACCTTGCGAGCAGGGGGTGGGAGTGGTATAATTGGGGCATAAAAAAGAGAAGGAGGAAATACTATGGTTGGAATCGTGATGAATGCTAGAATACGTGTGAAAGACAAACAAGAATTCAGCTCGTTGAACAAGCTGCTTTCCTCTGCAAATGAGAAAATCAATATAGAGGAAGCCATTCGTGGAAAGGACAGCAAAGAAATCTCGATTAATCGAGATATTGCTAAGGCCCAGGGATGGAAAAACTAGACTTAGTCCCTATAGGGTCCGCACTAATTAGTGCAAGTGATTTAGAGGCCTTTGATTGTGGAAACCCCATGATTGACCAATTCTTAGTACAAGAAGCAAATGTTTTTGATGAAGAAAATCGAGCTAAAACCTTTTTGCTATTGACTCATCAAGGCATAGTAGGTTATTATACCTTAATTGTTGGGTGCTTAGAAGTTGAGGATATTCAGAACCAGGTGCTTTTGAAGAAGCCATATGTCAACCTAGCTTACTTCGCTATCAATGCCCCATATCAAAAGCAGGGCTATGGCAGACTACTAATGGGTGAAGTTTTTCAGAGCGCAGCAGTTATAGGTTCTTACGCAGGGGCAGAGCTCATCTATATTGAGTCCACCGATGAGAGTGTTCCCTTTTATGAGCTTCTTGGCTATCAGTTGTTGCATCCTTTGCAAAGGCCAGAAAATTTCACTGTCGATACCTCAACCATTGAGTTCCCGATGAGCATAACCTTGAAGACTTTACATAGAAATGGCTATTATGGCTATCTTCAAAACTTTGTTAGAAGATCATTTGGGGAAGAGTTAAAATTATAAAAAAGTAAGACCTGCCCATATTTGTTGGACGGGTCTTACTTTTTAGCCATAGATCCTGTGTCCCTTCCTTAACAAGTTTGCCATTCCTACTGTCAGGGGCCTACAATTATGTTATAATAGAAGTAATTTGAAGAAATAGAAAGGGGCACTCATTCGTGACCACGCAAAAACCTACCTATTATACTACAACGCCGATCTACTACCCAAGTGGTAAGTTACATATCGGTAACGCCTACTCTACCCTAGCCTGTGACGCTATGACGCGTTATAAGCGTCTACAAGGCTTCGATGCTTTCTTCCTAACTGGGACCGATGAGCACGGCCAGAAGATTGAACGGACAGCTGAGGGCCTAGGAGTGAGTCCTAAGCAATATGTCGACGAGATGGCCGACATCATTAAGAAGCTTTGGGATCTATTAGATATCGACTATTCACACTTTATCCGGACTACAGATGACTACCATGAGAAGGCTGTGCAAGATGCCTTTGAGCAACTCCTAGCCCAAGATGACATCTATCTAGGCGAGTATAGCGGATGGTATTCCGTCAGTGACGAAGAATTCTTCACCGAGAGCCAATTAGTTGAAGTTTACCGCGATGCGGATGGTAATGTAACCGGTGGGGTTGCCCCAACTGGCAACGAAGTAACCTTGGTCAAGGAGGAGTCTTACTTCTTCCGTATGAGCAAGTATGCAGACCGTCTGGTGCAATACTATGAAGACCACGCCGACTTCTTAGAGCCAGCCTTCCGTAAGACCGAAATGATCAATAATTTCATTAAGCCTGGCTTGGAAGATTTGGCGGTGTCTCGGACCACCTTCACCTGGGGTGTGCCGGTTAAATCTAATCCTAAGCATGTCATCTATGTCTGGATTGATGCACTCTTAAACTATATTACGGCTTTAGGCTACGGTTCTGACGATACTAGCCGCTACAACAAGTACTGGCCAGCAGATGCCCATGTTATCGGTAAGGACATTTCCCGTTTCCACATGATTTACTGGCCAACTATTCTCATGGCCTTGGGCTTACCTTTGCCTAAGAAAATTTTCGCTCACGGCTGGTACCTCATGAAGGAAGGTAAGATGTCCAAGTCTAAGGGGAATGTCATCTACCCAGAAACCTTGGTAGAACGTTATGGCTTGGATGCGACTCGTTTCTACCTCTTGCATGAAATGGGTGTCGGTAACGACGCGGTCTTCACGCCAGAAGGCTTTGTCCAATTAGTCAACTCAGAATTAGCCAATG
>ERZ773008.1251-NODE-1251-length-18086-cov-2.501303_pt1 | contig 18086 bp, 16 predicted proteins | sample MGYA00580664_ERZ773008 | MGnify/ENA primary metagenome ERZ773008 (study PRJEB29015, sample SAMEA2738016) | human oral metagenome | biome: human oral; feature: human-associated habitat; material: dental | place: China | collected 2048 ... | reverse complement strand
CGGGTAAGCCGCGCTACCGCCACCCCGGCGACTACAACGTGCTCGCGGCGCGACTCGGCTGGCTGCCATCCTACCCGACGTTCAACAAGAGCGGGCAGAAGATCATCGACGAGGCGAAGGCAGCGGGTCATGAGGACTTCGAGGACGTGAAGAAGTTCGTCGCCGAAAGCCTCAAGAAGGGCGAGCTGAACTTCTCGGCGGAAGATCCCGACGCGCCCGAGAATTTCCCGCGCAACCTCTTCATCTGGCGCGCGAACCTCATCACTTCGTCGTCGAAGGGGCACGAATACTTCCTCAAGTATCTGCTCGGCACGAAGAACGGTCTCTTCGCCGAGGAGAAGTGCCCGACGCGCCCGACGGAGATACGTTGGCGCGAGGAGCAGGAGATCAGTAAGCCCGGCGGCGCGGCCGAGGGCAAGCTCGACCTGCTCATCGACCTCGATTTCCGCATGGCAGGCTCGGCGCTCTATTCCGATGTCGTACTGCCGACGGCGACGTGGTACGAGAAGACCGACCTCTCCTCGACGGACATGCATCCGTTTGTCCATCCGTTCCAAGCTGCCGTCGATCCCTTGTGGGAGGCGCGCACGGACTGGGATATCTTCCGCACGCTTGCCGAGGCTGTCTCGCGCGTTGCCAAGGAAGCGGGCATGAAGCCGTACACGGATGTCGTCGCCGTGCCTCTGCAGCACGATACGGAAGGCGAGACGGCGCAGCCCGAGGGTCGGATTTGCGACTGGAAGAAGGGCGACTGCGAGCCGATCCCGGGCAAGACGATGCCGAATCTCGTCAAGGTGGAGCGCGACTATACGAAGGTTTACGAGAAGTGGATCGCGCTCGGCCCCAACGTGGAGAAGGGCATGGGCGCACACGGCCTCTCGTGGGAGTCGAAGGAGGACTACGAGGAGATCCGAAAGCGCAACGGCGTCATTGAAAACAAGGATTTCGTTTCTTACGGCATGCCGTCGATCTTCGAGGCGCGCCAGGCCGCCGACGCCGTCATGGGGCTTTCGTCGACGACGAAAGGCTCCGTCGCCGTGCGCGCATGGCAGTCGATGGAGAAGCGCACGGGTCTGACGAATCTCACGCGGCTTGCCAAGGATCGCGAGATCGAGCGCTTCACGTTCGATCAGGTCGCCGTGCAGCCGCGCCAGACGATCACGACGCCGACGTTCACGGGCAGCAACCGCAATCGCCGCTACACGCCGTTCACGACGAACGTCGAGGAGCTCGTGCCTTTCCGCACGGTGACGGGACGCCAGTGCTTCTACGTCGATCACGAGCTCATGCAGGAGTGGGGCGAGACGATGGCGACATATCGCCCGATCTTGGAGAACCGCCCGATCGAGAAGAAGCTCGGCGAGGGCAAGGAGATCACGCTGCGCTATCTGACGCCGCACAACAAGTGGAGCACGCACAGCATGTACTTTGACAGCCAGCAGCTCCTGACGCTGTTCCGCGGCGGACAGACCGTGTGGTTCAACGAGAAGGACGCCGCCGACATCGACGTCAAGGACAACGACTGGGTCGAGCTTTACAACCGCAACGGCGTCGTCGCCTCGCGCGTCGTGACTTCGCCCCGCCTGCCGCGCGGCGTCGTATTCATGCACCACGCGCAGGATCGCCACATCAATGTGCCCGGCTCGAAGATCTCGGGTACGCGCGGCGGCACGCACAACACGCCGACGCACATCATGATGAAGCCCACGCACATGATCGGCGGCTACGGGCAGTTCAGCTACGGATTCAATTACTACGGCCCGACGGGCAACCAGCGCGATACCTACGTCGTCGCGCGCAAGATGAAGGAGGTCGATTGGCTTGAGGATTAAAGCGCAGATAGCGATGGTCATGAACCTTGACAAGTGCCTCGGCTGCCATACTTGCTCGATCACGTGCAAGAACGTCTGGACGAACCGCGAGGGTGCGGAGTACATGTACTTCAACAACGTCGAGACGAAGCCGGGCATCGGCTACCCGAAGAATTGGGAAGATCAGGAAAAGTGGAAGGGCGGCTGGAAGGTCAAGGACGGCGAGCTTTCGCTCGCCTCCGGCGCGAACAAGGCGGTGCGCCTCATGAAGCTCTTCTACCATCCCGATCAGCCCGAGCTTGACGACTATTACGAGCCGTGGACATACGACTACGAGACGCTGATCCATTCGGGACGCAAGAACCATCAGCCCGTGGCGCGCCCGCGCTCCTTGATCACGCAGAAGCGCATGGAGATCAAGTGGGGGCCGAACTGGGAGGACGATCTCGCGAGCGGCGAGTCGGCGCGCAGCGATCACAATTTGAAGAAGCTCGGCGAGAAGATCAAGCTGGAATTCCACGATCTCTTCATGAAGTATCTGCCGCGCCTCTGCAACCACTGTCTGAATCCCGCCTGCGTCGCCGCGTGTCCTTCGGGCGCGATCTACAAGCGCGACGAGGACGGCGTCGTCCTCATCTCGCAGGACGTCTGCCGCGGCTGGCGTCACTGCGTGCCTGCCTGTCCGTACAAGAAGATCTATTACAACTGGAAGTCGAACAAGGCGGAGAAGTGCGTCTTGTGCTATCCGCGTCTGGAAAACGGCCTGCCGACGGTCTGCACCGACACCTGCGTCGGGCGCATCCGCTACATGGGCGTGATTTTCTACGACATGGACAAGGTGGAAGAGGCGGCAAAGACGGAGAGCGCCGCGCACATTCCTGCGAGCGAGCGCGGCATCTTCCTCGATCCGCACGACAGGGAAGTGCAGAAGGCGGCGCGTGAGGCGGGCATTTCCGATGCGTGGATTCATGCGGCGGAGCGTTCGCCCGTCGACAAGATCATCCGTCAGTGGCAGATCGCTCTGCCGCTGCATCCTGAGTACCGCACGCTGCCGATGGTCTGGTACATCCCGCCGCTCTCGCCGATCTTGAAGCATGTGGAAGCGGAGGTCTATCTGCCCGACGCAGCGGACATGCGCATCCCGCTCGAATATCTGGCGCAGCTCTTCGCGGCGGGCGACGTCGCCGTCGTCAAGAACACGCTCGCGCGGCTCTTGGAAATGCGCACGGTCATGCGCAGCAAGGAGACGAAGGAGTCTGTGCCGGCAGAGCTTTCCCTGCATGAGGCGGAGTACGAAGCGATGTATCGCCTGCTCGCCGTTGCCAAGCGCAGGGATCGCGTCGTCATTCCGGCGGGACTGCAGGCGGAGACGCACGAGCGTCTGCGCGAGCTGCAGGGCAGCGCGGGCTATGTCTGCCCGGGAGGTTGCTGATGGAAGAGTACAAGAAGCTGCTGAAGCTCGCGGCATATCTTTTGGAGTATCCGAGCGAGGCGTGGTGGCAGGATTTCGACGCCTGCCGCGCCGCGGCGGCAGAGATTGAGACGAAGCAGGCGCGAGAGGTTCTGGAAGAGCTTTTTGACTACGCGCAGGAGCTCGGCAGCAAGGCTTACGAAGAGCAGTATGTGCGCTCTTTCGAGTTCTCGCCGAACACGAATCTTTATCTGACGACGCAGGATCGCACGGACTTCGGCAAGCAGGCGAGCGAGATGCACGTCTACAAGCAGCTGTTTCTCAAGAACGGCTTCGACACGCAGAACGAGCTTCCCGACTATTTGCCGGCGCTCTTGGAGCTTGCCGCCGCCCTGCCCGAAGAGAAGGCGGCGGAGGTCTTTCGCACGATGAAGGACAAGCTCAAGCTCCTGCGCGACCGCTTCATCGAGGCGAAGCTCGCCTATGCTTTTCTTTTGGACGTCGTGCTCATGCAGGCGGAGAGATGGGAAGGGGATGCAGCATGAATGAGTTCTTTTGGGGCGTACTGCCCTACATCGCTTTCACCGTGCTCATAGGCGGCACGATAGCGCGCTATGTCTTGATGGAGCGCGGTTGGACGACGAAATCGAGCGAATTTCTCTCGAAGAATGATTTGAAGATCGCCGGCCCGATGTTCCACCTCGGCCTCTTCATGGCCTTGGGCGGGCACATCATCGGCGTGCTCATCCCAAAGGTCTGTACGGAAGCGGCGGGAATCAATGAGCATCTCTATCACATCATCGCGCTGGCGGGCGGCATACCGGCGGGCATCCTGTTTTTCCTCGGCTTCCTGCTGCTCTTGAAGCGCCGCTTTCTGGGCAAGGACTACATGCAGGTCAATACGTCGCGCATGGATCGCTGGCTCTACCTCGTGCTCTTCCTCGCCATCCTGACGGGCTGCGCGGGGACGCTGTCGAACGCCCTGGGCGGCTTCGCTTTTGACTACCGCGCGACGATTTCGCCGTGGTTCCGCTCGCTCCTTGCGTTCTCTCCTGACGTTTCGCTGATGGAGGGCGTGCCGTTCGTGTTCCGCGCGCACATGCTGCTGTGGATGGTGACGGCAATCCTCTTTCCGTTCACGCGCCTCGTGCATTGTCTGAGCTTCCCATTCCTCTATCTGACGCGCAGCCCCATCGTCTATCGCAGGAAGGAGAGCCGCTCGTGAGCGCCTTGACCATGCAGGAAATCCCTGTGGAAGATGCGGTCGGGCAGATTCTCTGTCACGACATCACGGAGATCGTGCGCGGCGTGAGGAAGGGCGCACGCTTTCGCAAGGGGCATGTCGTCGAGGCGGCGGACATCCCCGTGCTGCTCTCTCTGGGCAAGGAGCATCTCTACATCTGGGAAAACGACGGCACGCTGCTGCACGAGAACGAAGCGGTAGAGATCCTGCGCGGCTTCTGTCAGAACGAGGGAATGGAAGCCTCCGAGCCGAAGGAGGGCAAGATCGAGCTTCGGGCGCTTCATGACGGCGTATTTGCCGTCGATGTCGAGCGCTTCCATCGGCTCAACGATTTTGATGACATCATGGTGGCTTGTGCGCCGCAGTACATGGCGGTCAAGAAGGGCGATTTGCTCGCAGGGATGCGCGTGATTCCGCTCGCCGTGAAGAAGGATTTGATGGAAGAGGCGGCGCAAGCTGTCGGCGATGAGCCGATCTTTCGGCTTCTGCCGTACCGCTCGCTGAAGGTCGGCGTCGTGACGACGGGATCGGAGGTCGCGCACGGCAGGATCAAGGACACGTTCACGCCTGTCCTTGCGGCGAAGCTTCGCGCCTTCGGGCTTTCGGTCAACGAACACCGCATTTCTGACGACGCCTTGGAGCACACGCAGGCGGCGATCGAGGAGCTTCTTGACCTCGGCATGGACATCGTGCTGTGCACGGGCGGCATGAGCGTCGATCCCGACGACCGCACGCCCGCCGCGATTCGCGCTGCGGGTGCAGAGGTCATGACGTACGGCGCTCCCGTCCTGCCCGGCGCGATGTTCCTGCTCGCCTACGCCGAGCGCGACGGGCGCACGGTGCCCGTGCTCGGTCTGCCGGGCTGCGTCATGTACAGTGCGGCGACGATCTTCGACATCGTCCTGCCGCGCCTTTTGGCGGGCGAGCGCGTGACGCGCCGCGAGATCCGCCGCCTCGGACTCGGCGGGCTGTGTCTCGCGTGCGAGACGTGCCACTATCCGCGCTGCACCTTCGGCAAGTGGGAGTAGGTGGAGCGATGCAGGACATATCATTGGAAAAGGCGCAGGAGCTTCTTTTGCGCGAGGTGCGCGAGATTCCGCTGTCGGAAGCCGAGTCCGTGCCGCTTCTCGCGGCGCTCGGGCGAAGACTTGCCGAGGACTGCTGCGCCGCCTTCGACCAGCCGCCGTTTGACCGCTCGCCGCTCGACGGCTATGCGCTCTTGGCCGCCTGCACGCAGGGGGCGTCGGCGGACGCGCCCGCGCGCTTTCGCGTCATCGGCGAGGAGTGTGCGGGCAGCTTCTTCGCCGGCAAGGTGGGCGCGGGCGAGGCGCTTCGTCTGATGACGGGCGCGGCGATGCCCGAGGGCGCGGACACCGTCGTGCGGCAGGAAGACGTGCGCGAGGAGGGCGAGGAAATCCTCGTGCCCTATGCGCTCAAGCATCACGAGAACTTCTGCTTTCGCGGCGAGGACGTAGAGGAAGGCGCTGTGCTCGCCAAGGCGGGCGATCGTCTGACGGCAGCGCACATCGCCGTCCTGGCGGGGCAGGGGAGGAAGCGTCTTTCTTGCGTGCGCCGCGTGCGCATCGTTTTGGCAAGCACGGGCGACGAACTCGTCGAGCCGGGCGAGCCGCTCTGCCCCGGCAAGATCTACAACAGCAATCTCTACCTGCTCGCGGCAAGGCTCAAGGAGATGGGCTTTGAGGCGGAAATCCTCGGTGCGCTGCCCGACGATGCGGATGCGGTTGCGCGTGCGCTCACGCGCTTTGCCGAGCCGCCCGATCTCGTTCTGACGACGGGCGGCGTTTCCGTGGGCAAGAAGGACATCATGCACGACGTCGTCAAGGAACTGAATGCCGAGCGTCTTTTCTGGCGCGTCCTGATGAAGCCTGGAGCGCCCGCAATCGGCTATGCATTTTCGGCGGCGGGCGACTCGCGCCGCACGCTCGGCATCGCCCTGTCGGGCAATCCGTTTGCCGCTTCAGCGACGTTCGAGCTTCTCGCGCGTCCCGTGCTCGCAAAATTGACGGCGCGAACCGCACTCCTGCTGAGGCGCTGCCGTGCCGTCCTGCGGGACGGCTTCGCCAAGGAAAGCAGGGGCAGGCGCTTCGTGCGAGCGCAGTATGCGCAGGGCGAGGTGCATCTGCCCGAGAAGCATGCTTCCGGCGTGCTCTTCTCCGCCGTCGGCTGCAACGCGCTCGTCGATATTCCTGCCGGCTCGCCGCCCCTTGCTGCGGGTGCGGAGGTCGATGTCATCTTGTTGTGAAATTGTTGTGCGTTGATTGCGAGTTTGCCGATGCGTCTGCGCCCTTTGGGTCTGATTATCGGATATTCGTGGTAAGAGAGGCGTCGTATGCTTGATTTTTATCGCCGCAAAATCGAATATGTGCGCATTTCCGTGACGGATCGCTGCAATTTGCGCTGCCGCTACTGTATGCCCGCAGATGGCGTGGAGAAGCTCTCCCATGCGGACATTCTGTCCTTCGAGGAGATTGTGCGCGTCGTGCGTGCTCTCGCGCAGCTCGGCATACGCAAGGTGCGTCTGACGGGCGGCGAGCCGCTCCTTCGGCGCGGCATCGTCGCTCTCGTGCGCGAGATCAAGGCGGTCGAGGGCATCGAGCGCGTCGCTCTGACGACGAACGGCGTTCTCCTCGCCGACCTCGCAGAGGAACTTCGCGCGGCAGGGCTTGACGGTGTGAACATCAGCCTCGATACGCTGGCAGAGGACGCTTTCTCTGACATCACGCGCCGTTCTGCTTCGCTGCTGCCTGCCGTACGCCAAGGCATGGAGGCGGCGCTCGCCGCAGAACTCAAGACGAAGCTCAACTGCGTGCCGCTTAAGGGAGTCAATGAAGCGGAACTTGCCACGCTCGCCTCTCTTGCGAAGGAGCGCCCGATCGACGTGCGCTTCATCGAGCTCATGCCGATCGGCATGGCGAAGGAGGCGGGGCTGACGGGCGTGCCGACCGCTGAGGTGCGCCGCATCTTGGAGGAATCTTTCGGTGCGCTCGTTCCCGTCGTCAAGGAAGCGCTCACCGGTCCTGCCGCGTGCTTTCGTCCGGCAGGATTTCGCGGTGCGCTCGGCTTCATCGACGCGCTGGAGCACAAGTTCTGCAGCTCGTGCAACCGCGTGCGCCTGACGGCGGAGGGCTATCTGAAGCTGTGCCTTGCGTTGGATGCGGGGCTTGATTTGCGCACACTTCTGCGCGCGGGTGCGGATGACGCGGCGCTCTTCAGGAAGCTGCGGCAGGTGATTGCCGAAAAGCCGCGCGAGCATCACTTTGGAGCGGCGGGCAGCGCGGGCGAGGAGAAGCGGCGCATGTACCAGATCGGAGGGTGAGGATTGGGAAAGATTGTAACGATTGCCGCGAGCGAACGGCGCGGCACGAAGAAGAAGCCGCTGGAAAAGGCGCTCTTTCATGTGGGGCACGGCATCGTCGGCGATGCGCACGCGGGGAAATGGCACCGTCAGGTGAGCTTTCTGGGCGCGGCGGAGATCGAGGCGTTTCGCGCACGCGGTGCGACGGTCTCCCACGGCGATTTCGGCGAGAATATCGTCGCAGAGGGCTTTTCCTTCCGTGAGCTTCCCGTCGGTACGCGCCTCACGGCAGGCGATGTCATCTTCGAAATCACGCAGATCGGCAAGGAGTGCCATGCGCACTGCGCCATCTACGCGGCGGTCGGCGACTGCATCATGCCGCGCGAGGGCGTCTTTGCGCGTGTGCTGCACGGCGGCACGCTGAAGCCAGGTGATGAGCTGCACCTTTTCGAGGGCAAACTGCCGCTCGACGCCGCCGTCATCACGGCGAGCGACAAGGGTTCACGCGGCGAGCGCGAGGACAAGAGCGGCGACTTGGCACAGCATCTGTTGGAGGCGGCGGGCTATCGCATCGCACGGCGTGTGATTTTGCCCGATGATGAGGAGGCGCTCGCGAAGGAGATGCAGGAATGTGCCGATCTCGGCGTCGCGCTCGTCGCCACGACGGGCGGCACGGGCTTTTCCGAGCGCGATGTGACGCCCGAGGCGACGCGAGCCGTCATCGAACGCGAGGCGCCGGGCATCGCCGAGGCGATGCGCGCTCTCTCGATGCAGGTGACGCCGCGTGCCATGCTGAGCCGCGCCGCCGCCGGCATCTGCAAGCGCACGCTGATCGTCAATCTGCCGGGCAGCGCCAAGGCGGTCGAAGAGTGTCTCGGCTTCGTCCTGCCGCAGTTGGCGCACGGCATCGAGATCCTGCGCGGCGACGCGGGCGAGTGCGCGAGAAAGTGAGGCCGCAGAGCCTCGCCGACGTGACGCTTCTCGTCGTCGCGGGCGGCAGCAGCCGGCGCATGGGCGAGGACAAGCGTTGGCTCGATGTCGGCGGCGTGCCGTTGTTGGAAGGGCTGCTGCAAAAGGCGGCTGCTGCGGGCTTTGCAGAGATCTTTTTGTGCGTCGAAGAGAGGAGCGAGCGCCTGCAAGCCTTGGCAAGCCGTTATGATGCGAGGATTCTCGTCGATGAAATGGCGGGGCAGGGGCCTGTGGCGGGGCTTTCGCGCGGCCTTGCGGCGAGTTCTCATACTTGGGCCTTCGCCGTGTCGGCGGATATGCCCTTTTTCTCCTTCGACGCAGCGAGAGAACTTCTGCCCAAGGCGGAGCGTATGGCGCGAGCCGTCGTGCCCGTCGCCGAAGGACGGTGCGAGCCGCTTGCCGCGCTCTACCACAAGGAAACGGCGCACGTGTTCTCTGCAGCTATGGCGGCAGGCGAGCGCAGCCTTCGGCGAGCGGCCGCCGCGCTTTTCGTGCATGAAGTTCCCGTTCGCGCGGGCGCATGCTTCTTCAACGTGAACACGCCCGCCGCCCTTCGCTTGGCGCGCGGTCGAGCGGCGAATCTCGTGCGCCGCGTGCCCATCGTATCCATCGTTGCTCCCGCATCGGGCACGGGCAAGACAACCTTTGTTGAAAAGCTCCTGCCACTCTTGACCTCGCGCGGCGTGCGCGTCGGCGTCGTCAAGAGCGATGCGCACGGCATTGTCCTGAACGACGAGGCGAAGGACAGCGGACGCTTCCGCGAGGCGGGCGCGGCGAGCGTCGCCGTCGTCGCGCCTGCGGGCTTCTGGCTCTACGAGCGCACGCAGGAGAAGCTCTCGCTGGAAGCGGCCGCCGCACGCATGACGGGCGTCGATCTCGTGCTCATCGAGACGCGCTCGCATGGCGTATTTCCCGCCTTGTCGCTCTGGCGCGGGCTGGAAGAGCCGCTGCTCGACGAGCGCGTTGCGGCTCTCTTCTCCTCGTGCCGCGAGCGGCAGGCAGAAGGGATTTTGCAGCTTGACCTCGAAGCTATGGAGGACGCCGCACATCTCGCCATTTTTCTGATGGGGCGGGATGAAGGATTCGACCCGCGGCGAATCACACCTGACGGCGGAAAGGGAGGCGCATAGCGCATGAATGATATCGAAAAAAAAGAGCGCAAGGTGCAGCGCGCGTATCGCCAGCTCGGCAATATCGCGCGCCTATACGACGGCATGATGACGAATACGAGTTGGGCGGGGCGCTTTGCCATCCGCTGGCTCTGGGGCTTCGCCTCCTATCCGGAGTTTTTGGCGATGGCGTATCGCGGACTCCCCGCAGATTTTCGCGGCAGGCTGCTCGAAGTTCCCGTCGGCACGGGCGTGCTGTCGTTTCCGCACTATGAGAAGATGAAGGAGGCGCGGATCACCTGCCTCGACGCTTCGGAGACGATGCTGGAGGCGGCGAAAAAGCACGCGGCGAGATTTTCACTCGGCGCGGTTGACTTTGCGCTCGGCGATGTCGGCGATTTGCAGTATGCAGATGAAACTTTTGATTTCGTGTTGTCCGTCAACGGCTTTCACGCCTTTCCCGAGAAGGAGAAGGCGTACCGCGAGACGGAGCGCGTCCTGAAGCGCGGCGGCATATTTTCCGGCTCGATGTATGTGCGCGGCAAGAGCCGGCGCACCGATTTTTTCGTCAAGCAGTTCTGCGAGCGGCGCGGCTTCTTCTCGCCGCCCTACGAGACGGAGGAGAGCCTGCGGGCAAGGCTTCAGGCGATGTACGGCGAGGTCGACATCATGACGATCGGCTCATTCGCAGGCTTTCTTTGCAAGAAGATTTAAGTTGTTTTTATGAGGAGTGTTGAATCAATGGCTGATGAAATGGCATGGAAGAATCTCGGTCCCAATCCATCGCGCAAGGAGATCCTTGCATGCTGGAATCCCGAGGATGCGGGCTTTTGGGAGAAGTATGGCAAGCGCATCGCGACGCAGAACCTCTACACCTCGACTTGGGCGCTCGTCCTGAGCTTCGTTGCGTGGACGCTCTGGGCGACGATCGCGGCGAGGCTCAAGTTTATCGGCTTCAACTTCTCGGACGATCAGATATTCACGCTCGCGGCGCTGCCCGGTCTCGTCGGCGCGACGGGACGCTTGTTTTACACGTATTTGCCGGGGTTGATCGGCGGCAGGAACTCCACTTTCATCACGACGGCGCTTCTTCTGCTGCCGCTCTTCGGCTTGGGTCGCGCTCTGCAGGATCCCACAACGTCGTATGAGACTTTCGTCCTTCTCGTGTCTTTCATCGGCATCGCGGGCGCAAACTTCTCCGCTTCGATGGCGAATATCGGCTTCTTCTTCCCCAAGGCGAACAAGGGATTCGCGCTCGGCATCAATGCGGGCATCGGCAACCTCGGCGTATCGCTCATCTATCTGACGGCGCCGATCCTCTTGGGCTGGAATCTCTCCTCGCTCTTCGGTGAGGGCGTGCCGGGGCCTGACGGCATGATGTATGTGCAGAATGTCTGCTACTTCTGGACGATTCCGACGGCTCTGACGCTCGTCCTCGTCTGGCTCTTCATGGACAATTTGCCGCTGCCGAAGCAAAGCCCCAAGAGCATGATGTCCATCTTCGGCAACAAGCATACGTGGCTCATGTGCTGGATCTACACCTGCGGCTTCGGCTCTTTCATTGGCTTTTCGGCGGCGCTCGGGCTGCTCGTCGCGAAGGAATTCCCCGAGATGCCCTTTTCTTACGCCGCTTTCCTCGGCCCCTTCATCGGCGCGGGCATCCGTCCCGTCGGCGGCCTTCTGGCGGACAAGATGGACAGCGGTTCGCGCGTCACTCTCATCTCGCTCTTCGTCATGCTCGGCGCGAGCTTCCTCGTGCTCTTCGGCGTGGAGGCGCATCGCTTCCCCGTGTTCTTCGGCGCATTCCTGCTGCTCTTCTTGACGACGGGCTTCATCAACGGCGCTTCCTTCCGCATGATTCCCTACATCTTCAACAATCCGTTCCACTCCTCGCTCGTCACGGGCTTCACGGCGGCGATCGCGGCCTACGGCGCGTTCTTCATCCCGAAGCTCTTCGGCTTCGCCTACGCAAACTACGGCGTCGTTGCGCCCGCCTTCTACATCCTCATCGCGTTCACGGTCAGCACCATCGTCATCACATGGTACTTCTACGACCGCAAGGGCTCGGGAATCCGCTGCTAGGATGAGGTGCATTTCATGGCAAACGAATTGACGCATTTTGATGCGGCGGGCAACGCACACATGGTCGATGTCAGCGAGAAGAAGGAAACGGAGCGCATCGCGCGTGCGAGCGGCCGCATCCTCGTAAGCCCCGCCGTCTACGAGGCGATTGCGGGCGGCACGGCAAAGAAGGGCGACGTCCTCAGCGTCGCGCGCATCGCCGGCATCATGGCGGCGAAGAAGACGAGCGACGCGATCCCGCTGTGCCATCCGCTGCCGCTGACGCGCGTGAGCATCGACTTTGGGCTTCTGGCTGAAGCATCTGCGGTCGAAGCGCGTGCCGAGGTCAAGACGTGCGGCGTCACGGGCGTCGAGATGGAAGCGCTGCACGCTGTGAGCGTCGCGCTCTTGACGATCTACGACATGTGCAAGGCGCTCGACAAGCGCATGGAAATCACCGCGCTGCATCTAGACTCTAAGAGCGGCGGCAAGAGCGGCGATTTTCGGCGCTGATGGAAAATCAGCAAACGGCAATAAAAATCCCGCGCACTTTTGAGGTGCGCGGGATTTTTATTGCTTCGCCGATGGTTGGCGATGTTTTTCAATTCAAATTGGGCATCTTTTGGTGCAAGGTTTTGATTTCTTCCATTGACAAGTTTGTGATACGTGCAACCATATCGGTGGGAAGTCCTTCTTTGAGCATGGAAAGAGCCGTTTCTCTGCGGGTGTTTTCTGCGCCGCGCTCCATGCCTTGGGCGATGCCGCGTTCCATGCCTTGGGCGATGCCGCGTTCCATGCCTTGTTCATAGATGCCTGTACTCAAATTGCACATCGTTTTCATCTCCTCTTCTATATCTGCCGTCGTATCCATATCGAATTCATCTTTCAGAAGTTGCTTCTTTCTCATCGCCGGTGTTCGTGTGTCTTTGAACAGCAGACGCAGGAAGCGGATGAGCCAATCTTCATCGAGTGGCTGCTCTTCGCCGAGATAGATTGTGATGATGCTTATCAGGTCATAATCCGCGTGATTGGCCTTATATTCATGAAGAATATGATGTTCTTTGTGCGAGCAGGCGTTTGGCATGTTGATCATACGTCGGATTTCGATAATCAGACGCATGATATTCCGACGGGCGGTCTTCGTTCTGCTGCATGATGCAATGTCACCTTCTTTTGCCTTTATTATATCATTGAAACGCCATTCTATCCAGTGTCGCCAAGGAGTGGCAGATTGTTTTGAGAAAATGCGAAAAAGCCCGCCCAGTCCCACTTCGATAAGTGTTGGAGGAATAGGCGGGCTTTGCGTTGATTTCAGTCTCTTCCCGACAGCATACGCAGCAAATCGAGAATCTCGACGTAGAGCCAGATGAGCGTCACGAGCAGCGAGAAGGCGCAGTACCATTCGTAGTCTTTCGGCAGGCCTTCCTGCACGCTGCGGTTGATGAGCTCATAGTCCATGAAGAGGCACAGCGTCGCGACGCCGATGATGACGAGCTCGATGGCGATGGCGACGATGCCGCCGTCGTGCAGCATGGGGAAGTGGATGCCGAAGAAGCCGAGCACCATTTCCGCGATGTACGTGAGGACGACGCCCGTCAGAGCAATCATCGTGATGCGCATGAACTTCGAGTTGACCGTCACGAGGCCGCGTGCGTAGACGAGTCCGGCGGCGATGGCGATGCCGAAGGTCAGCATGACGGCATTGACGAGGATGTACGGCGAGATGAACGCGACCGTCACGGACAGGCACGCGAGACACATGCCCTCAAGGATGGCGTAGAGCGGCGCGAGAAGACCCGCCGTGCCGGGCTTGAAGGAAACGATCAAGGCCGTGACAAGCCCCATGACGGCGGTGACCATCGTCGTCGTCGGCGTCGCATAGCCCGTGAGCCAAGTGATGACGGCAGATGCCGCGACAATGAGGACAAGCCCCGTGCTCTTTATGGCGATGCCGCTGTAGCTTGCGGCTTCGCCCGAAAAGACGGCGTCCGTCGTTCTGCTCACTTTGGATAACATGGGATTGTTCAAGAGATCAGCTCCTTTGCTGTATATTGATAGGTCAAGGTGCAGGCAAGCTGCAGCTTTCTTCTATTATAAAGGGCGGAAGATGTTTTGTCTAGGAATCATGGGGAAAAGATAATGCCGCGTTCGCCCGATCATCGACTGCATTCCTCATGAAATATGCAGGAACAGTGCACAAAGGGCGGCGAAAGAGGGCGAAAGAGGGCGCGTGAATCCTATTGACAAATCCGAATAGATAAACTAAAATAGCGAAAATATACATCATGCGGTGCATGGAAAAATGCTTTCATGCGCTGAATATGAGCGGTCTGCCTGTCGGCTGCGGTGATGGAAAGGAGCATAGCGAACGGGAAAAGGCGTATGCCTTAGCGCTAGATCTTGCGGGAATCGCAAGGAGACGAGGAAGAGGTTGTCGAACATTCAGCGGATGCCTCTCGGCTGCATCGGTCGTAAAAAGCTGCAAAGCCCCTTGGTGACGAGGGGGACAAGGCAGTTCATAAGATGGGCAGGAACATCGCGAGAGAACAGGAAAAGACAGGCAAACTGCCTGTCGGAAATTTAGGAGGTTTTTGCCTATGTGTGGAATCGTTGGTTATGTCGGCAAGCGCCAGGCGACGCCGTTCCTCATCGAGGGGCTGACGAAGCTTGAGTATCGCGGCTATGATTCGGCGGGCATCGCCGTCTTGAATGACGCGAAGATCCGTGTGGAAAAATGCGTGGGTCGCCTCGCCGAGTTGGAAAAGATCATCGAAGGAAACGAACCGGCAGGTCAGATCGGCATCGGTCATACACGTTGGGCGACGCACGGCCGTCCGTCGGACAGCAACGCGCATCCGCATACGGACTGCAAGGGCAATTTCGCCGTCGTGCACAACGGCATCATTGAAAACTATATGTCGCTGAAGGAAGACTTGCTCAAGAAGGGACATTCCTTCAAGTCGGAGACGGATACGGAGGTCGTCGCACACCTGTTGGAGGAAGTCTACAACGGCGACTTCGAGGCCTCGGTGCGCGAGGTTCTTTCGCGTATCGAAGGCTCTTACGCTCTCGTATTCCTGTCGCGCGAGCATCCTGACCGCCTGATCTGCACGAAGCAGGACAACCCGCTTGTCATCGGCCTCGGCGAGGGGGAGAACTTCATTGCGTCCGACATTCCCGCAATCATCGCACGTACGCGGCGCACCTACATCATGGGCGACGGCGAGATGGCAGTCGTCAAGGCGGATGGCGTGCACATCACGAACCGCCGCGGCGAGGTCGTGACGAAGAAGGTCTTCGAGGTCAACTGGAACGCTGAGGCGGCGGAAAAGGGCGGCTACGAGCATTTCATGCTCAAGGAGATCCACGAGCAGCCGAAGGCCGTGCGCGACACGATGTCGCCGCGCATCGCCAAGGACGGCAAGAGCGTCGTCATGGATGAGCTGCATTGGGACAAGAAGCTTCTCGACTCGTTCAACAAGGTCTACATCGTCGCCTGCGGCACGGCGTACCATGCGGGGCTTGTTGGCAAGTACTACATCGAGAAGCTCGCGCGAATCCCCGTCGAGGTCGACGTCGCGTCCGAGTTCCGCTATCGCTCGCCGATCATTGACGAGAACACCCTGATGATCGTCGTCAGCCAGTCGGGCGAGACGAGCGACACGCTCGCCGCCTTGAAGGAAGCCAAGCGTCTCGGCGCGAAGAGCCTCGCCGTCACGAACGTCGTCGGCTCGTCCATCGCACGCGAGGCGGCGCAGGTGCTTTACACTTGGGCGGGTCCTGAGATCGCCGTCGCCTCGACGAAGGCGTACACGACGCAGCTCATCTTGATGTTCATGCTCGCCGTCTACATGGCTGACCTCAAGGGAACGCTCTCGAAGGAGCGCAGCGAGGCTTTGATCGAGGGACTTAGGAAGATTCCCGCGCAGATCAGCGAGACGCTGAGCGACGTTGAGCCGATCAAGACATTTGCGAAGCAGTACGGCTTCAACGAGGACGTTTTCTTCATCGGACGCGGACTCGACTACCATGTGGCGCTTGAAGGCTCGCTGAAGCTCAAGGAGATTTCCTATATTCACGCCGAGGCTTATGCGGCGGGCGAGCTTAAGCACGGTACGCTCGCGCTCATCGTCGAGGGCGTTCCCGTCATTGCGCTCGCGACGCAGAAGAGCGTTTACGAAAAGATGCTGTCGAACATCAAGGAAGTCAAGGCGCGTGACGCCGTTGTCATCGGCATCGCCGCCGAGGGTGATGCACAGCTTGAAAAATACGTCGATCACGTCATTCGTGTGCCCGAGACGGACGAGCTTCTGATTCCTCTGTTGACGGTCGTGCCGCTGCAGCTGCTCGCCTACTTCGCGGCAATCACGCGCGGCTGTGACGTGGACAAGCCGCGCAACCTCGCGAAGTCCGTCACCGTCGAATGATGCTAGAAGAAATGAGGGGTTAAAATGGCATATTATTTCACAGAGCCGTCGCATACCTTTGGTGAATACTTGCTCGTGCCCGGGTACTCCTCGGAAGAGTGCGTGCCGGCGAACGTCTCGCTTCAGACGCCGCTCGTGAAGTTCCGCCGCGGCGAAGAGCCGAAGATCAAGATGAACATCCCGATGACCTCGGCGATCATGCAGGCGGTGTCGAACGACACGATGGCGATCGCCCTCGCGCGAGAGGGCGGCGTGTCCTTCATCTACGGTTCGCAGACGCCCGAGCAGGAAGCGGCGATGATCTCGCGTGTCAAGAATTACAAGTCGGGTTTCGTGAGCAGCGATTCGAACATCAAGCCGACAACGACGCTCGGCGAGGTCTTGGCGCTCAAGGAGGAGACGGGACATTCGACGATGGCGGTCACGGAGGACGGCACGCCGAACGGGAAATTGGTGGGGATCGTATCGAGCATGGCTTGAACCCAGGAGATGGAGGTTGCAGTGCCGAGCCGCGACTACCGCGTGACGCGCATGAGTTTCGACACGCCCGTCAAGGACTTCATGACGCCGTTCGAACGCCTCATTTACGCGGATGCGAATCTCACGCTGCCGCAGGCGAACGATCTCATCTGGGAGCACAAGCTCAACATGCTGCCGCTCATTGACGAGAATCAGCGTCTGCGCTACATGGTTTTCCGCAAGGACTACACGGACAACAAGGAGAATGAGCTTGAGCTGATCGACGAGCGCAAGCGCTACATCGTCGGCGCGGGCATCAACACGCGCGACTATGCCGAGCGCGTGCCGGCGCTCCTTGAGGCGGGCGCGGACGTCCTTTGCATCGACTCTTCCGAGGGATATTCGGAGTGGCAGAAGAAGACGCTCGAATACATCCACAAGGAATTCGGCGAGGATGTCAAGGTCGGTGCAGGAAACGTCGTCGACGGCGAAGGCTTCCGCTTCCTCGCGGATGCGGGCGCGGACTTCGTCAAGGTCGGCATCGGCGGCGGTTCGATCTGCATCACGCGCGAGACGAAGGGCATCGGCCGCGGTCAGGCGACGGCGGTCATCGACGTCTGCCGCGCACGCGATGAATATTTCAAGGAGACGGGCGTCTATATTCCCGTCTGCTCGGACGGCGGCATCGTCTATGACTACCATATGACGCTTGCGCTTGCGATGGGCGCGGACTTCCTAATGCTTGGACGTTACTTCTCGCGTTTTGACGAGAGCCCGACGGATCGCGTCATGGTGAACGGAACGTACTATAAGGAGTATTGGGGCGAGGGTTCGAACCGTGCGCGCAACTGGCAGCGCTACGACCTCGGCGGCGACCGCAAGCTGTCGTTTGAAGAGGGCGTCGACTCCTACGTTCCCTATGCCGGTTCTCTGCGCGACAACATCCACATCTCGCTGAGCAAAATCCGCTCGACGATGTGCAACTGCGGTGCGCTCAACCTCAGTGAACTGCGCGACAAAGCGAAAATCACGCTCGTATCCTCGACGAGCATCGTCGAGGGCGGTTCGCACGACGTCATCTTGAAGGACAAGTTCGGACGCGACTGATTTTTGCGATAAACAGCATAGTTAAAAGCCCTTCCGCGCCGGCGGAAGGGCTTTTGACGTGGTGCGCTGCATTGTGCGCAGCCCTTAATGAAAGTTAGCCAATCGGTCTGCGCATTTGGCTTGACTTCTTGGACTTTCATAATAAGCTACACGCACAAACGTCCACTTCGTGG
>ERZ773008.1250-NODE-1250-length-18089-cov-8.540867_pt1 | contig 18089 bp, 12 predicted proteins | sample MGYA00580664_ERZ773008 | MGnify/ENA primary metagenome ERZ773008 (study PRJEB29015, sample SAMEA2738016) | human oral metagenome | biome: human oral; feature: human-associated habitat; material: dental | place: China | collected 2048 ... | reverse complement strand
CTTTGCTTACAAAATATTCTTCTAACGCTTCTCTTGATTTTATAAATCCATCTTCGTCTACTAATGAATTGAACGGAACAGAAATAGAACCTGGAATGTGTCCTGCTTTATTTTCACCATAGATAACTCGCCCGTTGTACTCTGCTTCTAATCTAGTATCAATAATTTGAACATCTGCACTATTTACTAAAGATAATAACTCATCAGTGAAAATAGCTTTTTTATTATCTTGAGCTTCTTCACGAACTACGCTTGAAACATTTATTCTATCATTTTCTGGATTATAGTTTTTATTAAGTCCTAGTTGTTCTACTTTATCAAATCCACCATCAATGATTTTTACATTATCAAAACCTGCATAATTAAAAGTATAAACAACTCGAGCTTCATCACCAAATCCTTGATTTGGCATGGTAAAACCATAAACAAGTACTTCTGTATTTTCTTTTATACCTAGAATATTAAAAATTTCTCGGTAATTATCTTTTGATAGAAGTTTTCCAAGTTCTTCTCCTCCAAACTCGCCTAATAGACTTATATCAGTCCAATCAACTACAGTAGCTTTATCATACATCAAAGAACCTTCTTCAAGCATACCACCACGTGCATCAATTACAACAACATTTTCATTATCACGAATTTTTAATAAATAATCAGCATCAACTAATTTTTTAAAATCAAAATTTGTCATAGCAAATCTCACTTTCTTTAAATATATGAATTATTATATCATATCACATAGTGAAAAACATATTTTTTATTCTCAAATAACTTAAGTTCAATGTTTTTTTTATTAAGTAATTTTTTTATTTTTGTATAGGCAATTTTTAAAAGTATATTAATCATGCTATATTTTACTTGAAAAAAATTTCAAATTAATATCTTTTCAAATCGTAATTATTTCTATTTACAAACGCCAAATATTATGTTAGAATAAATCGTAATCATTTTGAAAAATAGAAATTAAGGAGAACTTTTTATATGAATAAAAATAGAAAAACTGCACTTATAATTCCCTGCAGTATTCTTGCACTTGCTGGAATTGGCTACGCTGGTTATGAATTTGGAAAAAATACTGATTCTACTTCCTCTAGCCTTGTTCAAAGTAAACAATCTAAACACATCGCTTACGCTGATAAGGTAAGTGATATAGTTGTTACAGAAATTACAGAAGATGGTTATGTAACTCTACATGGTGATCATAGCCATTATGAAAAAGGTCTTGTTCCGTATAACGCTAAATTTTTAGACAAACTTGTTTATAATGATAAAAACTATAAATTAAAAGATGAAGATATCCAATACGAAGTAGCTCAAGGTTATATTATAAAAGTCAACGGAAAATATTATTACTATCCAAAAGAAGGAGTTACCCAAAGTAATATCGTAGATGAGAAAACTGCAAGAGAAATGACAGCCCATTCTCATCATCACCATCATTCTGGAGATGAAAAAGAAGATAACTATACTTTTAATCCGAAAGATATTGTCAGTGAAACTGCTGATGGCTATGTAGTTCGCCATGGTGATCATTTCCACTACATTAAAAAAAGTGACTTAACCTCACAACAATTAACGCAGGCTAAAAAATATGGAAGAAATACAGTATCAACATCATCTACCGCCGGTATTACTACCCCAACAAATGATGGTTACATTTTTAAAGGAGAACGCGATATTATAGGGAGAAATAATTTAGGTTTTATTGTCCGTCATGGTAATCACCAGCACTTTATTCCTTATAGCCAATTACGTGGCACAAAATGGGAATATCTATTGTCTTCACCTTCAACACCGTCATATAGCCATAATACCACACCATCTGTACCTTCTACAGAAGATAATTACACTTTTGATCCAAAAGATATTGTCTCTGAAGATGAAAACGGCTATATCGTTAAACATGGAGATCATTATCATTATATTCCCAAAAAAAACAATCACTCGAATAATAATACACAAACACCGGATAAACCTAAACCTAATACACTATCACAAGATGATAAGAAAGATTTTAACGGTATTTTAAAATTCCCAGGAATTCATTCTACCACAAGCGATGGATTTTTATTGAGCGAAAATGATAAGGTTACTACTACTTCTTCAGGAATTTTAGTAAAACACGGTAGCCATGAACATTTTATTTACTACTACCAGCTTGTTAATAGTAAATTTGAAAACTTAATCCCCAATGAATATAAAGATAGAGCAAAAGATGAATACAAAAAACTGGAGCAAGAAGTAACTAAAAAAATTAATTATCTTGCACGTAAGAATAACGCCGATTCTAAAGAATTTCATTTTGTTGTAACAAATGAAGGCAATGCAATTGAATTTAAAGGCAAAACAACGTTGTTAAAAGACATTGTCATTGATAATACAGATAATACAAAACCTAATGACACAGATGAAGATAAATCACTACAGGAAAAAATTAATTATTTAGCTAAATCGTTAAATATTGATCCATCTACTATTAAAGTTATTGATACCGACAAAGGAAAAGCATTAGTATATCCTCATGGTGACCACACTCATACTATTTTAGCGAAAGATATTGATACTTCTAAACCGATAGAAGACCCACATCACAATGCCGGTGCTGATACACTTAAAAAACTAGGTTTTGACGATGATATTATCCACGATATTCAACATGCTTCTGCAGACACCGACTTCCCTACTCATGAAACTGATACGGAAAAAATGAAAGAATGGTTAAAAACTGTCAAATATCTAAATATAGGACAAAATAAAGACCCTCTGAAACGTAAAGGGCTTGACCTTATGCCTAATATCGAAGTCCTTGGTGTAGGTTTTACACCAATTGATGATATTACACCGATTTATAAATTTAAAAAATTAAAACAATTATACGTGTCACGAACAGGTATTAAAGACTACTCATTTATTAAAAATATCCCAACATTAGAAGGGATTGACTTTTCTGAAAATGATGTTCAAGACATTTCGTTCTTAAAAGATTATCCTAATTTAAAATTAGTAGCTGCAGCCGGAAATAATATTAAAAATATTGATGTTCTTAAAAATCTTAAAAACTTAGAATCATTAAATCTTGACAACAATAAGATTAGTGATATTTCCGTTCTAAAAGATTTAGCACACTTAAAAGCGGTGAGTTTGGAAAATAATAATATTACAAAACTTGATGCCTTAAATAACAAATCCGAGCTAAGTCGTTTATTCTTATCAAATAACAGCGGTTTAGAACTTGCCACACTTAAAAATAATAACTTGGAACAATTAACGGTAAATAACTGTAATATTCGTGATTTAAGTGTTGTTTCTAACCTACCTAAATTAAAAAACTTAGTAGCAAATGATAATAAAATTTCCACCCTTTCACATCTCAAAAATGCTAAAAGTTTAGATTCGGTTGAAGTAAATAACAATAATATTGATCGTTTAGATTTTGAGAACAATACTATTACAAGTTTGGAAATTAAAAACAACAAACTGGATAATATTAATAACATACATAAATTAACCTCACTTGAAAATCTTGATGCCAGTGATAATGAAATCAGTGAACTTCCAACAAATAAACATAACAAACTTGTTAATTTAACACTAAGTAATAACAAAATTACTACACTAGAAAATGTGAACAACCTTACTGCATTAAAATATTTAACAATACCAAATAATTATGTATCAACACTAGTGCTAAAAGAAAAAAACAAAATACTTGAATATTTAGATATCAGTCATAACAATATATCAAAAGAAGAATTAACCGTCCCTAGCGGGGAAAAAATTCCTAAAGGCATAGCGGATAATTTCGAAAAAGTTGATGGTGGAGATGTTAAAGATAACTATACACTATCTACCGATTACATCACCAATGAAGCGAAAAAACTTCAAGAAGAAATTTTAAAACTTAAAAATGAAAAAAAATTAAATTCTAAAGTTGCTGATGAATTAAAACAAAAAGCACGTCTTATTGATCTTGATATTACATACAGTGTAGATAAAAGTAAAAATAAATTAATTAGTTTAGAAAAACAACTTAATGAAATACGTAAAGATATTAAAGAACATTTAGCTAATAATAATCAAATATCGCATAATGATGACAATCAGGGTAACCAAAACTCTCATCACGACGAAAACGGAGAACATAAATTTGAATTTGATGTCAATAATATCGTTCGTGAAGAAGGTAACGGCTATATTGTAAAACATGGCGATCACAATCATTTTGTTAAAAAATCAGATTTAACTGCTGAGCAATTAGAACAAGCTAAGAAATTTTTAGAAAATAAAGAAAACAGTTCGACCACTACCGATAAAGAAACTTTAACTAAAAAGAAAAATTATATCGCCCTATTCTACGGAATAAAAGAAACTGACATTAAAGTTGAAAATAATACATTAGTCTTTACCTATAAAGGTACTGTTAAACGACTGGTACTTAGTGGCATAACCGTTCCACCAATGAGCAATGACCTAGAAGCGGATTTTGAAAAAGAAATTACCGCACTGGCTACCAGCATGAACACAACAGTTGAACATATCCAAGTTCAAGACGGACAAATGATAGTTAATCATGGCGATCACAACCACTACTATCCGATAAAAAGTCCGGGATGGAGATTATACAATCAAAATAAAATACCTTATATTGAGATACCTAAAGTAAATGGAACTATTGATGAGGCTGTTGTCAATAATAAAATAACAGAATTGGAAAATAAAGCAAAAGTTGTTTTAGCTAAAAATCCCGCTAAATTAAGAAAAATTTTAGCATGGCTTAACAATTTCAGAGAAGTCAGTCTAGCATGGCACTTAACAGCAACCGATGGATATTTACAAGCACTGGCTAATTTTGAAAAAACTCAATTAAATGGCTAAAAATACTTGACATTTACTACAAATATAAAGTAAAATAGGTCTAAGTAAATATTAAATTTGATTATAGAAATGTTTTAATCTAAGAATTTTTTAGAGAAGGTGTGGTTGGTGAAAATACTTAAAATTCATTTTAAAATTCTACTATAACTTATATCAAATTATTTTTAAAGAATCCTATGGATTGAATTTGGGTGGAACCACGATAATTTAGTCGTCCCTTACGTTTAAGTTAAACGTAAGGGACTTTTATTTTAGCCACTCTTTCTATAATATTATAAATAAAGGAGAAATATATATGTTAGATATTAAATTATTTAGAGCAAATCCTGAAATGGTAAAAGAAAAATTGGCAGCAAGAAATCTTGATACTGATGTTGTTGATCTACTAATCGATCTTGATAAAAAACGTCGTAGTCTTCTTGTTGAGGTAGAAGACTTAAAAGCTCTTCGCAACAAACGTAGTGAAGAAATTGCGGTATTAAAGCGTAAGCGTGAAGATGCTACTGATGTTATCAACGATATGAAAAAAGTATCTGATGAAATAACAACACGTGATATCGAAGTTAAACAAATTTCTGAAGAAATTAACGAAAAAATCATTCGTATTCCTAACTTAATATCTGATGAAACTCCTTTTGGAGAAACGGAAGATGAAAACATTGAAGTTCGTCGTATAGGAAAAGTTCGTGAGTTTGATTTTGAACCAAAAGCTCACTGGGATTTAGTAGAAGAATTAGATATTGCAGATTTTGAACGTGCTGCTAAAATATCAGGAAGTAGATTTGTATTCTATAAAAAAGCTGGAGCTTTATTAGAACGTGCTTTAATTAACTTTATGATAGATACTCACGTTATTGAGCATGGTTATGAAGAATACATGGTTCCTCAACTTGTTAATAAAACAGCACTATTTGGAACAGGTCAATTTCCTAAGTTTGCAGAGGATGTTTATACTGTAGAATCAGAAGGATTAACACTTATTCCTACTGCTGAAGTACCATTAACAAACTACTACAACAACGAAATTTTAAGTGAAGACATGCTTCCAAAAGGAGTAACTGCATTTAGTATCTGCTTTAGATCTGAGGCAGGAAGTGCAGGACGTGATACTCGTGGCTTGATTCGTCTTCACCAATTTAACAAAGTAGAAATGGTTCGTTTTGCTAAACCAGAAAACTCATATGAACAACTAGAAATTATGACAGAACACGCTGAAAACATTCTGAAAAAATTAAACCTACCATACCGTGTTATCACTTTATGTTCAGGTGATACTGGATTCTCAAGCGCAAAAACTTATGATATTGAAGTTTGGTTACCAAGTTACGATGCATATAAAGAAATTAGTTCTTGTTCTAACTGTACTGATTTCCAAGCTCGCCGTGCTAATATGCGCTTCAAACGTGAAGATACTGGAAAAGTTGAATTTATTCACACACTAAACGGTTCTGGTCTTGCTGTTGGACGTTGTTTAGCAGCTATAATAGAAAACTATCAAAATGAAGATGGCTCTATTACTATACCAGAAGTGCTTCGTCCATATATGCGTGGTCTTGAAAAAATCGAAAGAGACTAATTAAATATAAAAAATAAGAGTTTGATATTAACTATCAAACTCTTATTTTTTATTATCTTGCTAAAAATGATAAAAATCCACTAATTATGGCTACATTAAAGAAGTCAATAAACAATGCACCTACTATCGGCATAACAAAAAATGCAATATGAGAATATTTATATTTATCTGTTACACTTTGCATATTCGCAATACCATTTGGTGTCGCACCTAGTCCAAATCCTACATGTCCAGCTGAAAGCACAGCCGAGTCATAATTACTTCCCATTACTCTAAATGTTATAAAATAAATAAACACATAAGCAAGTAACGCCTGAGCTAATAATAACAATGTCAATTGCCCTGCAAGACTAGCTAACTCCCAAAGGCGTAAACTTATCATTGCCATTCCTAAAAACAAATTTAAAGAGACGCTTTCAAGGACGTGAATTTCTTCATAATGAAGGTCAACTTTAGTAGTTGCATCCGAAATATTTCTAAATACAGCCGCTATAAGCATTGGTCCTATATAACTTGGAAACTTTAGGAACTGATTTATATAAATAGATAGGTAACTTCCTATAAACATCGCTAGTAAAATTATAAAAAATGCTTTTGCAAAATTTTCTCCATCTAGTTTTTTAATACTATTATTAAATAGAAATTCATCGTTTTTATGTTTTTCCTCTATTTCTTCAGCTTTTACTTCTAGATTTTTCCTTCTAATTAATCTATTCGCAAGCGGGCCTCCTAAACTTGATCCTGCTATAAGTCCAAAAGTTGCTGCTGCTATTGCTACACTTTTTGCTCCTGAATACCCCATCTCTTCTACAATAGGTGCCATAGCTGCCGCCGTCCCATGTCCTCCTGTCATAGCTGTTGAACCCGTAAGTAATGCTATAAGTGGATTAATTCCAGTAGCATACCCTATACTAACCGCTACTATATTTTGTAGTACTACTAACATAATTGCAGATAATAAGAATAAAACTACTTTTCTTCCACCAACCTTTAGTAATCTCCAACTCGCATTAAAACCTATACTTGTAAAAAATAACGTCATAAAGAAACTTTGTAGTGTATTATCAAACTCAAATATAACTAAATTAGTTTGTCTTAGTACTAAATTAAGTATTGCGAATAAAAATCCTCCAATTACAGGTGATGGGATACAATAAGTCTCAAATATTTTTACTCTCGTTCTTAAAAATCTACCAATTATTAAAATAACAACAGCGAGACCTACTGTTTGTATCATGTCCATTTTAATATTAAACATGTAATCATCCTTTCTTTGTTAAATTTTCTCACAATCTTTCCTTTAATAAAATAAAACTTCGATTTGATTATTATAGAGCTTATAATAAGTTCTTCTCAAATCGAGGTTCTATTTTTTCATATTTATATATTACAATATTCTTTCTAATCTTACAATATTACGTTAGAAAATTTAACAAGTTATAGATTTACCAAGAATTACATAACTGGTTTTAAAAATTCTGACCAACTTTCATAATTATCTTCTCTTTGCGCTTCTTCTCTTGTTTCCCATTTTATAACTAATGTATCATCTTCTTTTACTTCTACTTTATCTTTATCAACTTCACATTCATAAACTACTCCTATATGAACTTGACCTACTTCTGTTTTATCATCATTAATTAAACCAATAAAATGAAGATTTTCTAACGCATACTCCTCTGATACTCCTACTTCTTCATTAAGCTCACGGGCTGCATTAACTTTTAACATTTCGTAAATAGTTTTCCCTACTTCTTCATTCATATGTCCGCCTATACCTACTGAGGCTTTACCATGAAGTCGAGCTTCTCCTCCGCCTGTTAGTCGTCTATAAACTAAAACTTCTTTTGTTTTAGAGTCTTTTAATAACGCATATCCTATTAATTGTTTATAGCTTGGATCTTCTTCCATATCTCCACGGCGTTTTACTTCATACGCCACAAATGTATCAACTATTTTTTTTACCTTTTCATCTTCTTTTGGTAAAAAACCATAAAAATGATTCTCTTCATCATTAAATAAATCTTTTCTATTTACTACTAAAATTTGTTCATCCCATTTGCTCATGTTCTTTCTCCTTTATTTCGCTTGGTAAGTACCATCTCTTAATTCTTTTGCTATTTTAGCTATTTTTCTAAACCTATGATTAAGCCCAGATTTAGATAATTTCCCATCTTCTATCATTTCAGCAATTTCTTTTAGAGGATATTCTGGATATTTCAACCTAGCTTCCGCTACTATTCGAAGTTTGTCATCAATATTATCTAATCCTAAGCGTTCTTCTATAACATTAATATCCTCAACCTGTTTTGCTGATGCATTAACTGTTTTGTTCATATTGGCCATATCACAATTTTGCATTCTATTAACAGAGTTGTTTATATCGCGGACTATTCTCTCATCTTCAAATTGGAATAAGGCTTGATATGCTCCAACAAGATTAATAAATTCAGCTATCTTTTCCGATTCTTTTATATATACTATAAAACCTTTTTTTCTTTCAAGAGTTCTAGAATTCAAATTGAATGAGTTAAGTAAATCATTTAATTCTTTATTATGTTCTTTGTAGTGAGAGAATATTTCCATATGATAGCTGGACGTACGAGGATTATTTACCGAGCCACCAGCTAAAAATGCCCCACGCAAATATGCTCTTTTCTTTTCCTCGCTATTTATTAATTCGTCCGCTATATCAATTCTCATAGTATAATTATCATCCAAAATATATAATTCCGTTAATATTTCTTTTACATTTTGATCCAAACGACAAATATAAACGTTATTTTTTTTTAACTTCAATTTTTTTCTAACTGAAATATTTATGTGCACATTATAGAAAAATTTTATTAATGAATACATACGACGCGCTATTGAAGCATTTTCTGTTTGAAAACTAAGACTTAATCTACCATTCGCTATGTTTAACATCCCATTCATCTTTATAAGTGCTGACAACTCTGATAAAAATTCTCTATCTTTTGTTATTTCTATCATAGTTAATTCTTTTTTCATATCCGAGGCGTAAGACATATATTCCCTCCTATCTTCAATATTTATACAACTCATTCATTTTATCATGTTAACAGCCATTAGACAAATTATTTGGTAAAGTTATTTTCATATTTCATAATAACAAGCTATCTTGTGTAATTTATCTAACTTCTATATTTCTAATAAGAGAAAAATTAATTCTCTATTAACAAATTATCAATTAAATCTGTCTATAACACTAATGAACTGATATTAAAATAACATCAGCTCATTATATCTAATATTTTTTCTTTTGTATCACCATCTACTTCAATGCGTTCTTTAATACCTTCTGCACCAAAATGTAGTACTTCATCAGCTATAGTGCATAAAAATTCATAATCATGAGTAATTACAAAAATTATAACATCATCTTTAGCTATCTCTTCAATCAATTTACTTAATTCTATCATATTAATATAGTCCAAGCCGCTTGTAGGTTCGTCAAAGATTAATATTTTTTTGTTAGAAAGTAACGCAGAAGCTATAGCTACACGTTGTTTTTCTCCACCACTAAGTGTATTAGGATGCCTATTTAGAAATTTTCTAATATTTAGTTTATCTACAACTGTATCAAATAATTCTAAATTTTTACTTCCTAGTAGAATTTCCTTTTCAACTGAATTAGTAAATAATTGATAGTTAACATCTTGCATAACTTGGAACGTATTTTTTAACAAATCTTTTTTAGATAAGTTTTTCCCATTTAAAGTTATATCCTGTTTAATCTTAGACAATCCTGTTAAAGCATTGGCAAAGGTAGTTTTCCCACAACCGTTATCTCCTATTACCGCATATATCTTTGAAGTTGAAAAAGTATGATTTTCTATTTTTACAGTTCTATTATTTACCTCATATTCCAGATTCTTTATTTGAAGGTAATTATCTTTGTGTACTCTAGTTATTTTTTCTCCTAATTCAACTTTTTTTAAGTCTATTTGTCTAGTCCTACAAGCTCTACCATCAAAATCAGCTAACTGTTCTTTACTCACTTCGTGAATTAGTTGACCACCTTTAATTATGTACATACGATCAACCAAATCTCTAAGGTAATAAATTCTATGTTCTGCCACAACAATAGTTTTACCTTGTTTTTTTAGACTTTCTATAATTTCGGATATAAGTTTTATTGCTTTTAAATCTAGGTTACTAGTTATTTCATCAAGTACATAGATATCTGCATCTAACATTATGCTAGCCATAAAGGCAAGCTTTTGTTTCTCTCCACCACTAAGCTCCAAAATATCACGTTCTAGTAAATGTTCTGCAGAAAACTCAACACTTACCTCTTTAATTCTTTTAGTAATATCCTCTCTTGGATAACCATAGTTTTCCATACTAAAGGCTAATTCACTTGTTGAATCTAAATTAAAAAATTGATTTTTCGGATTTTGAAAGACACTTCCTACTATTTTAGAAAATTCTTTTAACTTATCACCTATTTTCAAATGAGCAACTTTTAACTCTCCGTTATATCCTCCATCAAAAAATTCTGGCGCAAGACCATTTAATACTCTTAGTATTGTTGTCTTACCACATCCACTAGGTCCTGTAAAAAGAATACACTCCCCTTTTTTTATATGAAGTGATAAATTTTCTATATTTAATTTTTCTGATTCAATATATTTATAATTAAAATTTTTAAATGTAATCAATTTATCACCTCATAAACATAATATAACTAAATCCTATAATTGCTAATACCATTAAAATATAATCTTGTGTTCTAAATTTTAACTTTATGTACGAAGTTGGTATTTCTTCATTATCCAAACCTCGACATAAGCACGATACCGAAAGTTCATTTGCTATATTTGTACTAGTAATAACGTACGGCACAAAAACATACTCAAAAAATTTAAATGGATGGAGCAAGTAGTACCCTCTACTTACTCCAATTCCTTTCATTCGCAACGAATTCCTAATAAGTTTATAATCCGTCATTAAAACGGGGAAAAATCTATATAAGACAGCTAAGACGATAATTACCTTCTTAGGTAGTCTCAATTTTCTTAAAAAACAAATTAGTTCTGATACTTTTGAACTGCTAACTAGTCCTATTCCTGCACAAAGTGGAAAATATAATGTTTTATACATTAATGTTGTTAGCAATAAAAAGCTATCAATTACTTTAACAGTAATCGTGTGAGAAAAATACATTTCATAAATAGTAAAAAACATATATATTAAAAAGAAATTCATCATTCTTCTAATATTAGAAGTCGCCCCTAAATATAGTGTAAATACTACTGCAACTATTAAATGTAAATTTAAACTCATCATTTTGAACATAAGAATATTAGCTATAACTAATATTAATATCTTAACTCTTATGTCTAATTTTATCATTACTATAATCCTGCTTTATTAAAGTTTTTAAAATACAACTTACGTCCTAAGTATATTCCAACAAATGATGCTAGCACAGTAAAGATAACGATAAATACAAATGTATTAATATCCGTACTTCCCATCACCAAATTTATTTTTTCTTGTGAATAATTTCTTCCTTGAAGGTGCTTTATGTAACTTTCTTTCATGAAAAACATTGGTAAAATAATACCGATATTTCCTAGATTAAAGCATAAATACGAAAAATACTCATTTCCCTTTCTATAGAAAAATTCTGCAAGTACCGCAGCTATGAATAATGTTATTGATCCAACTATCGCATGTCCTGAAATCCCCATAAATAATGCAATTATAACTGTCATAATGAATATAGCCATGTTTTTATTTATTTTATTAAAGATTAAGCTATACGCACTTCCGCAAACTAATGCGGCAGCAACTGATGTATATGTTGCAAAATAAACTTTTCCTCCAAAAACAACCGAAGTAAACAGCGTCCCTAAACCTACTCCTACACCCATTAAAAGAACTAAAAGTATAGTATATAGTCCTAGTGTTATTAAATCTTTTATTTGAAGATTTTTGTTCTGTTCCTTGTTTATATATTTTAACTCTGTCATCTACTACCTCTCTTGTAATTTTTTTATTTGTAATAATGCTGCTTCATAATTAGGTTCACTTCCTACTTCTTCTAGCACTTCTTTATATCGTATAATTCCATCTGCATCAACAATAAAAACAGCACGAGTAAGTAATCCAAGTTCTTTAATTAAAAGACCACTAAGATTTTCAATATCTCTATATTTATAATCCGAAACAGTTATTGCATTTTCTATTCCTTCAGCAGCACAAAAACGCCCTAAAGCAAACGGTAAATCCTTTGAAACTGTTACAGCCACAACATCTTTAAAACCACTTACTTCTTTATTAAATCTTATCGTTTGTAAGGCACATACTCCTGTATCGATTGATGGAAATGTGTTTATTACCACGATATTCCCCTTATATTCATCTAGTTTAAAATCTGATAAATCTTTTTTTACAGCAGAAAAATTCGGGAAAATATCCCCTATATTTAATTTATCCTCTATTGTTACTGCTGTACCTTTAAAACTAATTTTCTTTTCCATGTATTATTACCTCTATAAATTTGTTAAAAAATCTTTTTTTTTAAAACACATATCTTAATGATAACATATTTCAATTAGACTTCAAAGTTTTTTCAACTATTTTAGTTGTTTTTTATGTAGTTATGATATAATTTTGTGGTATAATGTTAATATTAGAGTTATATGAAAGGATTGTAAGAATGACAAAAGAAGAAGAAAAAGATAAGTTAAATAATGATAATTCATCTAACACGGACTCACAAACAAAAAACATATCTTTTTTAAATCGTCTAAAACAACAAGTAAAAACTTTAAACTTTAAAAATGAGAAGCAAACAACTGATGATAAAAATATAACTCAAGCTGATGATGAAATTGTTTTAGAGGAAGAATTAAAGAGAAAAGAAAAAGAAGCAAAAGAACGTGCATTTAAACTAGAAAGTGCGAGAAAAAAATTCGAAAAAGAGCAAAAACGTATAGAAGAAGAACATAAAAAAAATATGGCCCAACGAGCAGAGCAGGAGCGACTAGAGGCTGAACGTATTGCTCGTGAAAAAGAGCTTGAACGTCAGCGCATTGAAGAGGAAAAAGCTCGCAAACGTGAAGAAGAACGTTTAGAACGTGAACGTATTGCTCATGAAAAAGAGCTTGAACGACAACGTATCGAAGAAGAAAAAGCTCGTAAACGCGAGGAAGAACGCTTAGAACGCGAACGTATTGCTCGTGAAAAAGAACTTGAACGTCAGCGTATTGAAGAGGAAAAAGCTCGTAAACGTGAAGAAGAGCGTCTAGAACGTGAACGTATTGAAAAAGAACAAGCTGAAGAAAGAAGAAAATTATTCCAAAAGAAAGACAAAGAATTTAAACTAGCTGAAGATTTGAAAAAAATAGAATTTCTCGAGAAAGAAAACGAGAAGAAAGAACACGAAAATAATCTTCTTGCCCTTGAAACTTCTTTAATAGCTTTGGAAGATAAAATTGGTGAAAAAGCACTTTCTATAAATAAATTAAAAAATAGAAAGGCTGAAAAAGACGAAATACTTCTAGAGGAAAAGCGTCTAAGTACCCTCCTTACTCAAAAGCAAATACTCCAAAAAGATATTGCAGCTGAGAAGAAATTAATTGAAAGAATTCAAAAAAATCTTGAACTCGAACACAAAATAGATGGCTTCAAAAAAGAAATTTATAGTATTAGAAAAGAAGTTGTAAATGAAGACGAAACTGTCTTTAAAGTTAAAAATCACAAAAATAAATTGGAAAACATATTTATTGCTGCACTTGTAGGAATCAAAGCATTTACACTTAAATATATTTTTAGAAAAGATGTTAAAGATTATAACGGTATAAGAAAAACCTCTAAAAATATTAAAGTAAAAATAGCTACTTCATTTATACTAGCAATACTATTATCTCTATGTTTCTTAATTATGCTTAAGTTTATTTCGTCTGCCAAAGAACATTACGTTAGTTTCGATGATCTTCAAACTACTGCCGTAGATACAACCGATGAAATGAAAAAACAAAAAGAAGCAGAGGAAAAAGCAAAAATATTAGAAGCTCAAGAAAAAGCTAATGCTGCTAGAATTGATTCAGAAGCCCAAGACGAAGAAATAACAGCAAAACTAGCTGGAACATTTGTTTCTTATTCATTTGATGTTAAGCGTGAAATTACTGTTAATAAAAAATTACATACGTTTAAATCTGCAAATTGGGCAGATACTGGAGATGTTATCGAAGCTGGGACTAAGTTTACCGTTGATAAATTAGTTTCACCAGCTGGTTATATGATGTATCGTATTTCATCAGGAGATCATGCTGGACAATTTGTTACTGCTAATGAGAAATTCGTTAGCGTCGATAAGAAAAATGATAATTTCTCTAATTTTGTATCACGTCAAGTTGCTATTAAATTCTTAGCATCACAAAATGTCTATAAAGACCAAGAAATTAATGATGTAAGAGTAACAATGAGTAATGGAGCTGTTCTTAATATTAGTGGTTATGGCATATCAAAAAATAATAGATTAATCTACCATATCACAGACGGTTCATTCATTCCTGTTAATCCTGTTCGTTTAACAGAAGTTAATCGAGAATCTGCAAATTCTAAAAACATAAATAAAGAAGATAAGAATAGTTCAAATAGTCAAAGAAATAGTACTACACAAAATACAACACAAAGAAATAGATAATAGTAAAAAGGAGTTGATTACAGTAAATTAATCAACTCCTTTTACATAGAGTATATCAAAAGCTGTTCAAGTGAATTTACTTGAACAGCTTTTTTTATCTTATTTCTGCCCCATTAGGTATATCAACGTTAATTTCTACAACACGTAAAATACCATCTTTTTCTGCTGAAAGTATCATACCTTCACTTAGTTCCCCACAAAGTTTAACAGGTTTTAAGTTAGCAACTACCGCTACTTTTTTCCCTATTAAATCTTCTGGTTTATAATATTTTGCAATACCTGAAACAATCTGTCTTTGATGATTTCCTAAATCTAATTTGAATTTAAGTAATTTTGAGCTTTTCTTAACTTTTTCACATTCTAGTACTTGTGCCACTCTTAAAGAAGTTTCAAAGAATTTATCTATTGTTATTTCTTCCGCCAACTCCACATAAGTACCCTCTTCTACTTTATCTTCAGTTTCTAAATTAGCCAGTGCCTTGGGAGACATTTGCTCTTTGATATATTCAACTTCCACTTCCTTATCAAAACGAGGGAATATTGGAGTTGGTTTTTCTACTACCTTAGTAGTTCCATCAAATACACCGAAAGTTTTTGCAGTTTCAAATGTCAATAAATCGTCTGAAAGTCCTAGTTGAACTTTAATTTCTTTTGGTGCGTTAGTTAATGCTGGACTTATTAAAATAGTAGCAATTCTCAAACTTTCCGCTAAGTAGTTCATTACCTTATCTAATTCACCCTTACTAGCTTCATCTTTAGCTAAGATCCAAGGTGTTGTTTGATCAATATATTTATTAGTTCGAGAAATAAATTTCCATACTGATTCTAATGCTTTAGAAAATTGCATATTTTCCATATAACCATCATATTCATCTATAACTTCTTTTGATAATTCAATAAGTTCAGTATCAAATTCAGTTGTTGGTTCAACAAATTTTGGTATTACCCCATTACAATATTTATTTATCATCGAAATTGTTCTATTAAGCAGGTTTCCTAGATCATTAGAAAGATCTGAGTTTATTCTATCAATAAAGCTTTCCGGTGTGAAAATACCATCTTGTCCAAATGGAACTTCTCTAAGCAGATAGTATCTAGCCGCATCCAAACCATAACGCTCAATTAACATATATGGATCTACTACATTACCTTTTGACTTACTCATTTTACCATCTTTCATCAATAGCCAACCATGAGCAAATATTTTTTTAGGAAGAGGTAAATCCAATGCCATAAGCAATATCGGCCAGTAAATAACGTGGAAACGAACGATTTCTTTACCTACTACTTGAACATCAGCAGGCCAATATTTATTAAATAACTCTTCACTTTCTCCAGTTGCATATCCTAATGCTGTAATATAGTTAACAAGTGCATCAATCCACACATAAACAACATGTTTCGGGTTTGATTTAACTTTAACTCCCCAATCAAAAGTAGTACGTGTTACCGCCAAATCCTCTAATCCAGGTTTAATAAAGTTGTTTAACATTTCATTTTTACGACTTTCAGGTAAGATAAACTCTGGGTGTTCATCGTAATACTTAACTAAACGGTCTGCATACTTGCTCATTTTAAAGAAGTAACATTCTTCACTCACAAGCTTTACTTCATTACCGCTTGGAGCAATACCACCAATCATATTCCCATCTTCATCACGAAATACCTCTTGAAGTTGTGTCTCTGTGAAGTACTCCTCATCACTAATCGAATACCAACCTTTATATTCCCCTAGATAAATATCACCTTTTTCTACAAGTCGTTCAAAGATTTCAGCAACTGCTCTTTCGTGATATCCATCTGTTGTACGAATAAATTTACTGTAATCTATATCCATTGCAGACCATAACTTTTTTATATCTTTTATCATATCATCAACATACTGCTGCTCGCTAACACCTTTTTCTTGTGCTTTTTGTTGAATTTTTTGACCATGTTCATCAGTTCCTGTTAAAAAATAAGTATCAAAACCGCTTAATTTTTTATATCTAGTTAATGCATCACATGCCACAGTTGTGTATGCATGACCGATATGCAAATTACCACTTGGGTAATAAATCGGCGTTGTAACGTAAAATGTTTTTTTCGTCATTCTACATTCTCCTCTCATCAATTTTTTCATTAATATATACTTAATCATTTTATCATATATTCTGCTTAATTGTATAGCTTTTATTTATATTTTTTAAAAATTTTAAAACTTTATAATATTTAGTTATATTACGCGTTAATAAATTATAATTCATAAAGTATCTTAAATTTAAAATCTCTATCCGTAATTTATGTTTTAATGAAAGTAACGCTAATTTACAATATATTATCTTAATCATCCATACTCTTTACACTTTCCAAATCTGAAACTACATTTTTGTAAACGATAAAGAATATCATTTACAAAGGTAATATTTTTTATTTGCTTTTAGATATATTTGTTAACTTTTAAATCTCTCCCCCACTTCTCTCTGTTATACAATTATATTATTATATAACAGGAATTAATGTTATTTAATCATTTTAAAGTGTTAAATTCTTAACCACCTATGCTGCCGGATTACTTTTAAACTGTTTTCGTGTCTACTTATATAATTATCCTGTTAAAAACTCTGAAATTTTTTTCTTTTAGTTTTCATTTTTTCACTTTTATTTTTTTTCTTATTCCACTTCTTTTAAATGCTATTTCATGTTATACTGTAGTTGCAAGGTAGTCGACACCACTGCAAAAGATTGCACTAAATATTTCATAATTATCAATTATAAATTTAAGAAATAAGTAATTCTAAATCCCTTCTGTAATATTAGAAAATCACTAAAATTTATATCTTAAATTTTAAACTAGTTAATCATAAAATATATTTAGTATATAACAATAAAATATTAGTGTATAACAAAAATTAAATGATTTTTTCTGGGAGGAAATTATTATGGTAAAAGAAAAAGTAGTAAATAATGATGCTG
>ERZ773008.1247-NODE-1247-length-18112-cov-7.902475_pt1 | contig 18112 bp, 16 predicted proteins | sample MGYA00580664_ERZ773008 | MGnify/ENA primary metagenome ERZ773008 (study PRJEB29015, sample SAMEA2738016) | human oral metagenome | biome: human oral; feature: human-associated habitat; material: dental | place: China | collected 2048 ... | reverse complement strand
TCTTACTATTGTAAAATATTGAGATGTTTTTTTATTTTTGATATAATTTAATTATTATAAATTTATTAGGAGAGTTTTATGAATAATTTTAATATTATTTTAGCTAGTAATTCACAAAGGAGAAAAGAGCTTTTAAAATTCATATTTAATGAATTCAAAGTAATTCCCGCTAATATTGATGAAAGAACCTTAGAACGAAAATTTTTAAGTAAAACAACTAAAGATGATAAATCAAAATATAGCGAATTATGTGATATACTATCTTTAGAAAAATGTAAAAAAGTAGCTAAAGATTACAAAAGTTCTTTAATTGTTTCAGCAGATACAATTGTCTATGATGATAAATATTTATTTGGAAAACCAAACAATTATGAAGAAGCAAAACATATGTTAGAATATTTATCCGGAAAAGAACATATTGTTCAAACTTCAATTACAATATATTTTAAAGATACTTTCTCAACATTTTCCGAAAAAAGTTATGTAACATTTTATGATTTAGATATAATTCAAAAAAACACAATTGAATCATATATTAAAAACGAAAATCCTTATGATAAAGCTGGCGGCTATGGAATACAAGACGGTGCTAGTCTTTTAATAAAACGTATAAATGGTGATTATTTTAATATTGTTGGACTTCCTATTTCAAAATTAAATAGAAAATTATTAGAAATTTTATAATTAAAGACAAAAAATCTAATGGCTAAACCATTAGATTTTTTGTCTTTTTTCTTTATTCCAATTTAGTAATTTTATAACAAATCTAGAAGAATATGTTTAAAATAGATATAGTAAAATAAATCCAATCAAAAATTAATCATCGCTATCAGATTTATAGAATATATTTATCATCTTCAAAAGCTTTCCACTCTCTTCAGAAACAAGTTCTCCAATTCCAATAAAAATATTATCGCAGTATATTTTAAATATTCCTTCTTTTTCAATATCGAAAGTTTTTCTAAGCCCATTTGAAATATGTTTAAAATATCTTTTGTCAAAGTCTATTCTTTCATATTCAAACACGTCTTCTATCTTCATCAAAGAATCATATAACTGATTTTCATTAAAATTTTTAAGCCTTTCCAAAGAAAATGCATTTTCAATCTTAAAAATCCCATATTTACTTCTACAAAGAGAACTCATATAAGCAAAATTATCTGTATCTGATGCAATATCACTAAATAACGTACGAATATATGTTCCTTTGGAACAGTTTACTTCAAAACGTATTTTATTATCATAAAAATTAAGAATTATAAGAGAATAAATTTCAATCTCTCTTTTTTCTCTTTCTACTTCAATTCCTAGTCTTGCATATTCATATAATCTTTTTCCGTTTTTCTTTAGAGCAGAGTACATTGGTGGTGTTTGCAAAATTGTTTTGTTATCATATCCTTTTATAACTTCAAAAAACAGATTTTTATCTAAATAAATTTCTTTAGAGTTAAGGCTTTTACCCCAAATATCTAAAGTATCAGTTTCTATTCCTAAAGTCATTTCTCCAACATAACATTTCCCCATACTTTGAATATATTCAACAATCTTTGTGGCACTTCCAATGGCAATAGGTAAAACACCTGTTGCATTTGGATCAAGTGTTCCGACATGTCCAACCTTTTTGGTTTTATATATTTTTCTAACAATATTTACTACATCTCTACTTGTAAATCCTTTTGGCTTATATACATTTAATATACCATTAAAATTCATTTGTATACTCACTTTTTAATCTTTCTAAAAATAAATTAACAACAGATTCAAAATCACCATCTATAATACAACCAGCAGCTCTTGTGTGTCCTCCACCGTTAAAATAACTGCATACTTTAGAAACATCAACAAATTCTTTACTTCTTACACTACCTTTAAATACATTTTTTTCCATTTCTTTAAATAGAATAGAAACTTCAAATCCATTAATATCTCTGTAATAATTTACGACATCATCAACCATATCCATTGTTAAATCGGTACCTTCAAAATCAGATTCAAACATTCCTATTACTGCAACTTTATTGTCAAAATATAATTTTGCTCTATTTATTAATTTATTTTTTAGCATTTCAACTTCAAAAATATTATTTTGATAAAGTTTTTTATAAATATAGTCTTTATCTGCACCTAAATCATAAAGATTAGCACATACTCTTAAAGTAGAAGACGTAGATGATTCATATAGAAATCTATATGTATCAGTATTTATTCCTACTAATAAAGCATTCGCTATATCTTTTGAAATTTTAAAATTAAAATCTTTAAACAAATTATAAACTATTTCACAAGTTGAGCTCATATTAGGAAATACATAATTTAAATCTCCAAAATAATCATTAGTATTATGATGATCTATATTTATAGTTTTTTTGGCTCTTTTTCTAAAAAGTTCTCCAATATCTCCAGGTCTATCTACCTCTCCACAGTCAACATAAATCAATAAGTCTAAATCTTGTTCTTCAGTTTCTCTAATATTATCAATAGTATCAAGAAATAACAAGTTTTGTGGAAAGTTATCTACTTTTATCCCAAATATATTTTTATTCAGATTTTCTCTAACCCCTAGTATTACGGATATTGTAGAGCCAATATTATCTCCATCAGGATTTTTGTGAGAAATAACTCCAATATTATCAGATGATTTTATTAAGTTTAAAATTTCTTCAGTACTATTGTTCTTCTTCATTAGCATTACCATATAATTCTCTCTTTTCTCTGTCCTCTTTAGAAACTTTTATTATTAATTCGTTCATTAAAGCAGCTTTTTCAAATGATTCATCTAATTTAAAAATTAATTTTGGAGTATGCCTCAAGTCTAAAGTCTCAGAAATTCTTTTTTTCATATATCCAGTTGCACTTTCAAGACCTTTCATAGTTTTTTCTTTGGTTTTTGTATCTCCAAAAACACCAATGCTAACGTAACAAATGCCCAAATCATTTGTTACGCTAACTTTTGTTATATTTGTTATTGATGGATCTATTCTGTTATCTTTAATTCCATTATAAATAGCATCTGATAAAACTCTATTAATTTCAGATTCTATTCTTCCAAGTCTTTTTGCATTCATAAAAAACCTCTATCTTTCAACTTCCTTATCAATATAGGCTTCAATTATATCTGTTTCTTTTAAATCATTATAATTTGCTATTCCCAATCCACCTTCATATCCAGTTAAAAGCTCTTTAGCATCATCTTTAAATCTCTTCAATGAACTAATTTCACCTTCATGCAAGATAATTCCATCTCTAAGAAGTCTTACTTTTGCATTTCTAGTAACTTTTCCGTTCAATACATAAACTCCAGCTACAGTACCTATTCCCGGAACTTTAAATGTTGCTCTAACTTCAGCTCTACCAATTACTTCTTCAACAAAAGTAGGTGCTAACATTCCTTTTACAGCTAATTTAATATCTTCAATTGCATCATAAATTACTCTATATGTTCTGATATCAACATTTTCATGTCTTGATAAGTCAATTGCACCTTGTGAAGGTCTAACATTAAATCCAATTATTATTGCATTACTTGCAGCTGCTAACATTACATCAGATTCATTAATTCCTCCCACTGCACCATGAATTATATTAACTTTAACTTCTTCATTACTTAATTTTTCTAAAGAATTTTTAACTGCATCAACTGTTCCTCTAACATCTGTCTTAATAATAATTTTAATTTCTTTTAAATTACCATCTTGAATTTTATCAAATAAATCATCTAAAGAAACCTTATTTCCGGAAGCAATCATATTTTCCTTTTGTACATTTAAAATTCTTTGTGCATATCCTCTTGCAGTTTTTTCATCTTTAACTGCATAAATGAAACTTCCCGCTTCAGGAACTTCTGAAAGTCCTAAAATTACTGCCGGCATTGAAGGAGTTGCCTTTTTTATTTTCTTTCCTTTATCATCAAACATAGCTCTTATTCTACCTGTAGATGTTCCTGAAATAACTATATCTCCTGAATTTAGAGTGCCTTTTTGTACTAAAATAGTTGCAACAGGACCTCTACCTTTATCAAGTTGTGCTTCAATCACCGTTCCAATAGCCATTCTATTAGGATTTGCTTTTAGCTCTTCTACTTCAGCAACCATAAGAACCATTTCTAACAATTCATCAATTCCTTCTCCCGTTTTTGCAGAAACAGGTATTGTAATTACATCTCCACCCCAATCTTCGGGCAATAATCCGTTATCGGCAAGCTCAGTCTTTACTCTTTCAGGATTTGCACCTTCTTTGTCTATTTTGTTAATAGCCACGATAATTGGAACCCCAGCATCTTTTGAATGATTAATAGCTTCAATAGTTTGTGGCATAACACCATCATCAGCTGCAACTACGAGAATAGAAATATCTGTGACTTTTGCTCCTCTTGAACGCATAGCAGTAAACGCTTCATGTCCAGGAGTATCTAAGAATACAATTTTACTATTATTTATATTTACGGTGTACGCTCCTATATGTTGTGTAATTCCACCTGCTTCTTGACTTGTAACCCTAGACTTTCTAATATAGTCTAATAATGAAGTTTTACCATGATCAACATGTCCCATTACAGTTACAACAGGAGGTCTTGTTACCAAATCTTCTTTTTTGTCTTCATAGTCCAATGATAAAATTTCATTTTCTTCTGTAATTTCAGGTGTTTCTAAAATTACAGTTTTTCCAAATTCCTCAGCAATTAAACTTGCACAGTCAAAGTCAATTTCTTGATTTAGTCCTGCCATTATACCAAGTGCAATTAATTTTGAAATTACTTGAGAACTATTTATACTTAAACTTTCAGAAAAATCTTTTACAGTTATACTTTCAGGAATTTTAATTTCTCCAACACTTTCTATCTTGTTTTCAAATTCTAAATCGCTATTACTTTTAGTTTTATGATTAGCTTTATTTTTCTTTTTAGCAGGTTTTAATATAAGATTCGGATTTCTATCCTCTCTCATTTTATGTTCATTTAAAGATTTATTTTTCTTGTTTTTTTCTTGACCTTGTAGATGTGTTTTTCTAGCATCTCTTTTTTCAATTGCCGGATCAACTACTTCTACAACATCATCTAAAAATTCTCTTTTTCTATCATCAAACTTTCTGCCAAAATCTTTTTTATCTTTTCCAAAGTTTCTATTATCTTTATTGAAACCTTCTTTTTTATCTTTATTAAAAGGTTTATTATCTTTATTGAAATTTTGTTTTTTGTCTTTGTTAAAACCTTCTTTTTTATCTTTACCAAAATTTCTGTTATCTTTACTGTAATTACCTTTTTTATCTTTATTAAATATCTTATTATCCTTACTGAAACTTTGTTTGTTATCTTTATTATATCCTTCTTTATGTCCTTTATTATCTTTATTGAATGATTTATTATCTTTTTTATAACCTTCTTTTGAATTTTTATTATCTTTATTGAAGTTATCCTTTCTTTCTTTACTTACATTATTTTTCTTTTCGTCAGACTTATTTTCAGTTTTAACTACTTTTTTTTCGTTCTTCTTATTTTTTTCTGCTTCAATTTTTCTAAAATGTCCAATTACAATTTCCAAATCTTTCCCTTCAAGAATAGACATATGACTCTTTACTTCTACTCCCAGTCCGTTTATTATATTAATTAATTCCTTGCTTTGAAGATTTAAACCTTTTGCAAGTTCATGTACTCTAACTTTACTCATACTAGCACCCCTTTGCTATTTAATAGAATCTACATATTTTTTTAGTTCTTCATAAAATTCACTACTTATTTCTGATTCTAATGCAATATTCAATCTCTTATTTTTCTTAGCTTTATCAACACATTTACTTGAAATACAAATATAAGCACCTCTACCGTTTTTCTTTCCGGTTATGTCTAATAAAACACCTTCTTCTTTGTTATTCACAATTCTCATTAACTCTTTTTTTTCTTTTTGCTCTCCACAAGCAATACATTTTCTCATAGGAATTTTTTTTGTTTTCATAAAATCACCTATAATTCAAATCCATTATTGATAAATTCTTGTTCTCCATCAAAACTTACTTCAATTAATCCATTATTAATATCTTCTTTATATTTTTCTAAACCCTTAATATCTATTCTCCAATTTGTAAGTTTTGCTGCAAGTCTTGCATTTTGTCCTTCTTTACCAATAGCTAATGATAATTGTGAATCTGGAACTATTATTCTTGCTCTATTTTCACTTTCATTAATAAAGACTGCTATTACTTCTGATGGACTAAGAGAGTTTGATAAATATTCTTTTACATCTTTGCTATAAACAATAATATCAATTTTCTCTCCTCTCAATTCTTTAATAATTGAACTTACTCTTGATCTTTTATATCCAACACAAGCTCCAACTGGATCTACATCGTCATTTTTTGAATAAACTGAAATTTTTGTTCTACTACCTGGTTCTCTAGCAATTGATTGAATTTCTACTATTCCTTCAAGAATTTCAGGAACCTCTAATTCAAACAATTTTAAAACAAAATTAACATCTGATCTTGAGAGTAAAACTTGAGCTCCCTTTGGAGTATTCTTTACTTCCTTAACATAAAATTTTAATCTCTCACCTACTCGATAAACTTCATTCTTAATTTGTTCTGGTGGTGTTACAATTGCTTCAAGCTTTCCTAAATTTATAAATAAATTATTTCTGTCAATTCTTTGGATTTGTCCCGATATTAACTCTCTTTCTTTATCTTGAAAATCATTATAAATTACTTCTCTTTCAGCATCTTTAATCTTCTGGATAACAATATTTCTTGCAGTTTGTGCAGCAACTCTACCAAAATCCATAGTTTTTAGTTTTATAGGCACTTCATCTCCTAAGTTATATTTTGTACTAATAGCTTTTGCATCATCAAAAGAAATTTCTGTTATATTATCTTCAACATTTTCTACAACTGTCTTTATTGCAAAAAGTTCAACTTTTCCAGTAGTTCTATTGATGTTTATCTTAACATTTTCGTATTCTCCAAAATTTTTCTCATAACTTTTCAAAAGTGCTTTCTCTAAAGAATCAAAAATTATTTCCTTTGATACACCTTTTTCACGTTCAATTTCATCTAATGCTCTTAAAAAATCTGTTGTTCCTTTCATCATCTTCTCCTTAAACTTAAATTTCAATTTGTGATTTAATTATTGCAATATCTTTCCTAAAAAAATCAACATTTAATTTTCCCATTATTAAAGTTACTTTTTCTTTATCAAAAGATTTTAATTTTCCAATAAATTCTTTTTCATTATTTATTTTTTTATAACATTTTATTAAAATTTTTTTACCAATAAAAGTTTCTAATTGTTCATCGTTTTTAATTTCTCTTTCAGCTCCAGGAGATGATACTTCTAAAAAATATGATTCTTCTATTGGATCTACTTCATCAAGCCAATCACTTACAATATTACTTGCAATTTCACAAGAATCTAAATCAACTCCACCTTCCTTGTCAATAAAAATTCTTAATACATTTCCCTTAGGCTCTTTTACATATTCTGCATCTACATAATAGATTCCTTTTTCTAAGAAAATATTTTTAAAAGTTCTTTCAATAGTTTCTAATAATTCATTTTCTTTTTTCAATTTTTTCTCCTTTCAATCAGTAATTAAACTAAAACGAAAGAGTGGGATGACCCACTCTTTATAATAAAAGAATATTTTTAATTATTATAACATAGTTTTAAAAACTTTTCAACTACATATCTCTACTTGCTATAATATTTGCCCCAGTATCTAATACATTTTCCAAAATTATATCTCCAACTTTTACGGGAGAAACAACTTCAATCTTATTTAATTCTCTCATAATATCAAAAATCATATTTTTTGGAATTTCTTGTGAAGTTTTTACTGGTAATCTATTGTGTATAGCATTCTTTATCTTAACTGTTGAAGTTATAGTTCTGGTTGGAAATGTTAATTCTTTTTTTCCATAATTTGAACCTTTTGGGCATTTATTTCCAACGACTTTATAATCATTTTCTTCATCAACTGATATTCTACAACCAACTGGACAAACAATACAAACCATATCTTTCATAATTACTCGTCTCCTTTTTTCATGGATATAACTATTTTATCTGTAGTTACAGATTCAATCTGTTTTTTTGTTAACGAAATTTTTTCCATTTCAGCAGGCGCAACATGTGGCCTTTTGAATTCTTTAATAATATTACCATTTTCATCCGTAACTGAAATTATAACATTTTTCTCAACGCTCTTTACCCTAAAAAATATTTCTAATTTATTTTCCAAATTCTCAACTCTTATATTTTGAGGAACTGTATAAAAAATTCCATCTCCATTTAAAATCTCAATCTTTCTACTTTCAAATAAATTATTATCAAAAATGTATTTTGCAGCGGCTCTTCCAGCCTTTTGACTTTCTCCTGTAACAAAATCAACTAAATCATGAACATGACATACATTACCGCAAGCAAAAACCCCATTCATGCTTGTTTCCATATTTTCATAGACAAAAGCACCTTTTGTTCTTCCATCAATTTCTATTCCAATTTCACGAGTAATTTCATTTTCAGGAATTAATCCTACTGAAAGCAATAAGGTATCACATTCTAATTCTATTTCAGTACCCTTTATAGGAATTCTATTTTCATCAACCTTACTTATAACAACTTTTTCAAGTCTTTCTTTACCAATTATATTAGTTACTGTATGTGATAAAAGTAAAGGAATATTATAATCATTTAAACATTGTACAATATTTCTTGCTAATCCATTTGAATAAGGCATAAGTTCAACGCATGCGATAACCTCAGCTCCCTCTAATGATAATCTTCTTGCCATTATTAATCCAATATCTCCTGAACCTAAAATAACAATCTTTTTTCCACACATTAACCCTTGCATATTAACATACATTTGAGCAGATCCTGCAGTCAATACTCCTGAAGGTCTATCTCCCGGTATAGAAATTGCTCCTCTAGTTCTTTCTCGACAACCCATAGCTAATATGATAGCCTTGGCTTGTATAACCTGATATCCATAGTCCTTACTTATAGCATGAATAACCTTATTTTTATCAAAATCTAATACCATTGAATTTAATCTTATTTCAACATTATATTCTTTTGCTAAATCAATAAATCTTTGGGCATATTCTGGTCCAGTTAATTCTTCCTTAAAATAATGTAATCCAAATCCATTATGTATACATTGATTTAAAATTCCACCAGCTTCTTTATCTCTTTCTAAAATCAATACTTTTTCTATCCCATTTTTTTTAGCTTCACATGCAGCAGCTAATCCTGCAGGTCCTCCTCCAATAACAACTAAATCATATTTTTCCATTTTAGACTTTTTACTCACTTTCTTTTGTTTTTCCTGTTATGATATAACTTCCAAAATTAGTATTATAAACTTCTTCAGGTGGAATATTTAGTTCTCTTGAAATAATATCTAATACTTTTGGACCACAAAAACCACCTAAACAACGTCCCATTCCTGCTCCTGTTCTTTTTTTTACTGCACCGAGAGTTCTAGGTGGTAAAGGCATTCTTAATGAATCTATAATTTCTCCCTCAGAGACTGTAATACATCTACAAATTATATTTCCATAAAGAGGATTTTCCTTAATTTTTTTTGCTCTTTCTTCAGGAGATAAATGTTTTATTCTTATAATCTTTCTGCTATCAATATAATTTTCTTTTTCTACAAATTCAACACCAATTTTTTTTAAAATATCTAAACACATTAATCCTATAGCTGCACAAGATGCTAAACCTGGGGATTTAATCCCCGCTAAATCGACAAAATTTTTACAACTTTTAGCCTCTCTAATTATAAAATCAGATTCTGTACTATTTGCTCTCAACCCTGCAAAATTATTGATGTTTTCCCAATATGGGATATTAGAAATAGTTTTTGAAACTTTATCTTTTACCTCATTTAATCCATCAAATGATGTAGATTTATCAGAAATTTCAGAATTACTTTCTGCATTAGGTCCAATTATTATATTGTCATGTGATGTTGGAGCAATTAAAACTCCCTTACCAACTTTAGATGGACATTGAAATAAAACATGTTTAACTAAATCTTTTTGACTCTTATCTAATATAAAATATTGACCTTTAGATGGTGTAATCTCAAATTCCTTTTCACATACCATATTATGAACTTTATCTGAATTTACTCCAGCTGCATTTACTATATATTTAGATGTATATGTATTATCTTTTGTTTTTACTATAAATTTTTCATCTTCTTTTATAATATCTACAACTTCACTATTTAATTTTATTTCAACTCCATTTGAAACTGCAACTTGAGACATTGCTATACATAATTCCCAAGGATCTATTACTCCTGCACCTGGTGAAAACAAAGCTTTAGTAACAGTTTTATTAATATTGGGTTCTATTTTTTCAATTTCTTCTTTATCGATAATTTTTAAATTTTCAACACCATTTTTTATTCCATTATCTAATAATTTTTCTAAAGTTTTCTCATCTTCTTTATTAAAAGCTAAAACTAAGGAACCACATTCATTATATTGAACATCTAATTTTTTTACCAATTCTTTAATTCTTTTTGAACCTTCTACATTTAGCTTTGCCATTAATGTTCCAGGTTCAGGATCATAACCTGAATGTAAAATTCCGCTATTTGCCTTTGTAGTACCATCAGCGACATCAATTTCTTTTTCAAGTACTAAAACTTTTAAATCATACTTAGACAATTCATAGGCAACACTAGCTCCAACTACTCCACAACCTATTACTATAATATCATACATTTCTCGTATCTCCCACTATCTTTACATATTTTTCATAAAAGGATTATTTTCTTTTTCAAACTGCAATGTACTTTCTGCTCCATGACCAGGCAATACTCTATAATCCTTTTTTAAATTATATAATTTTTTTACTGAGTTAATAATTTCATCAAAACTTCCAGTTGCTAAATCACTTCTCCCTATGCTCATCCTAAACAAGGTATCTCCTGAAAGCAATACACTATCCATAAGAATACAGATACTACCAACAGTATGTCCTGGTGTTTCCATTATACTTAGTTTTTCTCCATGAAAATCAATTATCTCTTCATCATATAACCATTTATCTGCTTTCAACTCAATTCCTTTAAAAGGTGGAATTGATTTTGACAAATTTATTATAGAATCTTTTAGTAATTCTTTTTCTTTTATACTTGCGTAAATAGGTAAATTATATTTTTCCTTTATAATCTTGGCTGCACCAATATGATCAGCATGACCATGAGTTAACAATATAAATTCTAAATTGATTTTTTCTTCATCAACAAATTTTATAATATCATCACTATCTCCTCCTGGGTCAACTATAAATCCATTTTTATTATCATTATAAACTATATAACAATTTACTGCATATACTCCAACAACAATTCTTTTTATATTCATAATTTTCTCCTAATAGTTCTTTTTAGAGTCCAGCTGGATTGTAACAGGACCATCATTTTCTAACAATACTTTCATATCAGCTTGAAAAATTCCAGTCTTTACTAAAATATTATTATCGTAAAACAACTTTAAAAATTCTTCATATTTTTTCCTAGCTTCAAAACTTGATAAGCTATTATCAAAACTAGGCCTATTTCCTTTTCTACAATCTCCATAAAGTGTAAATTGTGACACGACTAAAATTTCATATTCATTATCTAAAACAGAATGATTCATTTTATAATTATTATCTTCAAAAATCCTAAGATTTAAAGTTTTTTTATAAATATAATTTAAATCATCAATAGTATCTTCTTTTCCAAAGCCAACAAAAAGAAGGAGTCCTTTGTTTATTCTGGACACTTCCTTCTCACCAACTACTACTCTTGCAAAATTTACTCTTTGTATTACAGCTCTCATTAGGCTCTCACCCTATATACGTCAAGTATACCTTTCAAAGATTTTATCTTATTAATTAGTCTATCAAGCTCATCAATATTTTTTATTTCTACAATAATGTTTGTAATAAATGTTTTATCTTTTCCAGTTTTCGCAGTAATCCCAACTAAATTTAACTTTGATTCTGAAATAATATGTGCCACATCTGCTAATGCTCCAACTTGATCTAAAGAAATAACTGCAACTTCAACCTTGTAAAATAAATTTTTAGTATTACTCCATTCAACAGCAATAAGTCTATCACGGTTTGTAACATTTTTTATGTTCGTGCAATTACTATTATGAACAGAAATCCCTCTTCCTTTTGTAATATAACCTACAATTTCATCTCCTGGAAGCGGATTACAACATTTTGCAAAACTAACTTCAATATTATCTATTCCTTTTACAATAACACCTTTAGAATTTACTTTATTAGTTGTTTTTTCATTTTTTATTTTATTTATTATATCATCAGCAGATTCATGATAATAATCGGTATAAAATTCTTTTAATCTTGGAATAATCTGTTTTAAATTTATACTTCCAAAACCAATACCTGCATACATCTCATCAATTGAATTAAAGCTTAATTTTTTTGCAATTTGTAAAAGCCAGTCTTCTTTTAAAATTTTACTGTAAGTAAAACCTAATCGTCTAACTTCCTTTTCAAGCATATCTCTACCTTGAACAATATTTAAAGCTTTATTTTCTTTTTTAAACCATTGCTTTATTTTTGTCTTTGCTTGAGATGACTTAACTATCTTAAGCCAATCTTTACTAGGACCTGATGAATTAGGATTAGTTAGTATTTCTACTATATTTCCATTTTTTAATTTATAATTTAATGGAACTATTCTCCCATCAACTTTAGCACCAACACAATTATTTCCAACAGCTGTATGGACTTTATACGCAAAGTCAATAGGTGTTGCTCCAGCTATTAAATTAATAACATCTCCTTTTGGTGAAAAAACAAAAACTTCATCGGAAACAAAGTCTTCTTTAAAAGAAGTAATAAATTCTCTATTATCATTAACTTCTCTTTGCCAATCCATTAGTTGTCTAAGCCAAGTTAATTTATCATCAAAACTTGTACTTCTATCAACTCCAGCCTTATACTTCCAATGTGCAGCAATACCATATTCTGCCGTCTTATGCATTTCAAAAGTTCTTATTTGTACTTCAAAAACATCACCTGAATTACTAATAAGAGTATTGTGCAAAGATTGATACAAATTAGGTTTAGGTACAGCAATATAGTCTTTAAATCTTGAAGGTATAGGTTTCCATTTAGAATGAACTATTCCTAAAACAGCGTAACAATCACTGATAGTTGGAACTATAATTCTAACAGCTGTTAGGTCAAAAATTTCATCAAAGCTTTTATTTTGTTTATACATTTTCTTATATATACTATATAAACTTTTTGGCCTTCCACTTATTTCACCTTGAATATTATGTTCTTTAAGGCTTTTACTTATTTCTTCAATTATATCATTTATAATCTTTTCTCTTTCACTTCTCTTTTTCTTAACTCTCTCTGCTAAGTCATAATATATTTCAGGTTCTAAGTATCTTAAAGATAAATCTTCAAGTTCCCATTTAACATTACTCATACCTAATCTATAAGCTAAGGGAGCATAAATTTCTAATGTTTCTTTTGCTTTTTCTAATTGCTTAGCTTTCTTCATATATTCTAAAGTTCTTATATTGTGAAGTCTATCGGCAATTTTTATTATAATAACTCTAATATCAGAATTCATTGCTAAAAGCATTTTTCTAAGATTATCAGCTTGTGACTCTTGTTTGCTTTGATACTTAATTTTTTTAAGTTTTGTAACTCCATCAACTAGGTTAGCAATTTCTTCATCAAACATTCCTGCCATCTCTTCATAAGTAACCTCAGTATCCTCAAGAATATCATGCATAAGTCCAGCTATAATAGTAGCATCATCCATATATAAATCAGCTAAAATATTGGCTACTGCAACTGGATGAATAAAGTACGGTTCTCCAGAATTTCTAAATTGTCCTTCATGACATTCTTTAGTAAAATTATAAGCTTTTGTAATTTTTTCAACATCTGTACTTGGATTATAACTCTTAATTTTTGATAATAATTCATCTAACATTTTCTCACCTCCTACCTTATGTCCTTTATGAGTAATTGTATTGATTTAGTATTCATATATTCGTTAATTACCGGAGTATATAAAATATCAATAAATTTATTTTTTATATCATTATATTCTGACAATATATCACTAGTTTTAAATTTTTCATTAAAATACTTAATGTACTTATCATAATTAGTAAAAATAATACCACTAAACTCAATTTCATCTTGTTTTAGAACTAATTTAATTACATTTTTATTTTTTCCAATAATTGATAAAGACTTAATTTCTACATTCTTAGTTCCAAATAAAGGTTCTGGATTTGCCTTTCCGTATGGTTCTAACAATTTTAATTCATCAACTATATTATAATTTAATAATTTAAAATCTAAAGAACAGTCTATTTTTACTTTTTCGATAAAATTATCAGGAGTTAAATTTGAATTTTTATTTAATTCCTTTCTTAATATATCTAAATTTTCTTCTTTTATTGAGAATCCAGCTGCCATTGCATGACCACCTAATTTTTCAAAAAGATTTGAAAAATCTCTCAATTTTGAAATAATATTATAGTCTTCAATACTTCTAGCACTACCTTTTAGAATTCCCTCTTCTTTTGCCTTGGAAAAAACTAAAGTTGGCTTATAATAATAGTCTTTAATTCTTCCAGCAACGATTCCAGCAATTGATTCATGAATTTCTTCATCATACACTACAATAATATCGTCCTCATAATACTTATTATCTTTAATTTTTAAATTAACTCTGGAGTATGCTTCATTAGTTAAATCTTTTCTTTTATTATTTAATTCAACTAGTTTTTTTGCAAAATTTTCTGCAGATTTTTCATCTTCTTCTAAAAATAAATCCACACCAATACTTGCAGATTCTAGCCTTCCTGCAGCATTAATACAAGGTCCTAACTTAAATCCTAATGAGGTAGTCGTAATTTTCCCTATCTCATTCTCTTTTTTTAGTTTATTAACTCCAATATTATCACTATAATTTAATAATTCTAATCCTTTTTTCACAAAAAATCTATTTTCGTCTATTAAATCAACCACATCACAAACAGTACCCATAGAAACAAATTGCAATAAATCTATCAAATAATGTTCATCTCCACCTAATTCATCAAATAGCGCTTGCATTAATTTAAATGCAACACCAGCGCCACATAATTCTTTAAATGGATATTCACAATCAACTCTATGAGGGTTAATTACAGCTTTTGCTTTAGGAAGAATTTGGTTTCCTCCATCATCAAAACAAACTTGATGATGATCTGTTATAATCATTGGAATATTTAAATAATTACAATACTCTGCAACTTCAAATGCAGATATTCCATTATCACATGTTATAATTAAATCTACACCTTTTTGTTTAGCAGTATCTACAATTCCTTTTGAAATTCCATATCCATCTTCAATTCTATTAGGAATTGCAAAACTAATATTATCTGTAAAGAATCCAATACCTTTCATCAAAACAACTGTAGCAGAATTACCATCTTGATCATAATCGCCTACAATTTGTATATGTAAATTATTATCTATTGCATCTACCAGAATTTCAATCGCGATATCTAGATCTTTCATCAAAAAAGGATTATGAAGGTATTTATAGTCAGGATATAAAAAATTTTTTACATTAGCAGAATCAATTTTTCTATTAGCTAAAAGTTGACATGTAATATATGAAAACTCACTATTATTTTTGAAATTATCTTTAGTTAGTCCATTATCAGATTTAATAAACCATCTTTTCATAAATACCTCCTTTCATCTTGCATATAAAGAAAAAATAGACGAAATCCGTCTATTTAATTAAAATTAATTTTCTTCGCTATCTTCCTCTTCTTCATCATCTTCATTATCAGAAGGTTCTTCAGATTTGCTAACGATAGAATGAATAGCAGATTTAATAAATTCTATTTTTGTTCCATCATCAGATGTTTCAATTACAACGTCAGTATCTGTAAGCTCAACTATCTTGCCTTTAATTCCTCCAATTGTAACTATATTATCTCCGATTTTTAAATTTTCTCTCATTTCCATTATAGCTTTTTGTCTTTTCTTTTGAGGTTTTATTAAAAGAAAATAAGCAATAGCCATAAATCCACCTAACATAACTAGCTGCATAGTCACTTGATCCATAACATTCCTCCTAAACTTAAATATACGACTATATTTTAACACAAAATATATTATATTTCAAATATTTATAATTACAAATTACAATAAATTTTAGATTTTGAAAATAAAAAAATTATAATCCTAAAGATAGTTCCAATCTGGATTTTATGAATAAACATATTTTCTTAAAATAAGAACCCCACCCTTCCATGATGCTTCGCATCAGGTGGGTTCCCGGGAACCTTGTTATTTTGCAATAAAAGAGCTAAGAAATTATCTTAGCTCTATATTAGCAAATATAAATTTATGAGATACAAATTTTTCCATTAACATTTTTAAAATTAATAATAGAATCTGGCTTAATTTTACCTTCAATCAACTTTGTCGCTATTTCTGTTTCAATATTTTTTTGAATATATCTTTTAATTATTCTAGCGCCATAATTATAAGAGTATGTCGAATCTAAAATTAATTTCTTACAATCTTCATCCAAATTAATTTTTACTCCAATATCTTTTAATCTTCCTTCAATTTCTGAAATAGTCATATCAATTATCTTGTAAAGTTCTTCTTTTTGTAATGGTTTAAATAAAACTATATCATCAACCCTATTTAAAAATTCAGGTCTAAAAGAGCTTTTTAACTCTTTCATAACTTCAGCTTCAGCTTCTTTCTTTATTTTGCCATTTTCATCTATTCCATCAAGCAAGTAAATTGAACCTATATTTGAAGTCATAATTATGATAGTATTTTTGAAATCTACAACTCTTCCTTGATTATCAGTAAGCCTTCCATCATCAAGAACTTGTAAAAGTATATTAAATACATCAGGATGGGCTTTTTCAATTTCGTCAAATAGAATTACACAATATGGATTTCTTCTAACTCTTTCAGTAAGTTGACCTCCTTCATCATATCCTACATATCCTGGAGGAGCTCCTATTAGTCTTGAAACAGAATGTTTTTCCATATATTCACTCATATCTATTCTAACAAGATTTTTTTCACTATCAAACATACTTTCACATAATGTTTTTGCTAATTCAGTTTTACCAACACCTGTCGGACCTAAGAAAATAAATGAACCTATAGGTTTATTTTCATCTTTTAATCCACTTCTTGATCTTAATATACAATCTCTTACCAAATCAATAGCTTCATCTTGACCTACAACTCTTTTATGCAAAATATCTCCAAGATGCAACAGTTTTTCTTTTTCTCCTTCTACTAATTTTTTTATAGGAATATTCGTCCATTTAGAAATTACTTCAGCTATTGTTTCTTCTGTAACTTCTTCTTTTAGATAACTTTCTTTTTCTTTCTTCTTTTCATTTAGTTCAGCTAACTTTAATTCTAAATTTGCAAGTTTTCCATATCTTAATTCGGAAAGTTTTTCAAAGTCATATTCTCTTTCAGCTTTTTCAATATCTATTCTAACGGAATCAATTTCTGCTTTTACAGCCTTTATTTCATTTATATCCTTTTTATCACTTTCCCATTTAGCAAGTTCAACATTGTATTTATTTTTTACATTTGAAAGCTCAACTTCTAAGTCTTGCAATCTTTTTTTACTAATTTCATCAGTTTCTTTAGTTAATCCTGCTTTTTCAATTTCTAATTGTAAAACTTTTCTTCTTAAATCATCAATTTCTTGAGGCATTGAATCTATTTCAGTTCTAATCATTGAAGAGGCTTCATCCATTAAATCAATAGCTTTATCCGGTAAAAATCTATCTGTAATATATCTGTCACTTAATGTTACACAGGCAATAACCGCCGCATCTGTTATCTTAATTCCGTGATGAATTTCATATTTTTCTTTTATTCCCCTAAGTATTGAAATAGTATCTTCAACTGAAGGCTCTTTTACTAGTACTTTTTGAAATCTTCTTTCTAAAGCTCCATCTTTTTCAATATATTTCCTATATTCATCAAGTGTTGTTGCACCAATTGTGTGCAATTCTCCTCTAGCAAGCATTGGTTTTAACATATTTGATGCATCCA
>ERZ773008.1246-NODE-1246-length-18114-cov-5.115787_pt1 | contig 18114 bp, 17 predicted proteins | sample MGYA00580664_ERZ773008 | MGnify/ENA primary metagenome ERZ773008 (study PRJEB29015, sample SAMEA2738016) | human oral metagenome | biome: human oral; feature: human-associated habitat; material: dental | place: China | collected 2048 ... | reverse complement strand
CGGAACGCAAGGCGGGCTTCGGTGTAGATAGTAGTGTCTCCAATAGGTACGGCAACCGTTAGAGATTACTCTTCTGCCAATTGAGCATTTTGTCCAATTCTCCGCTTTGTTCCAATCGCTCACGGGTAAGTCCGAGATTATCGAGTTGCTTCCAATCAATCTTCGACTCATCGATGGCAGTAGCATTCTTCTGCTGGGGCAGATAGTCCTCAAAGGGAACGCCCATCTTTGCCAGTTGCTGTTTGCTTTCGGGCTTTTCACGGCTTTGCAGCATGGTACGCAGGTTGTCCACGCCCTGCTCCACATTGTCTGCCAATACCTTGTACAGTCCGAAGTGAGTCGGGTTATTGAACTGTTTGAGGAAGTTGGTCATGAAGTTCTTCAGAAGTCCGTCCTTGTTGTTGAACTTCAAGAACGCTGCTTGATTGGCAGCGACAGCCTCAGTAGTTTTAAGGTTTCCCTTGTCGTCGATACTGGATACGACGGACAATTTACCCGCTTCCTGTTCATTCTTCACTTCCGTGCGGTTCTCTAAGACCAGCACGTAATTGTCATTGCTGTTTGATTCCATAAATTATTGTTTTGAATAAATAATACGTTATCGAACAACAAAGATACAGGCTGTAAACTATAATGATAAAATGCGAGGATAGAATGGGAAAATGAGGGAAATAAGAGGAAGAGATATATTGATTCTCTTTCAAGTAATGATGGTAATATCGTTGCACTTACACCCGAAGCAAAGAAACTTGGCTTACGTCGAGGTGATCCTGTTTTTAAGGTTCAAAACATTATAAAACAAAACGATGTAAAACTGTTCTCTACTAATATGATGCTCTATGCAGCAATGTCACGCCGTATCATTTCAATCCTACGTAAAAGTATACATCATGTAGAAAATTACAGTATTGATGAAAGCCTTTGTGATTTAAAGGGGTATGAAAAGATGTACAATCTGGAAAACTATATGCGTGAACTATCTGAAAAGATTAATCTTTGGGTCGACGTGCCTGTGAGTGTAGGTATTGCTCCCTCCAAAACTTTAGCGAAAATGGGTAGTAAATTTGCTAAGCAGCACAAAGGATACCACTCAGTCTGTATGATTGACACTGAAGAAAAACGGCGTAAGGCTTTAGAACTTTTCAGCCTTTCCGATGTATGGGGAATAGGTAGAAAACTTTGGCGAAATTAGAATACTATGGCATTCATACTCCATTAGAATTTGCAGATAAGAGTGAAGGATGGGTTAAAAGTCACTTTAATTTGCCTGCTGTACAAACATGGCGTGAGTTAAATGGCATCGATTGTATTGATACTACAGAGATAATTGCTAAACAAAATATCTGTACAAGCCGAAGTTTTGGAAATATGATTTCTGAGTTTCAAGAACTCAAAGCGTCAGTTGCCCATTTTGCATCAGCTAGTGCCAACAAACTGCGTGGACAACGATCTTCCTGCCAAAGCGTGACAGTATTTATTACTAGTAATAGATTCCGTGAAGACTTACCTCAATGTAGTAATATTCTAACTTATACCTTGCCTACGCCGACGGCAGACACATTGGAAATTATCAATATGGCTATTACAATTCTAAAGGACATATATATATGGCTCTTCCAGAATTTGGATTGATAGGGAACGGCTGCCTAAGTTTATAACTTTGACGAAATGTCACACAGAGGAAAGGGGAATACAGGGGATTATTAAGACAAAGCGGATAGAAGGTACGAAGGCACCGCCGGTGCGTGGAGTAACGGAGGTTGTTTACCAATTTAATTAGAGATCTTATGCACAAAGCTTTTATCCCAAAGGTATCAGGAATCTGTACAATTTATCCCTGTCGTTCTTTGCTCTGTTGGCAACTCTGTGATATTGCGCATAGCTCCACTTTCAGTGTGCCTTATTAGGTAAGAGCTTTAGTTTACTACTGCATATTTGGGAAGAACCAGAAGATGTTTGGGGTTATAGGAAAGCAGTATCAGAAAATAAAATATGGATAAATACACCTGAACTGCGTCAGTAATGTATTTATCCATATCATTATATTTTATATCTAAATTGCTTTATGGAAGCTCCTTTAATGGAATAAAGTAATAGCTTCTTCCAGCAACAGATATAGTCTTCAAGCGTCCAGACTTGAAGCGTGTCTCAAGATTAACAAGCTTCTTAAACATCTCTTTATAAGCCTGATCCCATTCACTTTCGTTACACTTCATACGGCGAATATCCTTTACACGTACAATATAGTTCAATGCATCAGAACTTGGAACTGAAACGCGATGATAGTAAACCTTTGAAATGGCAGACTTCGTACTGAGAGCCTTGCGATAAGAAAGCATGTTTACCAGCTTGCTCTGACGCTTAAAGTTATTTCTCAATACTGCAAGTTCTTGGTTTCCAAGAGAGTCTGCATTGATATAAGGCATCAAATCACGATAGCCATCAAGAAGATTCTGCATCTCAGCCTTATCAAAAAGATATCCCTCATCATAAGTTGAAAGTTGCTGTGGTGTAAACCACATCTTCTTAAAGAGAAGGTCGTTGATGTTGTTCTTTTCAATGTCAGTTACAGATATAGCTGCACTGTCACAGAGATTCACCACCTCTTGTGTAGGAACAGCACGTAGAACACCATATTTATTCTCTGCATTACGTGTCACATTTACAAGTTCGTTGTTACGTGCATTGAGCTGCATAAACAGTGAGTCAAGCACATTTGAAAGACCTGAACTTGAGAGTTCAGAATAAAGTTTAGGATAGACAAAACCACCTGCAATAACACTGTTCTTTGGTGCATCGAGTAAATAAATATTCTCGTTATCGGTACTTATATCTTTGAATGAACCATTCTTTGTCCATTTTGGTTCGCAGAGGTAGTCTCCAGAGAAGCTCATATACTCCAGGATGTTATTATCAAGTAGCTGCTTAGACTGCAGGATGAAGTCTTGATAAGGCATACCATCCTTAGAAAGGATTTGAGCAAGAAGGAGAGTAGCTGAGCGTGAATAAATCTCAGAGTTGATATCAGAGGTGAAAGTTGGAAACTCATCAGTACCTAATATAATGAACACATTATTTTCAAACTTGGAATAAGGTGTCTCTCTAAAGATTGTATTCATTGCATCGTGGAAGCCATAGCCACCATTTGCCCTAATTGTGTTTGGTGAAGTCATCTTTGTAAGATAATCAATCCACTTACCAAAGTCGGTTGTTGGTGAGAGATGTCTATTTCCCTTCTGAGAAACAGATGTCACCGAGAATTTCGCCTGCGAATCCTTTGATACCTTTTCGTTTATACCCTGGAAAGCATTAACAAGGTTACGCACAAGTAGACGGTCCTTATCAAAGAACACAAGGTGAACATTTATATTCTTGCTATTCTCAATGAGTTGATCGAGTTCTGCCACAGCAACATCTCCACCTTTTACATTGAGCATATAAGTCTTCTTTCTGTCCCATACAGACAACGGAAGATTTATAGCCACATTCTGGTCTGTTGAAGTGTCTGTCCAATTTCCATCAGCAGTAAAGAGAAGTTTAGAACCCAATGGGAAGCCAGCAAACTCAGGATAATTAGCATCAAGCAGATAGACGTGATTCTGTCCTACCATTGCCGTGAGATCAGCAGGAATCCATCCGAGTGCCGTACGAGTAGAGTCTGAGAGTGAAGGACGATCAGAAACAAGTATAGCCTGTTTACTTGCATCGTACTTATAAGCATACACAATCTGACCAGATACAAGTTTTCCCTTGCTCTTATCGAGGAAGAAAGGATCGCCATAGAGATTCAGAGAGTCAAGAGTGAAGAACCTCTTTATATTTGCCAATCGTGACACTGTGGACGCACCGATTCGATAACGTACTGGGAAGTTATTATCTTTAGACACAAAGGCATGATTATACTCCAGCACACTATTCTTGTCAATCCACCCTACGAATGGTGAATTCTTAGCATCTTTAAAGTGAGTTCTTGAGCTGAAAAATGGTGCAAACATACCCTTAGGCTGCCCAAGCAAGCTCTGGTTAGCAGCGACAACCTTATAGAATCCGTTTTTTTCACCAATAACATAGAATGGTGTTCCAATCTTCTGTTCACTCAGGATGCGCTGTGCATACGGTCCAGCGTATGCCTTGTTATGGTCACGATCTGAGAAGACAATATGCACATCCTTATTGTTGTGTGTCTTCTGCTTTCGTGTATCTTCTGTCAAGTAATTAAAACTCTTTTTACCGACAGCATGTGTCTTATCATATCTTCCCACCTGTGCCAGACTACTCTGAGCACCCAAAAAGAAAAATGCAAGACCTGCTATAATATGGAACGCTTTCATATTTCCTAATTTTATTTTCCTGTATTTCTTTGAGTTACTTCAATTTTTGTAATATGATGGAAATCATCTACCTTCACATCGTCAATAGTCACACGTCCGTAACGATTACTTTCGAGGAAGTGTAATCCTTGACAATAGTCTGGGAACACATTATAACGCTCGCCATTGATGTGTACAACGACTTGATTACCATTACCGCCGAGATAGTTATTGATAATGAAATTACGATGTGCATAGAACGCTTCCTTATCTCTTGCACCCGCATTGGCAATAGCTTGTAGATGCTTCTTAATACCATTCTGCACCATAGCCAATGTATCAATAGGCTCAGGTTTGGGCTGATCGACCTCATCAGCTGGATCTTCAATGATGTCTTCAACCTTTGGAAGGATAGTTATAACATGAGATACAGGATACAAAGTGGTGTTAGTCTTCAGTTTGACGAGATATTTACCAGGCTCGTCATACTTATAAACTACCTGACGCTCAAAAGCATCAATAGTTCCACTCTCACCGAATTCCCAAAGCCAACTTGTCATACCGTCACCTTCAGCTGAGAATACGAGTCGCTCACCTGCATAACCTTGTGTTGGTCCGACAATCTTAGGAATAGAATCAACTGCTACAGTATCCTTGGTAATCTTCACAATATCAACAGTCTTCTCTTTGATAACCTTACCATCAACCTGTAGTGTGATGAGGTACTTTCCTGCCTGTTTGTAAACATAACTAATGTTAGGCTTACCAACGATACTGTCGCCATTACCCATTTTCCATAATACTCTCTTGTCAACAACTGCCGCAGAGTCATTAATGGTAAACTTCAAAGGCTCGTTTACTTCCAATTGACTATTCGCATTACTGTCCTGAATGAAAAAGTCAAGATTCTTGTTGACGTTGCGTGAAGGAAGAAGCAAAGCCACCAATAATCCGACTACAGCCAGTGCCGAAACGATAGCCAGAATGATTTTTTGTCTTTCAGTCATAATTATTGTTATTTAATTGTTATATCATAAGGGGTTTAATTTGTCAATTGTTAGCCACGCACAATCTGGATGGCTATAAAATCGATGCTCTATATTCATAGCAATATGATTATGGAGAGCATACGTTTCTTGTGGATGAATGAGTTTATCAACTATCCCAGCAGAAGGGCAGACAAGAAACCTGCCAGAAACCAACAAAAGACTTATTTAATCTTAGTCTTCATTTCTTCGAGAGTCTTTTTTCTGTCTTCCGTATTCTTGGTCGTCCAATAGAGTTTCTGCTTTATGTCGAAATAGTCTTGTATCGTTTTGAATGCACGCATACAATAGAGGTATTTCGGGTCATAAGAATGTTTACGATAGTTGTCTTGCAGCTGTGTCATACGATCTTTTATCTCACTGATACGCTGTGTCTGCTGTATCTCGAAATTAAGCGAATCAATATCCTTCTTCAGTGTAATCAGTTTCTCACTCATTTGTTTCTGATCTTCAAGAATAGCCTCGGCATCATTGATTTCTGTCACAGCATTACCAGTAATAGATACTGGAATAGGGGTGACATACTTACAAAGGAGGATATAGAGAAAGGCCACAGAAAAGCATAACAAAAGCGTAAACTTAATACTGGACCATATCTTTTCGTCTCTTGTCATAATAATAAATTATTAATCTCTTTTTCTATTTAAGATTTCCGTTGCTTTTTGAATCTGTTCCATAATGTAGTCTAAGTCACGTTTCTCATCAAAGTAAGTCGCAGTGGTTTCCTGCGTAGCTTGTAGTTGATCAAACAGCGTCTTATAGAGTACATAGTTGGTGGTATCATTGTCACCACGATAGATTTCATCCTGCATATCTTGTCTGTGACGAGCAATAATCATCTGATATTGCGCCTGCTCATTATCCGTACGCCTCTCAGTAACAAGATTGTTCATATCCTTGAACATTTGGTCCATACGGAAATTATAGCTTGCCTGCTTACGGAATACCTCATCGTATCGCACTTTCTTTTCGTCTACCAAATTGATTCCTTGTTCAGCTGTTTTCAATGTGCAAACAGCAAAGAGTACGAAAAGCAATAGCGTGAAGCTAAAGATGAAAATAAAAGAATTCTTTGCCTGACGGCGTTCTTTTCTATTTTTTTCTACCATTGTCAAGTGTATCTGTTAATCCCACACCTTCCATGACTTGCGCTCACTCTCAGAGGCCTTGCCATTGTTATCTTCGCTAATAATAATATTCTCCTTAATGAGTCCAACGTATTCGAGTTCGCTCAACTTATGGAAAAGCGTATCAATTACATTGAGGAATGCTGCAATACTTATAAAGAGCGTATTCAACTCAAGGTGGTTATAATTCAGATGAGCAATATCGCTTGTCTTGTGCATGAAGTCAGACGGCTTAATATTTGTCCACTCATCAAAGTACTGCAACAGTGTCTCAAAGTCCTTCTCAGGTAAAGAACGGAGCGAAGTGAGCAGAAGATTAGCTAATGCATTTGCAAAGCGTACCGTATAGATTGGAGGCTGCTCAGCTGCAATATTCTTCAATTCAAAGCAATGCTGGCTATAAAAATTCTTCACCACATCGCAAAGAGCGAAAGTATTGTCTGCAAGCATACTGCGGTGAGGGTTAGAAACATTCTTAGCATATACCTTGAGTGCATTGTTGTGAATACGCTCAAGTGTTTCTGTCATATTCTCTAAAGCATACATAGCTCTCTCAGAACAGTTGATACGCTGAATAGCTGGGATATAATCGCTATCTATCGAGAAGGAACCACCATCAACGATAACCTTTCCAGCTACTATACTATTACCCTCAAGGAAAGCCTTATTAAGATTTTGCTCCAACACCAGTTGCAAAGTAACCTCTGGTAATACGTAAGGATGATGGAGCGGAGTCGTCTCTGGATCAGGTACACCAACAGGTAACATCTTGTAAGGATTAACTGTAAGGAGGATGCAGACTACCTGACGTGTAGAGAGATCAATCTCAATATCTTTGAGCGTACACTTTGGTGTGAAATCGCCATACAATTCCTTTGTAAAGAGAATATGGTAACCATTACGAGTCACCGCATTACATGCTCTAAGTTCTACTGACAAAGTCTCTGCAGACTCACCCTTAATATCCATATCAATAGAACATTCTTCTTTTTCAGACTTTTCACCGAATCCATAGTTATAGCTTGTCAGTTCCTCTTCACGGTTCTGTCTTAGCATTTCAACTACATTGTAATAGGTCTCAAAGAAATGGGTATTATTAATCTTCTGACCGTTAACCCAGTTTATAGGCAAATGCTCAATCTTCTTCATGTTGTATCTGGTTTATGCTTTTTACTCGTTTTATATAGATAACTTGATTTTTCTTTATTTTGTTTTCTGTGGCTGTGCAACGTGGGTCCAGCATCCGAATAAATAGAGGATAGCGGAACCATCGACTCGTATAGAATATCCAACCACTTTCTGCACCTTCCATATTAATCTCAATCTGTGCCTGTGGGAAACGTCGATTTTGGTCTTCAACAAGCCAGTCAAACCAGTCACCCAAAGCGATACCCTCAGCCAAGCGAACAGAAAGGGTTGTATAGTCGAAATCACCAACCTTTCGTTTAAGTTTCACCTTGACAGTTAATGCCTTGAACGTATCGAGATTGTCCCAATAGTTTCGATTAAATCCACTATGATTGATTCTCCACAAGTCGTAGATTGCTGGTTGTATGTTTCGGAAATACTTGAAGCTACGGAAGACGAAGTAAGGAATCATAAACCAGCAGACAGCTGTCATCGCCCAAGGTGTATATTCCAATCCTCCGCTAATCCAGTTGAATACAAGATAGTAAATCCACATTCCGATAATACCTGAGAGCACTGTTACGAGAAGTTCGATAGACATATCATCGTTCTTCTTGCTAATGACCACGCGCAATGCCCATAGATAGAAAAATCCGAGAATGAGATAAGAAGTAACAGTCAGTACAAGTCCTCCCCACACATATTCATTCTTCAAATAGCCGAAAAGAGAAGGAAGTCCAAGGAAAAGTCCTGCCAAAAGAGCAAAGACAATAATCCTCTTCATGCTCAGCTGCTGTCGAATAGACTTTAGTGCTCCCATAACGAACACCATGACCATTGCAAGAAGCGGAGCCAATAAGTATTTCAAAAAGAAAAATATTAAAGGTTTCATTATTTCTTCTTATAAATTCGTATCATAACCTAAATAATTCTGTCCTAAGACGAGTTCTGTATTTGTCGTGACAGTATATATTATCTTTATATCTCTGGACGAAAGGAGAAAGAACGACAGCACATACTTTACTGTTTCTATCTGCTTTTTCAATACACTTTCTTTTATCGTATCATGAAAGCAGAGATTTACTTCAACATCATCCAGCTCACATAGTAATTGTCCATCAAGTCCTGAGTCAACTCCCAACATACAATCACCTAAACTGACGTAAGGAAGATCTTCCTCGTAATGATAGATGTATCGTATCTTAGCATCAATACCACAGACTATTGAAAGTAATTCTTCCAATGCTGAAAGATTCTCCTTGTAATGCTCTACCTTGAGAAGATACAAGAACATCTTATATCTTTCGTCAACAGAAAGAGGGGCAGTCTTCGGGAAGAAAAGACTGGTAACATTCTTGATAATAACATTCTCAGACGGCTTTTCAAACAAGGATAACTGCCGTTCAAAGATACGTACACTATCATGGAACATCATTGTGTCAAAAGGAGAGAAAAAGTGTATTGCCTTCTCTGCCTTCTTCCTATTCTCTCGAATCGCTTCAACAACCTCCTTATTGCTCATTCCTGGCGAGCTAAGAGAGATTGGGTGGAACATAAACTCAGGCAACTGATGATAAAAACCATTTCTTGCAAGGTTAAGTATCAGTCGTTCCCTTAATTGTCCGTCTTTATAGACTTCCTCTTTCTGCAACTCAATAATATCTTGAGAGTTCACACGGCTATTCATTCCGTGAGTCACAACAACGGTCTTATCAAGCAAATCCTCCTCAGTAATAAACTGCAGTTCAGCATAGAAGACTTCCGCAATGAGATGACGTGCATCACTATTACTGAATCCTTCTAAATCCCTGTTAGAAGTTGTTATGCGTGATTCCATTGCAGATTTCCATCTTTATAGGTTGCTATTATGTGGTCGCCAGGTTTGATAGCCTCTGAGACAATCAGCTTGGAAATAGTCTTCTTCAGATAAGTTCTTACGACACCTGCAATAGGACGCGCACCATACTGTGGTGAGAATCCCTTGGAGGTAAGGTAGGCTATTGTCTCTGGTGCTAAATCCAACTGAATATCCTTCTGTTCCAACAATTGCTTCTGTAGGCGTGAGAATTGGAGAAGGAAAATCTGCTGAGCAACCGCCTCGGTAATAGGTGAGAATGGAACTACCTCTGTCAAACGACCAAGGAACTCAGGCCGGAAGTACTTCGACATAACCTCTATCAGTTCGTTAGAGGTTGGCTGATGTCCCTTCTGAATCTGTTCAGCAATCCATTGACTACCAATGTTAGAAGTAAAGATGATGATAGAATTGGAGAAGTCTCCTTCACGTCCTAATTTATCATGTACCTTACCTTCATCCATAATCTGTAGGAAGATATCGTAGACACTACTATGTGCCTTCTCAATCTCATCAAAGAGTACAACAGAATAAGGCTTCTGGCGGATTTTTGTTACAAGCAGACCACCCTCTTCATAACCTACATATCCAGGAGGAGCACCATACAATAGGGCTGCTGAATGTTCTTCCTTAAACTCGGACATATCGAAACGAATCATTGCTGTATCATCATCAAAGAGAAGGTCAGCCAGCGATTTCGTCAACTCGGTCTTACCCGTACCAGTAGGACCAAGGAAGAAAAATGAACCGATAGGTTTCTTCGGGTCACTCAATCCACTTCGCGACTCGATGATAGCATCAGACAGAGTACGGATAGCCTTATCCTGTCCCTTAACTCTTTCGTGCAATTTTGTCTCGATACCCAAGAGACGGTCTTTCTCCTGTGCCTGAATCTTTCCGATAGGAATACCAGTGTCATCTGCCACAACTGATTCTATTTCTAATGAGCTAACCTTCTCAATACCTTTCTGTGAAAGGGTTGAGAGTTCGTTCAACATCTTACCAAGCTTATCCAACTTCTCCTGAGTTGAGTCATCATCCGTCAGTACGAAGTCGTCTTCTATCTTTGAAGTCAAAACAACACTCACCTTATTAAAGATTGTGTGATAGAGTAGATGTAAATCGAAGTCACTCACATCCTCTACCGACATTGCCTTGTACTTCTCATACTGCTCCACAAGTTGCTCTACAATACCTGCAGCATTCTTATTACTCAGTCTTACCGAGGCAGCCGTACTATCAATGAGGTCTAATGTTGAGGCTGGTTGGCTCTTTTCCTTGTAGTATCTGTTAGAAAGATTATATGCACTTATGAATGCCTCCTCTGTCATTGGCAGACTATAGTAAGCCTGTAGAATTGTTCTATGTTTCAGTAATGCACTGCGGAGGATATTTGGTTCGAGTTCCTCTACATTTATAATATTCAGTCTATTTGCAATAGAATGTTTCTCAATGTGCTTACGGAAAGCATCCATAGACAGAACCATCAGCAGTGTGACTGCACCATCGCAAATTTGAGCATCAAGGTTGTTGAGTATATAGGTGGCTGCCGTTGGGTTACCACTTTCGAGCAACAACTGTAGGTCATCAATGACAAGCACGCCACGACTCTTTGCTTGATTCATCTTCTGCAAAAGTCCCGTAAGTTTTTGGGTAATCTCAGTTTCATTGCCTGATTGTGCAAGAATCTTTGATGTGTTCAGCCCGACCAACGATGTTTGGTTGATTATCTCATCTTGGTTGATTTCCATTTCATGGGCAAGTGCTCTGATAATACCCGTCTTACCAACACCTGGAGCGCCTACAAGAAGAATGCCTTGTCGTTCAGAACGTTCCAACGTTTCCAATATCAAACGTATTTCCTTGCTACGACCGATAATAGACTTACCTTCTTCTAAGAGTTCTGCTCGGCGAAGGTCAGATACGTACTGGATAGAACTACCCATATCCATCTCTGCAACTGGAGATAAAGGAGAGGTTGAAGCCTCAAAATATTCCATTATCTCATCTTCTGTCACACCAATTGATTCTATTTGCTGATGGGAGTAAACCACACCATCTCTGACAATTGCTGAGAACACACACAAGGCATCAACAGAGTCTGTACCAAGTTTTATCTTTGAGCGTTCAGCCTCATCAAGTACCGTCTCAACCTCGTGGTCGGCGATTATCTCACCTGCATCATGCTCAACACCGACATACATCTCACGATAAGTCTCAAACCAATCGCTGATGTAGGTCACTTCCTTTTGCATCGAGTTCAGGATCTCACGCAAACCAGTCTGTTCAGTCAACATAGCGATAACAAGATGAGCTATACCGAATGATAGGTGCTTATCCTGATGTGCCATTGCCTTGGCTAACTTAATAGCAGCTATGAGGCTATTGCTGTAATTTTGTGTATTCATACGAAAAATATCTTGTAAGGCGTCTTATTGATGGAATGCTTTGAAAGTTCTTCTTCTAAGAAACTTGTCATTGCAGGTAAATCAACTTTCTCTTCTTTACTTGCACCTGAAAGTTCTATTCTTACTTCTGTTGTACGGATAATACCACGTCGCACATCGTTTGAAATGGCTATACCGTCTCTGATATCTACAGATTTTGCCAATTTCCCTAAACTGCAAAGTACGAAACTCTTTATATCTTCGCGTGTAACAATACGGTCCTTTGACAGTAAACCATAACGGAGTCGATTAATCAAATCACGTTCTGAGTCGTGAGCATTACCTTGTTTTGTCGTTGTATGGAACAACAGTCCGCTTTGTGAGAATTTGTCATTCTCGGTTTGGTAGACCACAGTACGACTATCCAAACCGTTAGCAACCTCAGCGTCAGTAGTCCAATAACTCACCTCAACCTCTGATGTCTTTTTGTAAGGCTGTGTAAACAGAAAAGCACGAGGGATGCTCTTATCTTGAGTGAAATCGTAGATGCTCTTTTCTATGTTCTCTATATTATCATAGAGATTGTTCAGCTGATCTGTGAGCGTATCTATCTCCATACTCTCAAAAGCACTTCCGTCTTCATGGATTAACTGAATTAGTTTGTTTATCAATATGCGAGCATTGTCTGAGTCAAATCTTTCTATGTTTCCAAAGTAAAGACTGTAAGTGCCTGTAGAAGATTCATTATAATTCCGCACAATATCCACGTACTGGTGGTTAGCATCATCATGAAAAGATTCTACATTGAGGAGGAAACGATTTTCTTTGCATGGTAGAGCTACGATGTTACCTTTTCGTGCAAAATCATGCTGTATTGTTACCAAGCTACGATTGACAACTGGATAAGTATTGAGTAGAAAACGTACTTTCCCAAAATCCACATAATTAAACATCACTGGAAATTTCAACTTTAACCATACCAGTTTACTACTTTCATCGTCTCCCTCTTCAGAAACTTCCCATTCTGAAGGATAGGTACTGAAAGGGTTAGATGAGAGGGCTTTTGAATCAAGGCTTATCTGAACATAGTTTTTTGCATAATAGTCACTAATCTCATTAAAGTAGTGATACTTCTCACTGTGTTCAAGTGGGAACTGTGGAACCGATACTTCTAATCTCTCTCCAGCTCCATCATAAACATGCACATCTCTTAGGAAAGGTCTGAGGTTATTGTCTTCCAAAAGAATACACAATATCAGTTTATGAGTTGAGCGTAGTAGACTTTGTGTCATTTCCAGACCTATCCACACAACACCATCTTCTGACGGCACTACTACGTTTGGAAGTTCTGTTTCTTGCATACTATCTTCATACGAATACATTACCCGACTATCGTAGGATAGTGCCTTTATCTTAGCATTTACTAAAGGGTAATTACTTAGAGGAGAGAAGTCAAGGTCTACCCATCCCTTTTCAAACATCATCTTCCTCGTATAAAAACGATCTGTTAATGTTAGTAAGCGAGACTCGTCACTCTTAGGTTCCACACTCAACAAAGCATGGGAAGGCATTGGAAGTGACCACTGCTGAGGCACTAACAAACATGCCAAACGATACAGAATATTTGAATCAGAATCAGATATTTTCTGATGAAGTCTACTGCTATTATAGGCTATTACGTCAAGAATTAAATCAATAATGGGGTCCATCTGCCTCAGATCTGTGATATTCCACAAGTCCATTGCAAATCTCCGAAGACGTTCTTTTATACTTTGTTGCCTTTTATCTATCATATTTTATGTTCATCTCTAATAATGATGTATCTCATTTGTGTGAGCTATTTGGTCCTTTAACAAAGACTATCAACGATTTGTATGCTCATTCCACCATAACACGTGCATACTGGGTTCGTATACAAGATAATACTTTGGCATCATCAAAGCAGGCTGCCATACGAAAAGTGTTTTTTTCATATTGTCCATAGTTCTTTTGCTGTCACACGATGTGCAACAGAAGAAAAGTAACAAGAGTGTTAAGTAGTTCAATATGTTTATTCGTTTCATTTTCTTATATTACACTTTTCTTTCTATCAGCCAATCTTACTGTGATATTGGACTTATATAAAGATGTGTATTAAAGTTGAAGTGCTGGTCATTTCTTACAATAAGACCACTTACCCACAAGCGTACACGCTTTCGAGCATTAGGGAACTTATCTCTGACATCTTCCTCAACCTCAGTAAGTTCTACTCTTACATGGACGTCTTTTAAACGAGGTTCATACTTAATTATAGTGGTTTCCAGTGATTGTCTGACCTTATCTTCCCAGTCTTCGTTTTTCAAAACTTGATTGAATTCCAAGTCCCATATAATCGAACCGTAATCCTCTCTTCCTTCCACTTCTCCATGACGAGAAACCACCAACATCATGAGATGCTGGGCAATTGATTCCTCATAGGAGCATCGTTGAATTTGTCCATTTAAAGCCCCTGATAAATCCAAAGGCAGTTTTAGATAGTTCATTTCACACCAAAATATTGTGCAAATATATATTATTTTTAATAGATATGGGCATCTTTTTTCTGTTTTTTATATTTTATAAGTATTTAATTGATGAAGTTTTCCACGTAAACAAGAATTTCTTATTTCTTAAAACAAGCTTTAACTCTGTATCTAAAATCAACTTTTAGTATTATATGGGGCTTTTCCGGAATATGGAGTGATAAACTAAAAGTCTTATATAATAGGCACACGGAGTCACGGAGGTAACGCACTATGTCACGGAGGTGCTGGCGACACAAAGGGCGACGGAGGTATAGCCTACAGATTCTTGATAAATACTTTGGGATAAACGCTTTGTATATAAATTGCTAATAGAAATAATCCTCCGTCTTCTCTTTTCTCCGTGTGACATTTCTCAGAAACCTAACCTTAAGTGGCAAAACTAAAGATATGAATTGATATAGGAGAAAGGATTAATCAAAAAAGTCTTTACATTACTGAACGTTTTTAGTAAGAAAAGTACGTTTAAAACTAAGTTTTCATGTGGTTTTATAAATACTTAGTAGTCAGTTTCTTACAAGAGAGCAAATCTAAAGGTGCCTAATTAGCCTTCAAAAGGGCGTTAGTTAGCCTTCAAAAGGGCATCTTTAGCAAGCCCAAAGGGCGTCTTTTCGAAGGCAACTAATCAAAGAAAATGAAGTAAAATCGAAGTTGGTGTAAACTGACTGATAATAAGCAGGAAACGGAACAATTTGCATAAAACTGCCTCTTTCAAAAAGGGCAGCAATATGCAGATTTAGGCAGAAGTTCAGTTACCAGAACGTTACCCGATTCTAGCATAGGTAACGATGGAGTAATATTCGGTAACTGAATTATTTTCGCTCGTGTGGCTGTTGCTTCGGTCGGCAGTTTTCTGCGTAAGTGAGGAACGCTTTAATTCGGGTAACTTTGCCCACAGAAATTAAAGCGTATGAAACAAGGAAAAATGAAGGTGTTGCTCTACCTCAAAAAGAGCGGTCTTGACAAGTCGGGCAAAGCCCCGATTATGGGGCGGATAACCATCGACCGTTCCATTGCCCAGTTCAGTTGCAAACTCTCCTGCAATCCCGATTTGTGGAATCCCCGTGAGAGCCGAATGGACGGAAAGAGCCGTGAGGCGGTGGAAGTGAACAGCAGGTTGGAAAACCTGTTGCTGTCCGTTCAGTCTGCTTATCAGTCCCTGCTCTCCAAAGGCTGCCCGTTTGACGCAACCGATGTGAAGGAGCAGTTTCAGGGCAGCGTGCAGACACGGTGCATGCTCATCGAAAGGCTGGACATACTCATCAAGGAAAAAGAAAACCATGTAGGTATAGACATCAAGGAAGGAGCCATACACGGCTACCACTCTACCCGGATACATTTACAGAAGTTTATTTAACAGAAGTACAAGGTTTCGGACTTGGCATTCTCGCAACTTACAGAGGATTTTATCCATGAGTTCCAGCAGTATTTCTTAGGTGAGTGTGGTTTTCAGGAAAGCACGTTCTATAATGTAGCCACGCATTTGAAGACGGTATGCAGATTGGCATACCGTGAGGGATTGGCAGACACGCTCCTTTTTGACAAGGTTAAGATATCAAAGGGCAACAAGAAACTCCCCAAGGCACTCGACAAGGAAGCGTTGGAAAAGCTGAAGGCTCTCTGCTTTGAGGATTTGGAGGAAGAAATGGAAACGGCAAGGGACATATTCCTCTTTGCCTGCTATGTTGGTGCAGCCTATTGCGACCTGATGGAACTGAGCAAGTCCCACCTTGTCCGTGATGATGAAGGCAAAATATGGCTGAAATTCAACCGCCACAAGACAGGCGTACCCTGCCGTATCAAGTTATTGCCCGAAGCCATTAGGCTGATAGAGAGGTTTCACTGCGATGAAAGGGAAACACTGCTTCCCTATATCAAGTACAAGAGCTATCAGACCTGTCTGAAAGCCCTGCGGCTTCGTGCAGGCATATCGTTTCCATTTACCACTCATACCGCAAGGCACACCTTTGCAACACTCATCACGCTTGAACAGGGTGTGCCTATTGAAACGGTAAGCAAGATGCTGGGACATTCCAACATAAGCATGACGGAACGCTATGCCAAAGTAACTCCACTGAAACTTTTTGAGGAGTTCGACCTTTTCCTCTCTTTTACAGGTGATATGCAGCTGACTATCTAACGATAAAGTCTCATCATCTTATTTTTATTCATCCAATCAATCAAAACATTAAAGCATCAAGACAATGAGAAGTACATTCAAGATACTGTTCTATATCAACAGACAGAAAATTAAGGCAGATGGCAATACCGCCATTCTCTGCCGTATCACCATAGACGGAAAAAGCACAGCCATTACCACGGGCGAAGAATGCAATCCCTCCGAGTGGAACACCAGGCAGGGCTTGACGACAGACAGGAAAACCAATCAAAGACTCCATGAGTTCAGGGAAATTGTGGAAAAGACCTATCAGGATATACTGACAAGGGACGGAGTGGTAAGTGCTGAACTTATCAAGAACCACCTGCAAGGCATAACAGAGAATCCGTCAACCCTCCTTGCCATGAGCAGGGCGGAGCTGCAAGCACTCAAGGAAAGCGTTGGAAAGTCAAGGGCGGAGGGAACTTATCTGAATCTGTCCCATTCTGATAAGAACCTCCGTGAGTTTGTGGAAGATAAAGGATTGCAGGACATATCCATTTCCACCATTACGGAGGACTTGTTTGAGGAATATCGCTTCTTTCTCAAAAAGCGCGGATTAAAGGGAACGACCATCAACAACTATCTCTGCTGGCTGAGCAGGCTGATGTTCCGTTCGGTCAGCAAGAGGATTATTCGCTGCAATCCTTTTGAGCATGCCAAGTATGAGAAAGAAGAAAAGAAGATACGCTTCCTGCAAAAGAGTGAAGTTGCTAAACTTGCGACAATGAAAATGAATGACAGCGAGGCGGAATTGGCAAGGCTGATGTTCGTCTTTTCCTGTCTTACGGGACTGGCAATCGCTGATATGGAAACTCTGCAATATGGGCATATCCAAACGGCAGCGGGCGGGAGGAAGTATATCCGAAAGGAACGCCAAAAGACAAAGGTGGAGTTCGTTGTGCCGCTGCATCCAATAGCGGAGGCCATTATCCGCCATTGTTGGGAAGAACAGGAGGGAAACGAAGAACTGCAGACGGTGAAAGAAAAAGGTGACAGCCTTGTCTTCCCCCGTAGTTGCAGCCGTAGCGTAATGGGCAAGAACCTGTGCATTGTGGGCAAGGCTTGCGGTATCAGAGAACGGTTGTCCTATCATATGGCAAGGCACACTTTCGGTACAATGAGTTTAAGTGCAGGAATACCCATTGAGAGCATTGCCAAGATGATGGGGCACGCCTCCATATCAAGCACGCAGATTTACGCGCAGGTGACGGACAGGAAGATTTCGGAGGATATGGACAGGCTCATTGCCAAGCAATCTGCAAAAGAGAAAGAAATTGCGGAGAGAGAGGTTTGTGAACCAAACTCTCGTATCTCGTTGTATATAAACTTTCTATATGTTTTGACAAATCATCAGTGTAGCATTTTTGTAGCAGTATTCTGACCGTTTAATGACTACCATTCTGACTACCTATTGAAAGCTCAACCGCTCTCTTTTCTTGGGTACAAAGATATATAAAAATGTACTACCATCCAAATCTTTGCGTCATAAATATTTAGAGATTTTACTGCTACATTTTCCAGTGCAAGGTGCAAGCCCTT